>TARA_R110001632_G_scaffold9448_9_pt1 | contig 12979 bp, 23 predicted proteins | sample TARA_R110001632 | Tara Oceans TARA_R110001632 (sample SAMEA4398266) | marine metagenome | biome: Polar Biome; feature: [SRF] surface water layer (ENVO:00010504); material: water (ENVO:00002006), including particulate matter (ENVO:01000060) such as... | depth 5 m
ACAGTTGCAGGCGAATACAAAAGTGATAAGTTTGATAAAGCAGTAATTGAACAGATTATTCGTGGCGTAGTAAAAGAAATTGGATACGAGCAAGATGGGTTCCATTGGGAAAACCTAAAAGTGTATAACGAACTACATGGGCAGTCACCTGATATAGCATTAGGCACAGATGATTTTGGTGCAGGCGACCAAGGACTTATGTTTGGTTATGCATGTAAAGAAACACCTAACTACATGCCAAGTGCAATATATTACAGTCATAAGATTTTACTTAGATTACAACGTGAGAGAGAAGCCACAGAAGAGTGGTTAGGACCAGACAGTAAGTCACAGGTTACATTTAGATACAATGCTACTAATACACCCTTAGAAATAACTAAAATTGTATGTAGTACTCAACATAGCGATGACGTAAGCACACAAATGGTGCGTGATAGAGTTGAGCAAATAATCAGAGATGAAATTACTGATTGGGATTTATCTCAAACAGAGTTCCTCATTAACCCTACAGGTAGATTTGTTGTTGGTGGACCAGATGGTGACACCGGACTTACAGGACGTAAGATTATTGTAGACACGTATGGCGGCTATGCCCCACATGGCGGCGGAGCATTTAGTGGCAAGGATTGTACTAAGGTTGACAGAAGTGCGGCTTACATGGCTCGTTACTTGGCTAAGAACATTGTGGCATCAGGCAAAGCAGATAACTGTACCGTACAATTAAGTTATGCTATTGGTGTTAAAGAACCAACAAGCGTTTATGTCTATGCTGATGGACAAGTAAGGCAAGACATTGCAGAAATAATTAAAATGAAAGTAGATTTAACCCCTAAAGGTATTGTTGATAGATTTGATCTATTCTCTCTTGATCTTACACAAACAACTGTTTACGGACACTTTGGTAAGGACAACGGATTACCATGGGAAGAACTTGATTTAGAACTATAGGGTAACTTATGAAAAACTTATACATTGTTAGTTTAGCAATATTATTACAAGCATGTGCCGTAGGCGGTTCATACAAACCAACAGCACCAAGCAGTGATGTAGCAAGACAGTCATGTCCTACTACCGAAGGTGTTATACTTGATATGCTAAATGTTTCTATAGAACAAGATAGAAGTACAGCACAATCAATTGGAGCAGGTGTTGGCGGGTACATAGGCAACGAAGCAACAGATGATAAAGATGATGTGACACAGGTTGTTGCAACATTGGCTGGTGCTATGATAGGCAATGCTATAGGTGATGCTGTAAGTAAGTCGGGAGACAAAATAGGTGTTGAACTTATTGTTTCTATACATGGCAAAACACAAAGCATCGTGCAAGAAATAGATTCCTCAGTAACATTTCAAAAAGGTGATAAGGTTTGGATAATAGGTTTTCTTGACATAAATCGTTATTCACGTTATAATAAGTGCTCAAATGAAATTAGAGTATTACCAAGGAGTTAACAATGGCAAAATATAGATACAGAATAGAAGGCGGAAATAGAGGTGGCGAAACTGTGATAGGCACAGTTAACCCTGAGTTTGTCCGTTACTTTGCAGACAGCAATGAAGAAGACATAATAGAGGCTGTATTGGCGGCAGACGACAACGTTGAAGAACTACCAGAAGACGCATTGCAAGATCCAGATTCGCCACCATTTCCAAAAGTAGATGCGGCAGAAGGCTATTACATGTGGGAATGTGATGATATAGAACACATCAATAGTTCTTATGCAGACGATGGTAGACTAATGGTTTATTCAGTTCCTGCTTTAGAAAACGGAGACGAACATTCCGGAGCAGATGATTTTTCATATGATGATTTAGTGTGGGAAGGCGAAGCAACGTGTGTCTACAGCAGAGAAGCCGGTTTATTTAGTTCTGAAGAGCCTGCAGAAGAAGACATCAAAGAAGGTGACGTATACGATCCAGTACTGTTATTTCACAGTTCAGAGAAGGGTGGTTTCTGTACTTTCTTTATAGACACAGACGAACCGTTTGATCAATACAAATTAGGTTATGCACAATCTGAAACAGAAGTAGGTGAATTCCTTGACGCTATGTACTACGATAAAACAGAGTGTGAAGAAAATTATGACAATAACGATACTATGGGCAAGAGCTATCACGCATGTGTTGGCTGGTTAAATCGCAAATGGCATGACGATCGAAGCAAGTACACGGAAGACAAATTAATAGAAAATGAGCTGTGGGAAGACTTTGACGATAATGTTGAGTACGCTAAAGAACAGCAAGAAAACGTATAAGGTAAAAACATGATATACGGCATACCGGGTATGCGTAAGAGTGATACTATGGGAACTGAAATCATCAGTTCATGGAAAAATGTGTTTATATGGTTACCGAGAAAAACACTTAGTGGTAAATGGATTTACATGACGTATGCTTATAGACGTATTAAGCAAACCCAATTACACGGTAATATGCCTCCAAAATATCCATATGGTAGATTTAAATATACAAAACAGTACGAGTTGCACGAAATAGTTATACAGCGGAGATTAACAGGTGAGAATTGAAAGAGACATAAAGTTAGATTACAGTGATGTACTGTTTAGGCCTAAACGTAGTACAATGGGCAGTAGAAGTAGTGTTAATTTAGAACGTTCGTATACATTTAGAAATAGCGGAAAAACATACAGTGGTGTGCCTATTATGGCCGCTAACATGGATGGTGTTGGTGTGTTTGATATGGCACTGCCTTTAGCAAAGCAAGGGTTATTTACATGCCTTGCTAAAAGTTACCAGTCAGCAGAAATTTGGGATTGGTTAAACAATCATCAAAACAAAGATGACTTATGTAAAACAATTGCTATAAGCACAGGCATCACACCAGAAGACATTGAACGCACAGACAAAACACTTAAACTAAGTAGAGCTATTGATTATCTATGCATAGATGTTGCTAATGGTTATTCAGAAGTATTCTTAGATGCAGTCAGTACCTTTAGACAAAGATTTCCAAATATTACAATCATTGCAGGTAATGTGGTTACACCGGATATCACAGAGGAGTTAATTTTACGTGGAGCAGATATCGTTAAAGTGGGTATTGGGCCTGGTAGTGTTTGCACTACTCGCATTAAGACTGGTGTGGGATATCCCCAGCTATCGGCAATTATTGAATGTGCCGACGCCGCTCATGGTCTTGGTGGACACATCATTGCTGATGGGGGTTGTAGTAGTCCTGGAGATGTAGCAAAAGCATTTGGAGCCGGAGCAGACTTTGTTATGCTTGGTGGAATGTTAGCAGGCTGTGACGAGGGTGGAGGCGAAATTGATAAAGAGAATAACGCAGTTAAATTTTATGGCATGAGTTCAAATGCCGCACAGGAGGAACATGGTGGAACTAAAGATTATAGAGCGAGCGAGGGCAGGGTTGTACAACTTCCTTACAAAGGCCCAGTTGGACCCGTTGTTGGAGACATACTTGGTGGTCTACGCAGTACTTGTACTTATGTGGGTGCAAAGAGTTTAAAAGAGCTTAGTAAACGCACTACCTTTGTGCAAGTAAACAACGGAAAGCAATATAACACAGTGTTCGAAAACCTTACCACAGGCGACTAACGGCCACATTCTTAAAATATTAGAGTAATAACACATAAATACTTTTATGAATCTAAAAGAAAAAATACTAAAACTAAATAGACACCCTGAAATAAGCGACTGGTTCAGCAGTATGCTCGATGAACAAATTGCCTTTGGGTTATATCATAACGACATTAGTGTGCTACGTAGCAGGCTTGTAACAGGTCTTGCAGAGTATCGTATTAAGCATAATATCAACAGTATCACAATTGGTATGAGTGGGGGTATAGACAGTGCCGTTACTGCCGCACTGTTTAAAGAAGCAGGTTGGACAGTAACAGGTGTAACATTACCTATACATCAAGCCCAAGAAGAAACTGAACGTGGCATAGAGGCATGTGAAGTATTGGGTATTGATCATGTGCATATTGACCTCACTGACGCATTTGATAACTTAGTAGAATTTTATAAAGATATAGATGTTGACTTTAACAAAGAACTTGTTAATGATAACATGAAACAACAAAACATTAGAAAAGGTAACATTCGTGCAAGACTTAGAATGATTACTTTATATAACTTAGCAAGTAAACTTGGAGGCTGTGTTGCAAGCACAGATAACTTTAGTGAGCTTGCCGCAGGTTTTTGGACTTTGCATGGTGATGTTGGTGACGTCTCACCTATCCAAGCATTGACGAAGAGCTGGGAGGTTCCTGCATTGGCAGAGCTTCTTGGTGTGCCACAATCTATTGTGGAGGCAAAACCAACAGACGGGCTGGGGATTGCAAATGGCGATGAGGACCAATTTGGTTTTAGTTACCTTGAATTTGATCTTGCACTTTTCAAACTTATGAGAGGTGGAGTACAATTAGATTCATTAACCGAGAGAGATAGAGAGATAGTCGAGGCTGTAATAGGTCGAGTGAGGAGTACTACTTACAAACGTGCTAATCCTTTCAATCTTGATCACCCCATGGATTCATCGAGATATGATGACTTGGGTAAATTAGATATCTATATAAGGAGTTAATGATGGAAATTTTTATTATTCTTGGACTACTTGTAGCAGGTGGATTATACTGGTACTATAACAAAGACGCTGGTTCTTTAGACATTAACAAAGATGGCGACATTAATGTTTTAGATCTTAAAGAAGCAACTAAAAATGTTAAAGCCGGTGTAAAAGCAGAACTTAAAAAACTGCCTACCCCTGGACAACTTAAAAAAAGAACTAAGGCACAACTCGAAGAGATGGGCCGTGAGTTTGGAATTGAGTTAGACAAGAGAAAGAGCAAGGATTCAATGATTGCCGATCTTAAGAAAGGTCATAAAGCAAAACAGAAGTAATCCTGTCACAAAAATAAGAGCACACTCCGGTGTGCTTTTTATTGAGCAAAAGAACCACTTATATTAACACATCAGTTAATAAAGTATAAATAGACGGGAAGATGAAATAACTCTCTCTTCCACAACGGGACGGTTGATAGGTTGTTGGTTGTGGCGGTATGTATCCGCGGTTATGGTCTCATTACGAAGACACAACAATACGAAACCCATACAAAAGTTTAGGAACTTTAACCCCCGAGCAGAGTTCGTAAGAATCTGTGAATGAGAGTGCTTAAATTAGGAGGCAATATGAATACTATCGTACATGGTGGTAAAGATTTGCTCCGTAGCACTTATAAGTCGTTGCAAACAATGATAGACAGGTACTGTCCAAATGGACAAACTTGTAGAGACCTAAGCGGTTTCGGTGGATTATTGTTTACACTATGGTTTATGTGGTTGGCTATGGAACCTATTCTTGTTTGGTAATGGACAAGTAGGTATAGCAAAAACTTTTACCCCAAACTAAAAAACAACTGAGACTTGTGTTAGTTCGCTAATACTCGTCTCTTTAATGTTTCTTCCATAAATATTTACATGTCAAGTGTATTAGAAAAATATAAAAAAGCAGTTGGAAGTTTTACTTCTCAAGAACAATTTGATCATTGGCTTATTACATTAGGTAATGCATTAAATGTTTTAGACTCGCAAACACTACGTCAACGCACTAACTATATCAAAGGATGCAAGAATGACTGTTGGATTGATAGAGTAGATGGTGTTATTCAGTTTGACAGCAACGCAACACAGACAAAAGGATTAGGTAAAATCTTAACAGATGTATATAACAATAGCGAAAATGTTTCTGCATTAAAATATATAGACTTTAAAGATATTACAAAAGGATTAGGCAGAGATGAATTGATAGGTTTCTCAAAAATGCTTAATCGTGTACATAACTTGACAAACAACAAATAAGCCTGTATAATATACTACTTAACAAATGAGGAAATTAAATGAACTTTGTACCATATGTAATTGAAAAAACTGCACAGGGCGAACGTAGTTACGATATATATTCGAGACTACTTAAAGAAAGAATTGTGTTTTTAAACGGTGAAGTAAATGATGCAGTATCAAATAGTATTTGTGCTCAGTTACTTTTTCTCGAAGCAGACGATCCTGAGGCTGATATTAATTTATATATCAACTCACCAGGTGGTGCTGTAACAAGCGGCATGGCCATGTACGATACAATGCAATACATCAAACCAGATGTAAGCACAATTGTAATGGGACAAGCGGCAAGCATGGGTTCATTCCTTGCTAACGCAGGTGCCAAGGGTAAACGTTTCATGTTGCCAAATGCAAGACACATGATTCACCAACCGTTAGGTGGAGCACAAGGACAAGCAAGTGATATTGAAATCCGTGCTAAAGAAATTGTCCGTATCAAGAAAGAGCTCACAGACATTTATGTAAAGCATAACACTGCTGGTAAATCATATGAAGAGTTTGAGTCTGCTATGGATAGAGATAACTTTATGACGTCGGCAGAAGCTCTTGCATTTGGTTTAGTAGACGAAATTATCACTGACAGACCGTAAGGACTGTTAAATGATCACAAAGGCTAAAGCTCTATTAACACCACTTATTGCAGAGAATATATTAGGTTTATATAGAGCTTTACCTAATCAGGTGACAATAGATAACCAACAAAGAGATAGGCATTATCCAAGTGCTATTGGCCATTTTATGGTGTCTGAATTTAGTAAGACTGAGTTTGAGCCGTATTGGAACCACATACAACCGCAGTTATCCGACCCCTTAGAGCTTGTGTACGCACGTGTGCTGAAGTATAACACAGGATGTTATATAGAACCCCACTTCGATACTTATAGTGCTAAAACACAGTCTAAGAGCGAAATTAGTCTGATTATACAGTTAAATGACCCTGAATCATATCAAGGTGGCGATATGGTTATAAATAGTAGAAGCATTAAACTAAAAGTAGGTGACGCAGTTTATTATACTTACGATGCCAAACACGGTGTTACGCCAGTAACAAACGGCATCCGATACGTTGCCAATTTAAGACTAAAAACGGGTAAATAGTAGTATGGAAATAAAAACATTCAATCCAGTAGAAGATTTAATAACTCTTACACCAAGTGCCCAAAAGCACTTCAAAGAAGTGTCAGGTGACAGCGAAGCATTAGGTATTCGACTTAAACTCACAGGCGGCGGTTGTGCCGGATATGCATATGATTGGGAACTTGTAAAAGATCTTGGCGATGTTAAACTTACAGAATGGTCTAAGCAATTTGAAGGATTTGAATTCTTCTTAGATGATATGAGCAGGCCATACTTACAAGGCAGTATTGTAGATAAAATCTCAGGCATTGCCGGAAACATGATCGATATAACCTCACCATTAGCCAGCAGTAAATGTGGGTGTGGTGAAAGTGTGACTTTTGAGATATGATAGGAAACTATAGTTTTGTTGAATACAGTTATAACCCATCACAAAATTCCAGAGAGGAAATACAAGATAGGCTACGACAACTAAAGTTCAACGTAAGGACATCAAATGCCAACGGCACTGTTACAATGTGGGTGCAAGGTCTTTGTATTATTTTAGTTAGAGAGACCGATACAGTACAAGGACCAGGACTAACTGGCTTAGGACTAACAACTACTGAAAACCCAGACACTATTAATGAATGGTCCGACGAAGATATAGCCATGGACGAAGAGCTTGGCATGATGGTAGCAAACGACACATGCGGCACAAGAATTATACTTGTTAATTTTGATTATATGGATTCAGAAGCAAAACTTAATACATTCGCAGTAGTACAAGCAAACAATGATGATGCCACATTAGGATTAACTAACATGAGTGGTGTAGTTTATAGCTCTTGTACAAGTAGAATGATGGACTTCTATCAAGATGCAATGGGTTTTAAATTTGCACGAAGCAGTGATACATATAACACACTAACCAGTGAGAACAATAGATTCACCATGCTGGTAAACAAAAGTAATACAGGCACAGCAATGCCAGTGTTAATTTGCGAAACACACGATGTTTGGCATACTACATCTGCTTGTGCATTTGCAGGCATAGATTTAAAGAAATTTGATAAACCCGATGATTTAAATTACGGTTCTATGAATCACAAGATTGTAGGTTACAACTGTATAGCAGTAGGAAGTCCTGAGAGCTACAGCATAGAAAATTTAGTACCGGAGGCATTGCCAGGTATGGATTTAATATTTAGAATGCGTAAACAGTACATGTCTATTAAAGAAGATTCTCTGAGAAAACATTATGCAGAGTAAAACACATGCAAGTATTTTTGAACCAGCGTTGATGCAAGAATACTTTGGTGAAGATATTGCCGACGTTACTAAGCGGACTGCTGTGTTTTTTGAGTTATGGATAGATTGGAGACCTAATCGTATTAAACTAAAACGTGATAAGATGCGTTTGGTTAGAAAGATGCTAAAGGATTTAGGATATAAAGAATTTTTTCATTTTCAAGTTAGGTCTAACGAGGCAAGATTTTGCGATAATCAAATTGGCGCCTTTGCACTACTAAGCGGATTGAAGGAGTACGAAAGATGACAGAACATTTTGATTACTACGATCACGTTACTGGTCTCAAAGAAGACAAATTAATGGACGAGATTAAAAAAATTACTAAACGCATGGTCAGAGTGCCTGCAGGCACACCTATGTTTGGGCAGTTATCTGGTATGTTAGATATGGCTCAATCTGCACTCAGCGATCACTATGCATTTCAAAGACTAAAAGCAGACAAGAATCAAAATACTGTAATGGACATTGGTGAAATGGAAAGCACAGTAACACACCCAGAATATGACGACACAGTTATGTTGGACATAATGGTGCAAAGTTATATGCCAAAGGATAAAGACATATGAGCAAATTTACATTAGAAAAGACATTCCCAATACAATTATTGATATACTCACCAGAAGGTAAAAGTATACTAATACAAAATATGGACCTTACGTTTGATATGTTAACCAGAGTAGATTCCACAGATGAAGATGCGTTAATGGATGCACAAATCAAACAGAACGTGAGCTTTGGTAAAGCAATGGGTTGGATAGAAGGTTACTTAAACCAGTCTATTATGTTTGAAAATAAAATAGCAGAATTTGGATTTGACTTAAACAATAACATTGTATTATTGCCTGACTTAACAGAAAACACAGTATGCGCCGCTATACATTGTAAACTAAACAGCATTATTGAAGAAGATTCGTATATTGCTCGAGTGGTTATTTATGATAGAGATGACCAAGTAAAATATAGTTACACAGCAGATGCGGAAGATGACTACCCATTGCCAACGTTAAAGGAATGGTTAGGTCCCAGATCTTATTGGGACATTCCATGGTGGTACAGGGAAGATGTTACCACATACGACAAAGCCGCTTCAAGTGCCGAGGAATATACAGAGTGGATGAAAGCAAGACTGGAAAGCGGACTTGATGAAAAAAATATGCAAATGTTTAATGACATTGAAGAAGAAGTACGTTCTGTGTTTACCAGTGTGCTACAAGAATTAAAGCCAGAAGAAAAAGTGGCAAAGGCTGAAAAAGCACCAGGTGAAGTGATTAAAATTGACTTTGCTAACAAGCCAAACAAAAATTAGGTTGACAGACGCTAAAATATATAGTATAATGAAACAATGACAACTACCTATACAGAAAAGACAGGTATAGAATTATTATACAGAATGCGTTACATTGACGATGTACCCTTTGATGACGAAGTGGTGCAACAGTTTAATGCATACAGTACTGAACTACAGTTACCAACATTAACTAATAATGGTAATTGGAGCAAGGAGTTTAATATCCCTGAACATTATAAGGGTATTGATGTTGAGGCATATATAAGAGGTTTAATTCCACGAGAGGGAGGGTCAACTACAGAGTCCCCCTTACTAAGAGTAGAGCAGGAATTAGCTGAATTTAGAGCCAGGAACCTTTTTCCTGTGCTTCAATTACTGATATATATAGTTGACACCCTGAGAAAGAACAACCTGGTATGGGGTGTTGGAAGGGGCAGTTGCGTAGCCAGTTACTGTTTGTTTTTAATAGGCATACATAAAGTAAATAGTTTAGAGTATAATTTAGACTTACGTGAATTTTTAAAGTAGAGGAATAACATGGTAAATAGAACATCAAATAAAGGCTCAATAATTGACATGGATGCAATCATGGCCGCTAACCAAGAAACTGTTGCAGTAGGTAATATGCAGGTTAATGCTAAAGGCGAAACAGTTGTAGATGGCCAAGTAGTGCAAAGCAACGAAGAACGTGTTAGAGCATACTACCAAAGTAATCCTAAAAGTAGCACATCATCAGCAAGTATCAAGGGTCCAACTACATTAAGACCAGATGAGGGTGAACCATTAATGGATATTAAAACTGCTAAAACTGCCGCTGAAAACTTGAGAACTATGCAAGAGCCATCAGTAACAGACACAGTTAATGAAGTTATTGCTGATAAAAAATCTACAGACGAATACGTTGCTCCAATAGAACAGGACATTGCTCCTTTCCCTATTGATGAGCCAGAAGAATTTAATGCTCCTGAAGGCGTAGAGCCATTAGGATTTAAGGAAGTAGAAACACCAAGTGGTGATATAGAAATGGTCCCGTACTATAAAGAAGAGGATAAGTAACAAACTTGAACCCCACAACATCGACAATCACAATAGATACACTGGATTCATATATTTTAAATGGTTCAACAGTAACCGGATATAATGGAAACTTAAACACTACAATAGGTAGTCCTTCGCAATATACAATTACATCAAGTGCTCCATCCGGATGGATTGATACAGGCAATAACGATGTTTCACTAACAATAGGTAAATCAACATTAACAGAAGATAAGTTAGAAAAACTTAGTGCTCTATTAGAAATAATAGAGGATATGGGAGACAGCGAATTAAAAAGTATGTTAGACACACAGATAGCATTCAGCAAGATAGCAGGATAAACAGTATGAGATTAAGAGCAATTAGAGACAATATTTTATGCATTAACGGAGACTTTGATGACTTGGTTACCGAGTCTGGTCTTATTGTTAAAAGTACTGCTGGTAAAAGCGAAGGTATCACACCACGTTGGTTTGAGATATTTGAGCTTGGTCCGGAAGCAGACAAAGAACTTGCAATTGGTCAATGGGTATATGTTGCATACGGTAGATGGACTGAAGGACTTGAATGCGAAGACGAACGTTTTCCAGAAGGCAAAACCAAAGTTTGGAAAGTTGATCCTGAAGGATGCCTTGCTGTCCAAGACGAAAAGCCTAACCAAACATTAAACTATAATAAGTCAACTGCATTTGATGGTTCTTACCATAACGTGCTGGACAACTAACAATGAAATTTCCAACTAACAGTTCAGGTATAGGCACAACAGGTGCAGTAGGTTGCATACTGCTTATATCTGTAATTACTGGACACATAAGTTCACTGTGGTTAATGGTATCAATACCATTAATACTAAGTGCAATTGGTCAAGAATCGGGTAGATAATGTTTAATTACATTGAGAATATATTTCCTCAAGATTTAATTGATTCTCTACATAATAATTATATCACAGTCAAAGAAGACGACCTAACGAGCTACGACATATGGCCGCCGTTAATGACCGTAGACAATACTTTACCTATTAACTATACAGAACATATATCTAAAAAAGATAAACTATTAGTGCTGTCATCACTGTTTGACAATGAGGATTCACCTTTTTACAAAGATGCTCGTATAAGGTATACCAATATAGCAATACAAAAAATTTCACCAGGAAGTAGAATACCAAGACATTCTGATACTGCCCTCGGCAGTTTAACAGTGTTTTTAAACAAAGAGTATGACACTTCTAATGGTGGAGAATTTATTTGGTGGGAAAATGAAGAGTCAGAAGTGTCATACTCTGTCATACCAAAATACAACTGTGGCGTGTGGGCCTTATACAATGAGGGAGATGTTTGGCCACATGAAGTTACCACAGTCAACAATTATGCCAGAGTATCAATACAATTTTTTATATGGGGCAAAGACCAAGATCCCACAGTTAAATATCAACCAAGGAATTAAAATGCCGTACATTGAAAAAACAGGTAACAGACGAATAGCAGAACAACTGTGGCAATGGGAAGGTGTTATGCATGATCCTAACATAGATGGCTTTAATGGTTTTGGTTGTAAGAAAAAAATATACGAAGTATATTGGCAAGCAAAGGCCGCCATAGAAAATTCTCCAAACTACCATGAAGAAGAGATATGGATACAAGAGCAAGAAACAAAACAAGCAATAAAAAAATTAGGTGGCGACGTTGGGTAACACAACATTAGACGTACCTTATTGCACAAGTGAGATTCGTAAAGGAATTGTAGAAATGAATTCTGCTCACAACGATGGTTATGTTCGTTGGGCAACCAAACAAGATTTGTATCTATTAAAGTTTATGCTGGATGACGTGTTAGCAAACGCACCAAGATTCGGCGAGCAAGAAAAGGTGTGGGTAGACGAATACAAAACACAAAAAGCAATAACAAAATTAGGAGGTTAATATGAATAAAATTTTAGTAACAATAATATCAGTGGGACTTCTAACATCGTGTTCAAATATTGTAGATTACTTCCCTGAGAAATTTGATGGCAATGAATACATGAAACTTGCTGAGTTATCAGTATTGAGTGGTATGGGCACGGACTGTAATGATAACATAGTTAAATCTATGCGATATAACAGTGCGGTACTTATGAAATACAGTGAAGGCACACTCAAGGAAAACATTGCAGATATCTATGCAGGCATACACGCAGAAACAGTGCAATTAACAGAACGAGAAAATCCGTCAGCGGCTTACTGTAAAATTAAAAGAAAAAATATATCCAGCCTTGTACAACAAGCAATGGACACATTTGGAGATAGAAAGAAATGAGAGAATTGGGTTTAGTATTGGTTGGTATTACAATATTTACAGTCTTTTTTGTAGGAGTTATATATCCAAACGTAGAGTACAAAGGCTATGCAAGTAACAGCAG
>TARA_R110001632_G_scaffold151147_2_pt1 | contig 12922 bp, 19 predicted proteins | sample TARA_R110001632 | Tara Oceans TARA_R110001632 (sample SAMEA4398266) | marine metagenome | biome: Polar Biome; feature: [SRF] surface water layer (ENVO:00010504); material: water (ENVO:00002006), including particulate matter (ENVO:01000060) such as... | depth 5 m
TGAATATTGTTCGCTCATTATTTGTATTCCTCGATTTCGATGATGTCCCAATCAACGATATGTTCATTAACAATTCGTTGATCACCCATACCAATAAGGTCGCGGGCTTCTGCTTCGGAGTCAGCTTCTACTGAATACTCAATTGATGAGATTTCGCGCACGGTTATGCGATAGATGTTCATGATTCTTCCTCCCGTTGTAACCTCCACTCCATACCAAACACCGAAGGAAAGAACTCACGATTCCACGTAGGATCGTCAAGCAAACGCACCCACACCCTGCCCGTACTGCTAGGCTTGTGTGGTGGAGTACCCCCCTCGATGACCCACTTATCACCAGTGGATGAAGTGACAAGCTCCTTGGCGCAGACTGCTCCACGCCCATCCTGATAGATTAAAGTAAACCCTTGCTTATTAATACTCATAGCTCTTGCTCCTCTAGTATACGTGTGACCGTATAGTATATATCCTTGCATATAGAATTGGCTGACATGTCCGACATGCAGATCAGAGGATCGCCCTCGCTCCCGTTGTCATAGATCAGATGGAACCATCCTACAGCCTCGCCCGAAGAATCAATAGGGATAATACTGTCCTCACCTGATTGGGACATGGCCTCCAGTATCTTAGCAAAGTCCCGCGACCGTATGATACAGTCATCCTCACCATCATTAACAGTTACAGAATACCCACCGTATAGCAACTCTTGAATCAAAGTATGGCAGAACATCCGATCATATACATTACAATACTCAGGGAAATTAGGTTCAAACTTCATTACATAACTCATAACATTATTCCTTAATCATCTTACAATAGGAGAGGCCGTTACAGTCAACTGCACCTCGTTAAGTACATCCATAACCACACTGTGCAGATCATCACAGCTAACCTTGTCGGCATCTATGTCACCATAGCTAGATTCTACATCATCAACCCGCCTAGTGGTATCGTACAGCTCAGACTCCAGTGTATCAAGGGTATCCGTGATGTTATCCATAGTGGTATCAATAGTATCCAACCGCTGCAATACATCGGCATCACTGAAACCTATAGCGAATTCCTCCAACAACCTACGCTCAAGCGCAGCTATCCTATTAGCATCACGACTCTGCACATGCAGATACTCACGCATAGACTCAGCCATAGACTCAGCCACAATATCACGCACCCAACCTTCTACTACAGTATTTAAATTACTCATAACATCTTCTCCCAATCAGCGGGTGTCATACCCGTCATAATAAATTCACGTTCATCTACACTCAGATCAGGCATAGCGTCTTGAATCAACATACCTCTCTGCCATTGCATAATCTGAACCTCAGTCACAGACACATCCATTGTGTTAATCATGCCCGTCATGGGACTTGTCTTAGTAATAATCATTAGCACCCTCCGCATATATAATAAAAGCCAAATCATAATCCCACTCTTCAGGGTAGTCACTCATCTCGTGCGCCCCATTAATAGCAGCCAACTCAGTATCTGAGACAACCTTCTCAGCCTTACAGATACTACCTGTACCCTCGATACGCTGACGTAATATCTTAAAGATAGTACACCCCTGCACAGTGAACGCCTTACCTGCTTGCTTATAAGACATACCCGCAACATCCTCCAACAACGCTCTTTCCCAAGGCTCGCCACAATGGGGACAATAAATATCAAACATAATAAATCTCCTGTTATATTACCCGTACCTAATTAGATTTGAAACATTGTTGCAAAAGTTAGCCACCTACTGCAATGACATCAGGGTCAACAACAAACCCACTGGTATCATTCTTAGCCTTACCTTTAGCCAACAACCCAACAACAACATGACCTGATCTTAAGTTTATCAGATCGCTTTTATCCCCGTCAATAACTTCACGCCCTCTAAAATGCGTAGGCAAGTGACCCCTGAATACGACAGCCATAGGATAGCCATCCGGCATACGCTCGACCTGCTTCCGATAACTGGCAACCCCGCTATAACTGAACATCAAGTTATAATTAGACGGAGTCTTGCCAAGCCTACGTACTCGCTTGGTATAGTCATAGAAATTCAGATCAGGAAACGATTGCGGAATATCAAACTGCTCCCACGCAATATCGCTGATAGTATTCAACCGGACATACCCAACAACACCAGTACGCTTGCATAGCTTATCAAAGTTGGACAACTCCCGTCTCAGCTGATCAAGAAACCCAGACTGATCCGAATGAAACCAATCAGTCTTAGACTTCCGACCTGCAATGACATTGCTAAACACACCCATACCCGCAGACTTGAGGCATGTCCGCATACAAGAAGCCGCCTTACTACCTGCACAGATTACATCATCAGGATACAGAGACAACGAAGCCAACCTAGTTGGTACGGCCTCAGCCCTCTGCGTTTTATTTATCTTAGGATTACTACCATCAATCGACAATAACTTACCCATAATTCAAATCTCCAGTTATTACTGCATAAAGTACCAGACCGAACCAAGTGGTAGCGATCACCGAACATAATAGAAACATCTCCATTAAGAATCTAGCTAAATCAGACATATCAAATCTCCAGTTTTGAAACATTGTTGCAAAAGTTATCTAGTATAATGAACCGGACGTTCATACATACCACGTTCATCCCGATAGATAGAAACAAACCTACCATACCGCGACCCATCATCAATAGTGAAAGTCAAAGTACTATCACGATCTATGCCACCATAGACCATAGGGAATAAATCCAACAGACCCTCTGCATCTAGTGCCGCATTAAAAGTATCAAACCAATTGCCACCCATAATAAAACTCCAGTTTTGAAACATTGTTGCAAATTATAAAACACTGGCGCGATACAACAGCCAGCCATACCAGATACCATGGCAAACCATAACACCTGCACCAATCATAAACCAACCGATAGCTTGAGCCACCAACTGAGACCTACGCTCTCGTTTTAACATACGCTTGTATGCACTATTCATATATATATCGCTCCGATTGTTGTTTCTGTTTTGAAACATTGTTGCAAATATTGTTACTGTTTTGAAACATTGTTGCAAATTAAAACGATACCCAACAGCAAAAAGGCCGCCCAAATAGGCGCGGCAAGGATTGCTACGGGGAGTTAAAGCCTACTAATTAAACCCGCGCGTCCATTGTGCGGGCTTTATAGTAGTCCTTATTTAATATTCTGTATTGCAAATTGTAATGCATTAGCTAATACCTTGTCACTAGTTTCTTTGTAAGCTTTTTGTAGTACTGAGATATGTCCCTTCAATATATCCTTAGCCTGTTCCTCCGATATCTGGATAGATCCGTCGCCGTCACCTTCACCAGAAGCAGAATCACCGCGATCCTTCCCAACATTTACTAGTTCGCCGTCTTTAACTTTCACTGACGGCCATTCTACGTCCATTTCTTTGTGAATCTTGCGAGACTCCCTATTGAGTAGAGCATTAAAGCTCTTAAGAGCGGCCTTGTCAGTGATTGACTTGCCTAGATTCTCAATACCGGCTTGCGCTTTAGCCATCAAAGCGGGGTCGCTGCCTTCATTCTTTAATGTTGCGTAGATAGTGTAATCATTTCTTAATACAGAAGTGATTGATACCTTTGTTGCTTCTGCTGCCATGTATGCTGCTGCATGATCTTTTGCTGCTTTTGCTGTTAGTAGTAATTTCATGTCTTTAATACCTGTTTTGATTAAGTTGTTTTGAAACAATGTTGCAAATCTGTTTCTGTATTTGTTAGGTACATACTAACGACTAAAAGCGCATATGTCTAATACCGATATGTTATAAGCATATCCTATTTATTCTATTTAGTTATATAAGACTACTGTATAAATAACCAGTAGTATTTACCTGTATAGTGTGATAGTGATTAGTACTGGATAAATGTACAGTATAACAATAAGTTATAGAATCGGTATAGGTATAAGCATGGATGATACTGTACACACATACAGTGTTGCAGAAATCCGTAGACTATGCTAGTGATAATGGCACAGACTATGCCAATACTTTGGAGGTTGTGGCAGTGACTATGCCAATACTATGCAGATGATAACGATTCTTATTCGCAAAGGCTAATGCAAATGATAACGATTCTCATTAGCACCCCCTACCCCCTTATCGCTACAGCACTGCATCGGGGGAAAGGTTCAACGCTCTCTCTGGCGAGATTCTGAAACTTCCATGACCTTAATCATCTTACTATAGGGGTGCATTGAAATAAGATTAAATACTTCTTTACATTTGATTCAAAGTATGCTATAATATATCTATAAAGACAACAAAGTAAATAGGGATTAACTGAAGTTGATATTCAGTTATTGACATACTCCTTATAGCTATTGACATTGTCTATAACAACTATGTAACACCATGTCGTGCATGTACCGACTACATCGATCATGTAACGCTAGAGGTAAAGATGACAGAACAAGACAAAGCAATGCGTAAGAAGGTTAATCTCTTAAAGAAGAGTGATCCTTCAGAGTATGATGTGAATGAGAACTTCCTTCAGTTTGTCGCGTATTATGTTGAGTCAGGTGATGCTAGAGGGTCTTGGACTAAAGCAGGTTACTCTCCCAATAGTGCAGGTTCTGCTATGTCACGCTTACGAGACAACTGGCGTTTAGTTGAATCAATGGTTAAGGAACGCATAGGCGCTCACGTACCTATGGCTCTAACAGGTATTATTGAACTAGCGCGTACAGCTAAACAAGAGTCTATTAGGTTAAAGGCTCAGCAAGACATTCTCTATAGAGCGGGTTATGATAAGCCTATGGAAATGATAGTAACAGATAAGGATGCGAAAGACCTTAAGGACGATGAACTACAGAAAGAGCTATTAGCTATCTTAGGTAAGAACCACACCATAGATGTTAAGGCAGAAGAAATACACTAACTCTACCACAAGGCGAGTACATGATATTACAGTTTACTAGAGATAACTTTGATTATCTTAAATCAGAAGTAGAAGAACAACGTGTCCTAATCACAAAGCTAACAGCAGCCCTTACCTTAGCTAATTCAGAGAAGCCTCAGACTGCGAAGAAGAAGAATGCAGCTAAATCCTGAGCAGGTAGCTAAGCTGCCGAAGGATCAACAGGTTAGGTTGTTAGAGTTATTGAGAGAACAGAAAGACAGAGTTCGCTTCAATAAGAAGGATCACTTCAACCTATATGAGTGGCAGAGAGGACTAGCTAACTCTACTAGCGATGCACATCAGGTGTTGGCGATGTGTGCTAACCAGATTGGTAAGTCTACAAGCGGAGCTTACATCACAGCATGTCACCTTACAGGGATATATCCTGAGTGGTGGGCAGGTAACAAGTTTGAGAAGCCTATATACTGTTGGGCATCTGGTGTATCTAATGACACCACAAGAGATATTCTACAGACAGAGCTATTTGGTCTTGCAGAAAGTGAAGAGTCTTTCGGTACGGGCATGGTTCCTCTGGCAATGATTGGTGAGAAGACTAGAAGGCGAGGCGCTACAGGTAACACCTACGATAGTGTTATGGTACAGCACCACGATGTTAACGGTAAGCCTGATGGGTGGTCACGTATTGGCTTTAAGTCCTATGAGATGGGTGAGGAGAAGTTCTATGGTCGTCCAGTAGATTGGATTTGGCTAGATGAGCAACCGCCCTCTAACATATACACGCAGTGTATTACACGTACAGTAGCCACCAACGGATACGTTATGATGACGTTCACTCCAGAGGATGGCATGACTCCTGTTGTTAATCAGTTTATGAATGACATCAAGAGAGGACAGAAGTTAATACAAGCTACGTGGGATGATGCACCTCACCTAGATGAAGACACTAAAGAACAGCTATTGGCGCAGTATCCTCCACATGAAAGGAAGCTACGAAGCCAAGGCATACCTGTATTTGGTTCTGGCCTAGTGTTCCCTGTGTCAGAGGACTCTTTGATTATTGATTCCTTTGAGATACCTGACCACTGGAAGAGAATAGCGGGTCTTGACTTTGGGTATGATCACCCTACAGCTGTAGCTTGGATTGCTATAGATGATGAGAGTGATACGTATTATATATACGACACCTACTCAAGCCGTCAGGAGACAGCTATAATGCATTCTGCGGCTATTAAGCAACGCCCTACATGGATACCAGTGGCTTGGCCTAAAGATGGCTTACAGAGCGATAAGGGCAGCGGAGTGAGTCTCGCATCTCAGTACAGAGATCAAGGTGTTAATATGTTGCATGACTGGGCGCGTAATCCTAAAGCGTCTGGTGATACAGGCAAGGGTAACAACTTTATAGAACCCTCTATCATGGAGATGCTACAGAGAATGGAGACAGGTAGGTTTAAGGTCTTCTCCCATCTACATGAATGGTTTCAAGAATTTAGGACGTACCATCGTAAGGACGGAAAGATTGTCCCGATCAAAGATGATATCATGTCAGCTACAAGATATGCTGTTATGGGCGCTCAATATGCAGTGGCAGGGCGCTCAAGCTCTTGGCATGACTACGGTGAGAAGTCACTACCAATCAAAAACTGGAGTAACGTATAGATGGATAAGGCTATCACAAATGAACAACTATCTGAAATAGTAGGTAGAGAGCTTAACGCTGCCGACTCATGGTCTAATGGTGACCTAGCAGATCAACAGGCAGAGGCGCTTGACTACTACTATGGTCAACCCTTTGGTGATGAAGAAGAAGGATTCTCCTCTGTTGTAACTAGAGATACCTTGAAGACAGTAGAAGGAATCATGCCTTCTCTTATGAAGATATTCGCATCAGGTGATACCTTTGTAGAGTTTGAACCTACAGGTGCAGAGGATGATGCAGCTGCTCAGCAAGCTACAGACTACCTTAACTATGTATTTGATAAGCGGTGTGATGGCTTCACTGTATTATATACATGGTTCAAAGATGCCCTACTAATGAAGAACGGATTGGTAGAGGTGAGTTGGTCACAAGACGAGCTATGTGATATTGAGAACTTTGTTGCTATTGAATCCATCGAACTACAAGCCCTTGAAGAAGAAGAGAACCTAGAAATTGTCAATAAGGAAGTTAACGAAGAAGACCCCAACCTCTATGACGTTACTGTTCGTCGTACTAACTATAGGGGTCGTCCAGTCGTTGACAACATCCCATCCTCTGAGTTTAGGATTAAGGCGAGAAGCAAGAGTATCAAGGATGCAGACTTTGTTGCAAGGGTGCAGGACGTTAGTATTGGATCGCTCATCGACGCAGGCTTTAACCGTGAAGATATCTCTGAAGGACACGGATCAAGTTTAATCAAGAACCAAGTAGAAGATGCTAGGTTTGGTGACGTAGATGAAACTGCTGACTTCGGTAATAATACTCAGGTTGAATATGTCAAGGCTTGGGTTAAAGTATTTGATGAAGACTCAGAAGAGATGAAGCTGTATCAAGTGCATATGGTTGGTAATATAGTACTTGACAAAGAAGAAGTAGGCTCTGTCCCTGTTATTAACCTATCTCCTATCATGATGCCACATAAGTTCACTGGCGTTAGTGTTGCTGATCTAGTTAAAGACATTCAGGAAATACGTAGCAAGATGTGGAGACATACGCTTGACAACCTAGCTTTATCTAATGCGGGTCGCTACGCTGCTGTTGAGAATCAAGTTAATCTACAAGACCTAATTGATAACCGCATTGGTGGCATCGTCCGTGAGAAGGTACAGGGAGCCGTTAGACAGCTTCCAGTTCCACAGCTAGGTCAAGCCACCTTCCCCTTCCTTAATGAGCTAGAGAAGGAACGAGAAGACCGTGTGGGCGTATCTCGAATGGGGCAAGGACTAGACCCTTCTGCTCTTACATCAAACACCGCAGCAACTGCTGTTAACCAAGTCATGTCTGCATCTCAAGATAAGATTCAGCTTATTGCTCGTATCTTTGCAGAGACAGGTATTAAGGAACTGTTCCTACAGCTATATCGTCTAAGCCGTACCAATAACTCTGAAGTAGATATTGTCAAGCTACGTGGTCGCTTTGTCCCTGTTGCTCCTTATGATTGGAAGGATCGTTACGACATGGCGGTTACTGTTGGCCTTGGTAACCAAAACAAAGATCAGCAGCTTATGCACTTAAACAATATCTCTACTATGCTAAAGAGTATAGGAGGTACGCAGTACGGTTACCTAATACAGCCACAGCATGTACATACACTAGCAACTGAGTTCATTAAGAACGCAGGCTATCGTAATGCCGGACAGTTTATTGGTGACCCTAGTGAGATAAAGCCACCTGAACAGGCTCCGTCTGCTGAGATGGTCACAGCGCAGGGTGAAGCACAGAAGGATGTAGCAGATGCACAGCTTAAGCAAGTACAGGCTCAGGCACAGCAGGCTGAATCACAAATGAAACAAGCAGAATTCCAACTCAAGATGGAGAGTATGAAGTTTGAGAGGGAGAAGTTTGAATGGATGAAGAAGAAAGAAGCTGCGGAACTTGGACTCGAAGCTCAACAAAAACGGCCAGTAGGTATTGGTGACAGCAAACTGAGGATGAGCGGTGAGTAACTTGACTGAGGAACAAAAGGTAAACGCAGCCCGCGAACTACTAAGAGGTAATCTCCTATCGGAGGTTGTCTCTGACATTAAGCAAAACATATGCGAAGCATGGTCTTTATCTGATGACCTTGACGAGCGAGACAGGCTGTGGTATTTGCAGAAGTCTATAGATATGTTTGAATCAGTATTAGAAGGCTATGTATCTAACTACGAATTTACCCAAAAGGTTAAATAGTTCTTTACTTTTGGCATAAAGTGTGTTATAATATATACATAGTAGAACATTACTTAAACTTATAGGAGGCTACCCCACTGTGGATGCCCATAACGATACCAGTATTGATAACGCAGTAGCCCGTCTTTTAACGCCCTCTACGGAGCAAGCAGATCAAGAAGTGCTAGAGCAAGAAACCCTCGAAGAGGAAACTCTTGAGGTCACTACCGAAGAGAACGACACAGAAGTCGAACTTGAGGAAGAGGAAGAAACCGAAATCGAAACGGAAGAAGATGACGGTGACGCTGATGTGGGGGATTCCGAAGAGGATGATGACCAAGCAGAGGTTCAAGAGGAGACTTCAGAAGATGAGCTGTACGCTGTTAAGGTGGACGGTGAAGAGTACGAAGTTAACCTCGAAGAGCTTAAGAAGGGTTATCAGCTAGAGAAGAATTACACTAAGCGAGTCCAGAAGCTACAAGAAGAGTCTAAAGATTTAGATAATATTAAGACAAACTTGTCAGCTGAGCGACAACAGTATCTGCAACTTATGGAACTAGCTGCCGCACAACAAATGGCAGAGGTTAATAAGTCTAAAGAACTGCTTGCTTCAATCGACAAAGAAGCTGATCCAGTTGAGTATGTAAGACAGCAGCTGCGTGTTCAGGATGTTGAAGACAACTTACGTCAGAACATTCAGAACTTCCAAGCAGCACAACAACAAGCTGAACTACAGCGACAGGAACAGCAGAAGAAGATTGTAGCTATGGAACAAGAGAAGCTGTCTCAGCTAGTACCTGAGTGGTTATCTCCAGACTTCCAGAAAAGTGTTATTGATTATGCTAGGAATCAAGGCTACGATGATGATACCCTAAACACTATCAATACCGCCCGTGATATTGCAATGCTGAATAAGGCTCGCTTATACGATGAACTTGTTAGCAAGAAAGCTACTGTTAAGAAAAAGCGGCAGCCTATTGTTAAGAAGAAAGTAAAAGCATCTTCTCCCGCAACCGCACAAACACGAAAGGCTCGCGCAGTTAAGGAACAACGGCAAAAGCTAAAACGCTCTGGTTCAGTGAATGATGCAGCACTAGCTCTTCTATCACTGACTTCTTAATCTTATTATATTAAAGGAACACTACAATGGCTAATCCGGTATTTGAAACTTACGGAACAAAGGGAATCCGCGAAGACCTCGCAGATATTATTTACAGCATCTCTCCTACTGACACCCCATTTATGTCTAACGTAGGTAAAGGCTCAGCATCTGGTACTTATCACGAGTGGCAGACTGATGACCTAACTGCCGCTGCTGACAACAAAGTTGCTGAAGGCGCTGCCGCTCCTGCCGCTGAGTCTGTTGCTTCTGTACGTGTGGGTAACTACACTCAGATCGCTTCTAAGACTGTAAGCGTATCTGGTTCTAACGAAGCAGCTGATGACGCAGGTCGCGCTTCTCAAATGGCGTACCAACTCGCCAAGAAAGGAATGGAACTCAAGCGTGACATGGAGAAGACTCTAGTCGGTACTGACAAAGCACAGGTTGCAGGCGCTGCTGCCGGTACTGCTCGTGAGTTGGCTTCTGTTACTTCTTGGTTGGGTACTAACTGTAGCTTCGGCTCCGGTGGTGACGCTCCTGATGGTAACGGTACTGACATCGGTGCTGCCGGTACTGATCGTGCCTTCACTGAAGCTCTGCTAACTGGAGTTGTTGAAGACTGTTGGGTACAGGGTGGAACTCCTTCAATCATCATGTGTAACGCATTCCAGAAAGCTAAGATCACTGCTTTCACTGGTAACGCTACTCGTTACAAAGATGTTGGTGACAAGACTATTGTTAACGCAGTAGACGTTTATGTGTCTGACTACGGTGAGCTTGCAGTTGTACCTAACCGCTTTATGCTCAACGAAACTGTTCTGGTTCTTCAGCCAGATATGTTCTCTGTTGATACTTATCGTGACTTCCAGACTAACGATATTGCCAAGACTGGTGACTTCGAGTCTAAGCAGTTGCTTGTTGAGTACACGTTGACTTCTAAGAACGAAGCAGCTTCTGGTGCGATTCGTGATCTTACTGTAAGCTAATCAGTAAGTGCTACACGGGCTGAGGTGTCTTAACGGGCATCTCAGCTTTCTATTATTCTAGGAGAAAGCATGTCTGACGTTCATACCCATATTATTCAAAACAACGATGACACTCTTAGCATCGGCACTACTCAAGACTACAGCTCAATCTTTGCTAACAATAAGATAGAAGCTGACAATAATCTAAACCGGACTAACAAAGATACCTTTGGACGTAAGGTTGCTACTATCCCCCTTAATCTAATTAACGCTTGGTGTAAAGAATGGAACTGTTCTATGCAGCAACTCTTCAACGATCCTACATTAAAAGCAAAGATGTTTGCTCGTCTTAGAGATAAAGATTATTTGAAACTACGTACAGATAATGGGCGAATATAATGGCAGTAAACAATTTAGGTGAACTCCGAACCTTAGTTAAAGATTGGAGTAACCGAACAGATATATCAAATGCAGTTATTGATTCGTTTATCAATATAGCTCAAGACAGAGCAAACAGAATCCTACGCCTTCCTATCTTGGAGGGCTTTTCTACAATCTCAGTAGCTAACAATACGATGCTTCTTCCTTCAGACTACCTTGAGGTTAAGTCCCTTACTGTTGTGGTTAATGGTAGGGCTGTAGAGCTTGAACGTAAAGACCTTGCGTTTGTAACTAAGCAGCAAAACAATCAAGGAATACCTAAGTACTTTGCTCGTAAGCAGAGTAAGTTTATTATTGGCCCTTCCTCTGATGTTTCTTCTGCTGATTTATATTACTATTATGTAGCTGCTAATCTAGTTAACGATACTGATAATAACTGGTTTGTTGAGTACGGCACTGACTTACTTCTATATGGTGCATTAGCAGAGCTAAGTCTATATACAAAGAATACAGAAGAAGCACTTCAATGGGAAGCTAAGTTTAAAGCCACTGCTCAAGACATTACTAAGATGGCAGAGGACGCAGACTGGTCTGGTTCAACTATTAGCATTATACCTACGAGATAAACTATGACAGGCTTTTATACAGAGTATGATGATACTTCAGGCGTACACGTAAGTTCTGCTGAAGACGCAGCGGCAGCAGCTCTTGCATCTAAGAACGCAGCAGCTGCTAGTGCTACTGACGCAGCTTCTTCAGAAAGTAACGCAGCTTCTAGTAAAACGTCTGCTGCTACGTCTGCTACTAACGCAGCGACTAGCGAAACTAATGCAGCTACGTCTGCTACTAATGCGGCCACCAGTGCTACGACAGCTTCAACTAAAGCAGGTGAAGCAGCCTCTTCAGCAAGTACCGCAGCTACAAGCGCAACTGCTGCTGCTACGTCTGCTACTAATGCAGCTACGTCTGCTACTAATGCAGCTTCTAGTGCAACTGCTGCGGCTACTGCTGAGACTAACGCAGAGACAGCAGAAACTAATGCTGAGACTGCTGAGACTAATGCAGCCTCTAGTGCAACAGCATCAGCTAGTAGTGCATCTACAGCATCTACACAGGCTACTAACGCAAGCAACAGTGCTAGTGCAGCAGCTACATCAGCAACCAATGCAGGTAACTCAGAAACAGCAGCCGCCACTTCAGCAACCAATGCTGCTAGTAGTCAAACAGCCGCAGCCTCTAGCGCCTCAACAGCATCTAGCAGTGCTACAACTGCAACTACTAAAGCAGGTGAAGCAGCTACTTCTGCAACGAACTCAGCGACATCAGCGACTAACTCATCTAACAGTGCAACCTCCGCAGGTACTGCACAGACTGCCGCAGAAGCAGCAAGAGATGCAGCCTTGGCAGCGTTTGATAGCTTCGATGACAGGTATTTGGGACAAAAGTCTAGTGACCCTACGGTCGATAATGATGGCAATGCTTTAGTTGCAGGTACTTTGTATTTCAACACTACGACCGATGAGATGAAGGTGTATGAAGGTAGTTCTTGGGTAGCTGCTTATGCTTCTTTGTCTGGTGCGTTGATTGCTACAAACAACCTAAGTGACCTTAATAACGCAGGCACAGCTAGGACTAACCTTGGACTAGGAACTGCTGCTACTACTGCTGCCACGGCTTATGCTACTGCTGCTCAAGGTACTAAAGTCGATGGCATAGAGGCCAGTGCAGACGTTACAGACACAGCAAACGTAAC
>TARA_R110001632_G_scaffold164828_2_pt1 | contig 12886 bp, 7 predicted proteins | sample TARA_R110001632 | Tara Oceans TARA_R110001632 (sample SAMEA4398266) | marine metagenome | biome: Polar Biome; feature: [SRF] surface water layer (ENVO:00010504); material: water (ENVO:00002006), including particulate matter (ENVO:01000060) such as... | depth 5 m
GGCAACAAAAAAGCTAGCAATATTCGACGCCTTCGAAATATTAAATAGGATACAAGAAGAAGAAGCTATGCTTAGCGACAAGCCTAGAGAAGAAAACGAAAAGAAAAAGTTTAGTGGGTTTGCAGAAAAAAGATCGAGATAATGTACGAACAAAGTTTATATAGTGTTATAACACCTATAAAGAAAAGCACAATATCAAGATTAAATAAATCTAAAAAGTGGGAATACGGTTACAACAAGGAGCACGATATTGTTGTTATAAGTAAAACTGGTCAAATCGGCGAAATATACAATATACAAAATTTTAAAATAGCCCTACCTAAAGCTCCGCTTAAAATTGATAAATCAAATGATAAGTGGGTTGCTGAGGAATATCCTAAAGAATTAAAGCAAATAGAAAATGTTTTTGAATGGAGGGATTACCCTGATAGTTTTAAGGAAAAATGGGAATCATACATAGATGAACAATTTAAAAGAAGAGAAGAGGGGCATTGGTTCAATAATAAAAGTGTGGCTACTTACCTCACTGGTACTCATTTTATGTACTTGCAGTACTCCAAGATTGACGTTGGGAAGCCAGATTTTAGAGAAGCAAACAGATTATTCTTTATATTCTGGGAAGCATGCAAAGCAGACAAAAGGTGTTATGGAATGTGCTATCTCAAAAATAGACGTTCTGGATTTTCATTTATGGCTTCAGGGGAAGCGGTCAACTTGGCAACAATATCAAGCGACGCACGGTTTGGGATTTTGTCCAAATCTGGCTCCGATGCGAAAAAAATGTTCACAGATAAGGTTGTCCCTATATCCGTTAATTACCCATTCTTCTTCAAGCCTATTCAGGACGGAATGGATCGTCCGAAAACAGAACTCGCATACAGAATCCCAGCATCTAGACTCACTAGGAAATCTATACAAAGCAAAAAAGACCAAGAACTACTCGAAGGCCTCGACACAACGATTGACTGGAAAAACACAGGTGACAATGCCTACGATGGTGAAAAGCTTAAACTACTCGTCCATGACGAAAGCGGTAAATGGGAAAAACCCAACAATATACTCAACAACTGGAGGGTTACCAAAACAACACTAAGGTTAGGTTCTAGAGTTATAGGAAAGTGTATGATGGGTTCAACATCAAACGCTTTAGATAAAGGAGGAGAGAATTTTAAAAAATTATATCGCAGTTCTGATGTTACAAAAAGAAACGCCAATGGCCAGACTCGCTCAGGATTATATTCTTTGTTCATACCTATGGAATGGAATTACGAGGGATTCATTGATTCTTATGGATTACCTACGTTCAATAAACCAGAAGAAGGCACAGTCGGTCCTCACGGGGATGAAATAGAAGTAGGCGTAATTGAACATTGGAACAATGAGGTAGATGGTCTTAAAGGAGATCAGGATGCTTTAAACGAATTTTACAGACAATTTCCAAGAACAGAAGAACATGCGTTTAGGGATGAAACTAAAAACAGTATATTTAATTTAGTAAAAATATACGAACAAATAGATTATAACGAAGACTTAAGAAATAGCGCAGTCGTAACTACCGGCAGCTTTCAATGGGCGAATGGTATAAAAGATTCCTCTGTAAATTTCACACCTAATCCAAGCGGGAGGTTTAAAATAAGTTGGGTGCCAAGTGCTAATCTACAAAACAATCAAATTATAAAAGGAGGAATAAAGTATCCTGGCAATGAACACATGGGAGCGTTCGGATGTGATAGTTACGATATATCAGGGACTACCGACGGAAGAGGTTCTAAAGGTGCACTGCACGGGCTTACTAAGTTTAGCATGGAAGATCACCCGCCTAACGCTTTTTTTCTTGAATATATAGCCAGGCCACAAACAGCTGAAATGTTTTTTGAGGATGTTTTGATGGCTTTAGTTTTCTACGGAATGCCGATGCTGGCTGAGAACAATAAGCCTAGACTTCTTTATTATTTAAAAAGAAGGGGGTATAGAGGTTACTCTATGAACAGACCTGACAAAATATGGAATAAGCTATCTGTAGCCGAAAAAGAAGTAGGTGGAATACCAAACTCTAGTGAAGATATAAAGCAAGCGCACGCAGCGGCTATCGAGTCATACATTGATCAGCATGTAGGAGTTAAGGAAGATGGGCAATACGGTAATATGTATTTTAATCAAACTTTAAACGAATGGTCTAAATTTGATGTAAACAATAGAACTAAGTTTGATGCAGCGATAAGTTCTGGTTTAGCAGTAATGGCTTGTAATAAAAATTTATACAGACCGTTTGCTAAAACTGAAAGAAAAAAGTTAAATTTAAAAATAGCTAAATACACCAATTCCGGTGCGTTTTCAAAATTAATAGAAAAATAAATATATGGCTGAGTCAGTTATAAAAAGCTTTTTCCCTAGTCAAGTTGCTAGTGATGCTGAAAAAATGTCTTTAGAATACGGAGAAAAGATAGGACGAGCTATTGAAACTGAATGGTTTTCGTCAGACAACGGAACTGATAGGTTCCAAAGTAATCGAAATACATTTCACAATCTAAGACTGTATGCTAGAGGAGAGCAAGGTGTTCAGAAGTATAAAGACGAACTTTCTATTAATGGAGATTTATCTTATCTTAATTTAGACTGGAAACCTGTACCGGTTATACCAAAATTTGTTGATATAGTTGTTAACGGAATGTCTGAGAGATCATTTGACATAAAGGCTTATTCGCAAGATCCTTTTGGTGTTGAAAAAAGAACAAAGTATATGGAATCTTTAATTAGAGACATGCAAACCAAAGATCTTAACGAATTTGTTGAAGCTGAGTTTGGTGTGAATCTATTTGAAAATGCTAAAGAAATGGTTCCTAAAAACAAGGAAGAGTTAGATGTTCATATGCAGCTTAGTTATAAACAACAAGTTGAAATAGCGGAAGAGCAAGCTATTCAAGTTCTACTTGAAGGTAACAAATACGATTTAACAAAGAGAAGATGTAATTACGATTTAACAACAATCGGTATATCGGCCGTTAAAAATAGATTCTCAAAATCAGAAGGTGTTGTTGTAGAGTATGTAGACCCTGTTAACTTAATTTGGTCATACACTGACTCCCCTTATTTTGATGATATATATTATGTAGGCGAGGTGAAAAGTATACATCTAAACGAGCTTAAAAAAGAATTCCCTTGGCTGACAGAGGAAGATATGAAGCAAATTTCGCAGCAATCTTACAGGAACAACGGGTTTTACGATAGAACATTGCAGAATTATGATCAAGACGATTCAAACACTGTTCAAGTACTTTACTACAATTACAAAACATATACAAACGAAGTATATAAAGTAAAAGAACTATCTACAGGAGCATCTAAAATTATACCTAAAGACGATCAGTTTAATCCTCCTGAGGAAATAATGAAGGAACATAATATAGAAAAACTATCTCAGTCATTAGAGGTTTTATATGAAGGTGTAAAAATATTAGGTGGAAGAACACTTAAATGGGAATTAGCTAAAAATATGATACGCCCAAAGAGCGATTATACCAAGGTTAAAATGAATTACAGTATTGTAGCACCTAGAATGTATAAAGGTCGCATAGAGAGCCTCGTATCGCGTATAACAGGGTTTGCAGATATGATTCAGCTTACTCATTTAAAGTTACAACAAATTTTAGCTAGAATGGTTCCGGATGGAGTGTATTTAGACGCAGATGGATTAGCTGAGGTTGATTTAGGCAATGGGACAAATTACAACCCGCAAGAAGCGCTTAATATGTTTTTCCAAACAGGTTCCGTAATAGGTAGGTCATTTACACAAGAAGGTGACATGAATCCAGGAAAGGTCCCTATACAAGAAATACAATCAGGATCCGGCGGAGCTAAGCTTCAAAGCTTAATAACAACATATAACTATTACCTGCAAATGATCCGTGATGTTACCGGATTAAATGAAGCCAGGGATGGAACAACTCCTGACGCAAGAGCTTTAGTTGGTGTGCAGAAAATGGCTGCAGCAAATTCAAATACAGCAACTAGGCACATATTAAATGGAGGTTTATTTTTAACTGCTGATCTTTGTGAAAATTTATCTTTAAGAATATCAGATATACTTGAATATTCTCCAACTAGAGAAGCTTTTATACATAAGATAGGTAATCAAAATGTAGCTGTGCTACAAGAAATGGGAGATCTTTATTTATACGATTTTGGTATATTTATAGAATTATCTCCGGACGCTGAAGAAAAACAAGTTTTAGAGAATAACATACAGGTAGCTGTTCAAGCTGGGTTGATAGATCTTTCAGATGCTATAGATTTAAGAGAAGTAAAAAACTTAAAGTTAGCTAATCAACTACTTAAGATAAGAAGAGTAGAGAAACAAAAAAGAGATCAAAAAATTCAACAAGAAAATATTCAAGCACAATCTCAAGCAAACGCTCAAGCTCAACAAGTAGCAGCTCAAGCGGAGGTTCAAAAGAATCAAGCTATAACTAATCAAAAAATAAGTTTAGAACAAGCTAAAGCAGAGATCGATAGCCAGAAGCTAATGAGAGAAGCTACCCTTAAGAAAGAATTAATGCAGTTAGAGTTCAGTATGAACATGCAACTTAAAGGTATAGAGGTTAACAATAAAAAGAGTGAGTTAAGTGAAAAAGAGAATAGAAAAGACAAAAGAACAGAGATACAAGCAACTCAACAAAGTGAGTTAATAGATCAAAGAAAAAACAATTTACCACCAAAGAATTTTGAGTCCGCTGGTAACGATATACTTAGCGGTGATTTTAGCTTAGGTTCTTTTGATCCTAAGTAATAATAATAGTAATAATTATATAATATTTTATCATGTCAGAAGAAGCAAATACAATTGTAGCTGAGGAAGCTGCTGCAGAATCTAACCCTATGTCATTTGATGACGGGGTAATAAAGGTTAACTTAAACGAGTTAAACAAATCAAGAGAGGAAGTTACTGAGCCTATACAGGCAGAGGAACCCTCTGTTGAAATGGTTACCGAAGAGGTAGTTCAACCAGTCACTAGCGTTATTGAAGAAATAACGGATGAAGTTGTTGTAGAGCAAGTTCAAGACTTAGTTGAAGAAATACAAGAAGCTGTAGAGCAAGAGCAAGTATCAGGTATTGAATTGCCTGAGAATATTCAAAAAGTAGTTGAGTTTATAAATGAAACCGGAGGAAGTCTAGAAGATTATGTAAAACTAAATACAGATTACGCTTCTTTGAACGAAGATCAATTACTAAGAGAGTACTACGGTAATACAAAACCGCATTTAGAAAAAGATGATGTTGATTTCTTAATGGAAGATAACTTTTCATTCGATGAGGACCTTGATGAAGAAAGAGACATACGTAGAAAAAAGCTAGCAAGAACAGAGGAGTTAGCTAAAGCTAAAAATCATTTAGACGGATTAAAGTCTAAGTATTACGAAGAAATAAAAGGAGGTAGTAAGTTAGCTCCTGAACAACAAAAAGCGATTGATTTTTTTAATCGTCATAAAAAAGAAAACGAAGAAGCAACTAAAGTAGCTGAAAAACAATCTTCTACATTTAATTCTAAAACAGAAAATTTATTTTCCAAAGATTTCAAAGGTTTTGATTTCAACGTTGGTGAAAAAAAGTTTAGGTTTAACGTGAATGATGTAGATAAAGTTAAGACTAGTCAAAGCGATATTAACAATTTTGTCAAGAAGTTCTTGAATGAAAATAATGAAATGTCTGATGCCGCTGGATACCACAAGTCTTTATTTACAGCTATGAACACCGATAAAATTGCTAATCATTTTTACGAGCAGGGTAAAGCCGATGCTGTAAAAGAATCCATGCTTAAAGCTAAGAACATTGATATGAGTCCAAGAGGTTCTCATGAACAAGTCACTGCTCCTAACGGATGGAAGGTTAAATCTATATCTGGTGGTTACAATTCTTCTAAGTTAAAAATTAGAACTAAAAAATAAAAATAAAAAATTATGGCATTCACAGGAAGTGCAGGAGCATTAGCACATTTAACTCCAAGACCAACACAAACATTATTTAATGACAACTATTTAACTCTAACAGACTTAAATTTTACACAACAATTTTTACCTGAGGTATATGAAAAAGAGGTAGAAAGATACGGAAACCGTACTATTTCTGGATTCTTACGTATGGTAGGAGCTGAGATGCCTATGGCGTCTGACACTGTAGTATGGTCTGAACAAGGTAGATTACACGCGGCTTACGACCCGGTTGTTACCACGGCTACCACGGTTGTTATTCCAGCTGACGCAAATGGAAATTCTCAAAACGTTATTGGCCCAGGTGCTACTATAGTTGTTGCTTCAGCAAATGGTTTAGTTGTAGAGAAAGCTTACGTATCTGCAGTGTCTGCTCCAGCAGCAGGTGTTGTTACATTAACTGTAGCTGGATATCAAGGGGCTATTACTGTTCACGCAGCAGCTAAGATATTCGTATACGGTTCTGAATATGCAAAAGGAACAAGCAACGCTGGAACATCAGTAGACGCAGCTTTCGAACAATTTAATAACAAGCCAATTATACTTAGAGACAAGTACAATGTAAGCGGTTCCGACACTGCTCAAATTGGATGGGTTGAAGTTACTACTGAGGCTAATACTTCTGGATACTTATGGTATTTAAAATCTGAGCACGAAGCTAGAATTCGTTTTGAAGATCAATTAGAAATGACAATGATTGAAGCTGAAAAAGCAGCAAACCCTATTACACCAGCTACTGGTTTAGGAGGAGGAACCGCTATTACAGGTTCTGATGGACTTTTTGCCGCTTTAGAAAATAGAGGACTTGTTTATGCTGATGCTGATTTTGATTCAGCGACAGGGCTTGCTGAGTTTGATACTATTCTTCAAGAGCTAGATAAACAAGGGTCTATTGAAGAGAACATGCTATTTTTAGATAGAGGCACGTCTTTATCAATTGACAACATGTTAGCTCAACAAAATTCTTATGGAACTGGAGGTACATCTTACGGTGTATTCGAAAATTCAGAAGATATGGCTTTAAATTTAGGTTTTTCTGGATTTAGAAGAGGCTCTTATGATTTTTATAAGACTGACTGGAAATACTTAAACGATGCTACAACTAGAGGATTAGTGGGTGATATTGAAGGTGTTATTGTGCCAGCTGGTACTTCTACAGTTTACGATCAAATGTTGGGTCAAAACATTTCAAGACCATTCTTGCACGTTCGTTACAGAGCTTCAGAGGCTGACGATAGAAAGATGAAATCTTGGATTACAGGATCTGTTGGTGGAAACTATACAAGCGATGAAGACGCAATGAATGTTCACTTTTTATCAGAAAGATGTTTATGTGTGCAAGCGGCTAACAACTTTGTGTTATTAAAGAAAGTTACTGCTTAATAAAAGCAATTAATGTAATTGTTACCCTTGTTGTACTAGCGAGGGTAACTATTACTTTTATACGACGTTAGCCTGCTACTATATATAATTAGTAAGCTATTGTCACATTTTAAAAACTATCAAATTATATTATATTATGGCTGCAAAAAAAGCACCAGCAAAGAAAGTTGAGGTTGCTCCTCAAGAAATAGTAACTAAAGTTACTACACCTATAAAAAAACAAATTAGACAAAGTTGGGAATTTAAAGATAGAACTTATGTTCTTAAGTCTGGAAAATCTCCAATAATTTACACAATACCATCAAAGCATTCCCAAAGGAAAAGTTTATTGTATTTTGATAAAGAAACTAATAATCAAAGGGAAATTAGATATGCTACCAACCAGTCATCTCCATTTGCAGATGAACAAAAAGGAACATCCACTTTAGGTAGAATTGCTTTTAGAAACGGAACACTTAAGGTTCCAAAAGAAAATCAATCTCTACAAAAACTTCTATCAATATACCATCCGCATAAGGATAAGATATATTATGAGTTTGACCCTGTAGGAATATCTGAAAATGAATTAGATTGGATTGAGCTAGAGCTTGAAGCTTTAACAGCTGCATCACAGATGGACGCTACTGAGGCAGAAGCTATATTAAGAGTGGAGCATGGAAACAAAGTGGACTTATTGTCATCTAGTGAACTAAAAAGAGACTTGATGATATTTGCTAAAAGGAATCCTTCTTTATTTATAGATCTCGCTACAGATGAAAATGTTCATTTAAGAAACGTTGGTATCAAAGCTACAGAGGCAAGGATTATTGTATTATCTCCTGATCAAAGAACTTTCACTTATGGTGAAACCAACAGGAAATTAATGACTGTGCCTTTTAACGAACATCCTTACTCGGCATTATCTGCGTACTTCAAGACAGACGAAGGTATGGAAGTATATAAAGTAGTATTAAAGAAACTTAGTTAAGTTATCTATTATAGTAGTTAGGCTGCTTTAAAAGTGGCCTAACAATTATAAATAATAAAGAATTATGAGCGTAAGTATAGACACTGTTTACCAAAGAGTATTAGGTATACTCAATAAAGAACAAAGAGGATATGTTACGCCTCAAGAATTTAATTTATTTGCAAACCAAGCGCAAATGGATTTGTTTGAGCAATATTTTTACGACATAAACCAATTTGGAAGAATACCAGGTAACTCTACAGAGTACTCGGACATGTTAACATTGCTTAACGAAAAAATAAACATATTTGAAGCAGTAGCTACACCAACCAGGCCCTCCGCTACATTCATACCAGCAGCTGATCAATATAGATTAGGAACAGTTGTTTACAAAAACACTACCACCAATTCTTTCGGGGTAGTATCTACAGAAAATATAGAGGCAGAACGTATTAAAGCTAACGAGTTTTTATACATAAACTCATCACCTTTAACAAAACCCACAAATACTAGACCTGTGTTTACTTCTAATTCCAGTGGAATTAAAGTTTATGGTAATTCAGAGATTGTCGATACTGCTAAAGTAGATTTTCAATATATAAAAAAGCCAGCAAAAGTTAAATGGGGATATCAAATAGTATTCAATGAAGCATTGTATGATGCTTCCTCTACTGTTAACTTTGAACTTCACCCTTCTGAAGAAACTGAATTAATTATAAAAATACTAGAGTTATCAGGTATATTAATAAAAGATCTAAACTTATATCAGGTATTTGACAAAGAAGAAAACCAAAAAATACAACAAGAAAAATCATAATATATGAGTTTAATAAACCAAACAGATGAGCAATACTATTTAGGGCCTGACGGTCAATGGGATAGTGGTGATGAAAATTATGGCAGCTATCAGTTTATAAGCATAAAAGATATTATAAACAATTTTCTTATTTCTTATGTAGGTGAAGATAAAATAATAAGTAAAATTAAAAGAACAGATATAGCTTTTCATGCTCAAAGAGGTATACAAGAGCTTAGTTTTGATGTATTACCTTCTATAAAATCTCAAGAAATTGAAATAGGGCCATCCTTGAGTTTTATATTGCCTAAAGATTATGTTAATTATGTGAAAATTACGTGGGTGGATAGCGCTGGAATTGAAAGAGTAGTATACCCCGCTATAAGAACAAGTAATCCATACCCTATAATACAAGACAACGACTTTAATTACACTTTTGACAGCGCAGGTGAAGTTATAGCAGCTAATGAATCTGAAACTCAGAAAAGATTTCAAACAACAAACAGGAATACTCAAGCAGATAACAGCAATATAGACAATTTAGACTTAATTAACAATGGCAATTGGGGAAGAAGATACGGTTTAACACCCGCTCAAGCTCAATCAAATGGTGTTTTTTATATAGACCCTTTAAAAGGCATAATATTTTTTGACTCCAGCTTTGCTAATAAAATAGTTACGCTTAAATATATATCAGACGGATTAGATTCAGACGATATGACTGTGCATAAGTTCGCGGAAGAAGCAATATATAAATACATAGCTCACGCTGTCTTAGCTACTAGAGCTAATACTCCGGAATATTTAGTTATGCGATTTAAAAAAGAAGTAAGAGCTGCTAAAAGAAACGCTAAATTAAGATTATCAAACATTAAAATAGAAGAAATTGCTCAAGTAATGCGCAATAAGTCTAAAATCATAAAACACTAACATATGCCAGAGGTTGTAAGGGTTTTCCAAGCTGGAAAAATGAACAAAGATCTTGACGAAAGACTTGTTCCAAATGGCGAATATCGAGATGCTTTAAATTTAGATTTAGCAAACTCAGACAATGGCAATATGGGTTCTTTACAAAATGTAAAAGGCACTCTTCAATTAAGATCTAAAGAAGGTAAAGGGGCACAATGGAGTAACAACTATATAGATTCCTTAAGCAACCCTGTATGTATAGGTACATATAGTGATGACTTAAACGAAAAAGTATACTGGTTTATAGCAAGTGACTCTGTTAGTGCTATAGCCGAATACGATCAAACAAACAATGTTATCAGTCCTGTCATTGTAGATACAGCTAATATTTTAAAGTTTTCTACAAGTTATTTAATTACAGCTATAAATATTATAGATAAATTACTTTTTTGGACCGATAACCAAACGGAGCCTAAAAAGATAAACATTGATAAATTCAAAACAGGGTCTGTTGATTTTTCTACTCAGACCAAAATACCTATCTATATACCAGCTAATGGTCTTCAACCAGCATCATATTCAACAACTCTAACAGGTCTTCCTGACTTTACAGAAGAAGATGTCACTGTAATAAAAAAATCACCTCTAACAGCTCCTTTAATCGATTCAAGCGCAAGTAAGTTTGGAAACGGAATCCCAGGTACAGGTATAACGCCGGTTGCAACTCAGATGACAACGGCTTCTATGATAAACTTTACTTACGCTCCCGTGTCTACATTGCCTAATGATAGAACTCCATTAGACACCTATGGGGAGTACTTAACGAACATAGCTACTGATTCTAATTTTTATGCCAACACATCTATACCGGGATGGAATGGTGAAGTTACATTTCAGGTTAACACAGCCTTAGGTGATCAGTGGGCAGAAAACAGTTTGATAATATTAGAATCAGATTTTACCACAGAGTTTTACGACAATTACAAATGGCAGATCAGTCTTAAATTAACATCGGTAAGCAACACTACAGTTACAGGTCAAATACAAGCTATATCTAGCGATATACAAATATTTACAAACGAGGCCGGCGCCACTCAGATATTTACATGGAATGGTTTGCTTGTTGAAGAAGCTCCTATGTTTGAATATGTTTTTCCGAGGTTTGCTTATCGTTGGAAGTATATAGACAATGAGTACTCTACGTTTTCTCCTTTCTCAGAAGTTGCTTTTGAAGGAGGTGAGTTTGAATACCTATCCTCAGATGGTCATAACACAGGAATGACTAATAATATTAGAAAATTAATTGTTAGTAGTTTATCCTGGGGGAATCAAGAAGTGCAAGAGTTAGATATATTGTTTAAAGAATCCAACAGCAACGCTGTATACAAAGTAGATACGCTGAAAAGGAAGGATTTTGATACATTACCATCAACCTTTCAAATAGAAACAGAGCTAATTGGAGCTATAATAGAATCTAATCAAATACTAAGACCCTGGGACAATGTGCCGCTTAAAGCAAAGGCACAAGAGGTAATAGGTAATAGAATTGTATACGGTAATTATTTACAAAATTACAATGTAGATACAGTATCTGTAAACTTAACATCAACACCTGCAAACCACGAGGCTGTAAGTGATCCTAGTAAAATGCGATTTCCAAACCCATCGGTAAAATCAAAAAGAACATACCAAGCTGGAGTTGTATTTGCTGACAAATACGGTAGAGAAACCCCAGTGTTTACCAGTAAACAAGGTAGTACTAAAATTGATATAGAAGATTCAGATAAAGCTAATAAGTTAACAGTATCGCCTGCAGGAGATGCCCCTGAATGGGCTTCTCATTATAAGTTTTTTATAAAAGAAAATTCAAACGAATATTACAATTTAGCTCTTGATAAGTTTTATGACGCTGAAGACGGTAATGTTTGGTTATCGTTTCCTTCTTCAGAAAGAAATAAAGTAGATATAGAAACTTATCTAATTCTAAAAAAGCAGCATGACACTGACGTACCTGTAAAAACTTTTAGTAGGTACAAAATACTAGATATTGAAAATGAAGCTCCTGAATTTATATCTACATTTGATAACATAGTTTCATCTACCACCGTTGAATTAGTTAGCCCAGTTGAAGTAGGATTCCTTTCTATAAAATTCAAAGGGCCAGACCCGACATCCGACCCTCAGTTTGGTCCAAAATTAAATGGTAATAAAATACAGATATCACTAGGGTCTTCTAAGACAGCACAGTATAATGTTCTTTCGGTAAACACAAGTTCAGATACCGTAGCAGGAATCTCTCTTTTTGAAATGATATTAACCGTACCACTAGGTTCGGATGCTTTGTTTTTAGAAAGCGTTGTAAGCGGGGATAACATTGACATAGCTATATTTGAAGAACAAATTAAAAATAAGCCAGAATTTGAAGGTAGATTTTTTGTTAAAGTAAATAGAGATTTTGATTTTGATAAAAATATTATATCTTCTTTTGCTCAAATGCCAACTCAATACGCTATAAAAAGCGAAACAACAACCAATAGCAGCACTTTTGAGGGAAAAAACCCCCCTGTGCCTACAGCTTATTATTATTCTGATTACGGTAGTAATAAATCTTGTTTAACAGCAGGCAGCCATCAAGGTAGATTAAAACTAGTAGGATGGGATGGTGGAGTTGGTAGCAACATAATAAACACCCCTAATGAAGCTGCGATTCAAGATAAAATGACCCAATGGCAACCGCCCACTAGAGGTAGCAAAGTTTTTGGAGTACAAACGTTAAGAAATCAAGGTCCGAATAGTTACATTGACTTGATGTTTGGACACGTAATTAGTCAACTTATATATATTGAAGACGACAGACGTGGCAGAAC
>TARA_R110001632_G_scaffold48131_3_pt1 | contig 12868 bp, 13 predicted proteins | sample TARA_R110001632 | Tara Oceans TARA_R110001632 (sample SAMEA4398266) | marine metagenome | biome: Polar Biome; feature: [SRF] surface water layer (ENVO:00010504); material: water (ENVO:00002006), including particulate matter (ENVO:01000060) such as... | depth 5 m
CTCTTAATCTAGGGTAGTAATTTAATTTTGAATCATACGCATATCTTGGATCTGCTATTGTGTCTGAGATAACCCCATATCCAAAGGAAGCAATAATATCATCATTTACTTCATCTTGTGGTGAAAATGCAACTTCTAAATTTGTAATGTCTTCAGTATAACTTTGACTTATTAAGTAGTTTTGATCTATACTTATTTGTCTTGATAATACATTACCATATGCATCTCCATCTTCAACTTGAATTTTATTTGAAATTCTATTTCTAATTCCTATTGCAGGTTGATCTAATTGGTAAACTTCTGTATTTGTTTTACTATATGTTCTTAATACTGAACTAGAATAGTGGATAAATTCATAACTTGAAGTAACTGAATTATCTGCAGGGTTAACAAATGAAGCTGTAATAACTAAATTAGCTGAGCCTGTTATTGCTGGGTGGGAAGATGAAATGTTTTCTACATAATCTCCATATTGAGATGCTGTATACACATATTCTAATTCATTACCTAAAGGTGCTCTAAAATTTACAATATCAAATGATGATTCTGAACCTGTAATATTATTACCTTCAATTGATTCAGGGTTCATTGTAAAATCATGGAATACTTCTGTAGGGATATCATTTGAATAATATCTAAACTCTTGAAATGATCCCGAAAATATTTTACCGTATTCATTTAAAGTTTCGTTATTTACATATGATCCACGTTTATAACCTCCAAGATATATACCATCAAATTCAGACACACCAAAATCATTCCAAGCTTTGTTAATTGATGATGAAACAACTGATGAGTTTCCATATATGTATGTACCATATGTTCCTCCCCCATAACCAACACCACCAGCTTCATTAGCATATAAAACTTGATCATAGTTTCCTGTATCATAACCTGTAGCCATAGTATATATACAAGCTGAGCCGGTCCAACCTATTATATTTCCATCAGCTCCATTATATTGATTATTTGCTACTTTTAAACAGTATGTAGTATTTATAGAATTATCTGAAGCTGAAGTATGTTGGTTTCTCTGTAGTGAAACACTCCACCACCCTTTATTAAAGAATGGGAGGAATATATCTGCAGATTGAGCAGTACCACCATCTTCGGTTGATGCAGACATAAAAAATCTCATCTTACCATATTCATAATAATCACTATTATTTGAACCAGAATATGAACCTGAAGGTTGGTCTTCATAAGTTAATTGAATTCCCCAATCAAACTTTGTACCACCTGGGTCTACATCACCATTAGATTTTTTAGAAGCTAATGATTGGGTATAATAAGAACCACCAAAACTTGATGATGGGAAACCTGTTGTTTTAAACCTAAAAGCTAAACCATCAGGAACTATATACTCACTTTCTGCTATCCTGTTACGCTCTAAAGGCATCCAGGGGATTTTTACTGATGAGCTTGCGACATATGAATTTGCTACTGGGGTGTAAGCATAACTAAATCTATTATACCACAAATCATAATCATTACTATTGTCTCTATTTTTACCCCCAAATTCACTTATACGAAGAATTGTATTAGGTATACCCCAAATGTTTATAAGTTGTCTTAAACCACTAATTGTACCTTTCTTTTTAGTAAGATAAGCCATATTGTGGTAAAGACGTTTAAATATTTCTTTACTTACTTTATCAATAGCATATGGAAATCCTGGTTCTGTTATAGATTGAACATAATCAGCCCAAGCATATCCATCACTCCAATAATTAATAATACTACCACTATTTACAGCTATATATTGAGTTATTAATTCACTTCCTGTAGGTGGGACGTAACTACCATTATCTTCACCCGTTAAACCTATAAAGTTATCTTGGTTATCATAATTATTACCAAAAGTTTCAAATCCTAAACCCTTAATAGCATCTGCTGCTAGATCTAAAGGTATCCCTTTATCAGGATCATTAGTTGTATTATATCTTTCACTTAAAGCTTTAGTATAAAGCCAAATCTCATCAAAAGATTGACCAACCATATTTGAAAAATCAATATATTCACTATTGGTTGAATTTTCTTTTATAAAATCTGGTATAGTATAATATAACCAGTTTTGATTATCTTCATCATATAGAGAAGCAGATAATACATACCCTCCATAATATTGTGAACCTTCATTATCATTACCTAACCATGTTAATACTTCAGCACTTCCGGTTGATAATAATGGGTAAGGGTAAGCTGAGCCTGATTTAGGATAAGCAAATGATGATGAATTATTATATAAATAGCTTTCATACCCATCAAAATTAGTTACAAGATTTGTTATATTAGTTTGTAAACTAGCTAAACTTGAAGATATTTCACTAACATTTGGGTTAGAACCTGTTATGCCTGTTAAGGTTTCAATATCAGCTTCATACGATTGAATTTGTGATACTTTTTCATAAAAATTATTTATCCTAGCTTTAGCAGAAGAAAAATTAATAAATTCATTAAATGTATTATATGAATAATTAGGAGTAATTGTAACCCCTCGTTTATTTAAAGTATTTAATAAATTATTTAATGATTCCGATGATGGGGTTGATATTAAATCATCATAAGACTTTAATGTAGTAGAGTTATTTATTAAATCTTTTAATGGGATATTAACATTAGGACCTTTAATATAATTGGCTTGTTCAATAAATTCACTAAAATCTTCTTGAAATTCAACTTTATATGCTTGGCTTTCTCCTACCTTTGAAACTACATATAGTTCACTCTTTAAGGTAAATTTTGGAGATAAAGGCTCATATAATTTAATATAAATTGTTTGGTTAGATATTGTAATAGGATTAGATGAAATTGGATCTGTACCCTCTACTGTCTCTGAACTTAATTCATTTGGTTGTGTTTCTGGGGGGAGTGAACTACTTATCTGTAAGTTAGTAGCTATTACATAATCATTATCAAAGAAACTAACATAGAATTCATCAAAAAAATCATTAGTAGTTATAGAAGAAATTAAGCTATTATACCCTTTTCTAAAATCTGTTAAAGATATTGTGTTAGACCTAATTGCTATTTCAGTTCTATCAGATGATATTTCAGATAAATAAAATGTATTATCTGGAGATGATCCTAATTCATAATTAACAAAATTATAAGAAGCATATAAAACCCCATTCTCAAATCCTTCATTATAAACATTTAAACCAGGGTCTAAAGTAATTTCATTAGTTGGAACTGTTGATGAGGGTATTTCAATAACATTTAAACCCGTTGCTGGGTCAGTATATGAACCCGAAAGTTGATCTCTATTTGTATCATTAGTTATTGACCAATCTTCATAAAAATAGTTATTAGATGTTAATAGATCTTTCTGGGCATCATATATAAAAAATTCAACAAAATTTTCCCCAGGAGTAAATGATGAGGAAATTATTTCATTAGGTATAATACTTTGATCTTGCAACTCAAAACCCTCATTAGATAATGTATTAGGATCAACTTGTGAAATTGAAGTACTTACAGGTATTATTTGAGGGGAATCAACTAAAATTGGAGGGGGATTTAAACCTTGAAAGGTAGTTTCTTCTATTGGATTTGGGTTATTTATAGTAAACGTTTCTTCCGTAATACCCCCAGACCCTTGAATAGGTCCTCCCACTGAACCCGTAGTTTGGGGAGTAACTGAAAGTGTGTATTGAGGTCTATTATTTGGAGTTGATGACATATTTATTTATAAATTAATATTTTTATGCTGGCGAGGTTGGGAAAAGAGCTTGTGGTAATGTATCTTGAACTTCTTTAATTTTAGCAAATTCAGTTGCTTGGTTTGCTAAATCTTGATACACGCTTAAATTTTCTTCTCTTAACTCTGCTATTTCATCTAATAATGCTTGTATTTCTGCTTGGTTAGGGGCATAATTAATATATTCTGTACTTTCTTCAATTAAATATATGTGAGAATTAACTTCACCTTCTTTAGGTATTAAAAGAAAAAACTTATTATATAATATCCAAAAATCTTCTAATGTAGCCAAGTTAACATCAAAGAAAGATGGATCAGGTAAAGGAATAAGTTGAGAAAAAGAAGTATCTACAGTTTCATTAAATTTATCTTTATCAAAAACTTGCCTAGAAATTTTTACACTTTTTAAATTTTTCATATTTATCCTTTAGTTACTTTAAACATAATACCTTCATCAAATACTTTTGTTGTGCCCCCTATTGAAGTTTGAACTAAAACAGTATAATATCTTTCTGGTTCTAAACCATTCATATACAAATCAAAATAACTAGAAGTTGCATCTGAACTAATTCTTGTATATTCATTGTCAAAATCAATTACAAATTCATTAGTTTCTGTATCTTTTACAGCATATAGTGATTGTGATTCTGGTAGATAGTAGTTAGTTGAGTATAAAGATGCTGTTTGAAATACTCTATCAGGATATTTTGGCATAGCCGCAAATCTTAATCTAGGAATACTTTGTGAATAATATGTACCAGCATTATTATAAATAGAAATAAAGCTTTCTATTTGAGGTAGAATTGTATTAGTAGAAGAACCTGTATTAAATACATAATCATTCCATTTAAACTCTAATTGGGGTGGGTAAATTGTATGAGTATCTATTGAAAAAAATCTAAATGTTTTTTGATTATTTAAATTATTTACAAATTCATTATCATCTGTTTGTTTAACAATAAACCCATTATTTTCAAACCCATCAGCGGCATTTAAAGAGTAACTATACCAAGTTTCAACTGTTGATTTAACATCTACATTTATATCTTTATTATTAGCATATGTAAATGTTTGAGATTGAGTTACATTTAATGGTAAGTTAGAGCCTGTATACCAATTACCCCCACCTTCTATATCATTTGACCAAGAGGCTGTTACATAAGCTGGGAAGTTATCTGTAGGCCATAAAGCTGAACCTGAATAATCTAACCAATTCCAACTTGTACCGTTAGTTACTAAAGGTGAATCTAAATACCTACCAGTACCCATCCCCCAATTACCTGATGCAGGATAAAATAATAGTTGGGTATCTAAATTTAATCCTGTTACTACAGCTTTAAAATTTCTTAAATTTGCGGTCCACTCACCATTTGAGGTTTTTGTAGAAATTATATTTGATATTTCACTTGTAGAAAATTTAACTAAATATCTACTAACTTGACCTTTTGAGTTTTTTACATAAGTAGATGCTTCTATAATTTCATCTAACCCTGTATTCATGTTTGGGTATTCTGAATAGAGAGTAGCATCTTGTGTTGGGAATATTTTATAAATTGCCATATTTTAAATTATTATAGTGGTACTACTCTACCTTTAATATCTGTATTTGGGTATTTAACTTCAAAAATCATAGGATCTATGGATGGGTATACTACACCATCTATAGTAGCTCCTGATATGTCATATGCATAATCACTATAACCTAAATCTTCTCCTGTGAGGTTATTTACAACTATATTTTTAACAGTTTGTACTCCTTCTACTTTATCTAAAAGAATATATAAATCCCTCATTAAAATAGGTTCATTAAGCTGCCAATTATCTATATTAAATAGATTTGTTAATGAAGTAATACACTTTGTTATAGTTTCATTATTATTATTATTAGGTAATACAATTATATCAAATACTACTTCAATATTAATTATAAATGCATCTTTAATTTTAATAGAATCATTAATCATTCTATATTCAGCTAGATATGTTTGAAGATTTCTCTTAATTAATTTAGATGCTGTTTTTAATTGTTTAGTTGAATTATAAGTTAAAACAAATAAATCTAAAATTGTTGGTAATTCACCAGGTTGATATTCATTTATTTTAGTAGGCATAGCATAAGCTTTTGCTATAGTTCCTAAATTTGAAGGCATAGATAGTGTTCTAATTAAATAATCTTCCTTGGTAACTGTACGTAATTGATTTTGAAAATTACCAACAGCATTTAATCTAAGTTCTTCTATACTATCTCCATCTTGTCCACCATCAGCTGCTAAAACATTATTTGAAGAAACAGAAGCAAATATTTGATTTGCTAATGCTGTATTTGCTAAGTTAGGATTAATAAATCTAAAATTAGTATCATCTAATACTGTTAAAGTTCCAGATTCTACATTTGAACTGACCCCACCTCCTGTTAAATACCTAACTGTTAAAGTTGTATTATAAGGAGCAATACCATAAGTATTTGTAAAAATAAAATTTAAAGGAGAGAATGCTGTTGTAAGTTGATCTCGTTCAAATGGTAATCCTAAACCTACATTATCTGGATTTGGGACTATTAATTCATCATTACTTGTAGTGGCACCAGCTCCAAACTGTAATTCTAAAGATCCAGAACTTATAAATCTAGTAGTAAATCTTCTTTGTACTTGTTTTAATTGAAGTAAATATGGAGCATCTTCTTCTAGGTTATATGTTGGGTCACTAGCATTTGTGTTTCTAATCGTATCATATACGTTTTCCTGCGCCATATTAGGAACTTCATACCAGGTATTATCATCCGAATCTTTGACATCTAATACGCTTATAATATTACTTGCAGCAACATTTCTAGTATCAAATCTTTTTGAAGCTGCAAATGTGAAGGTAGTAGTGTTAATAGTTGCTGAAATTGCTTTTCTTGTCTTTTTTAAAAGATAATAGGTAGGTGTTGTACCTGAAATTTGATATACTGAAGTTGTTGTAGGATCTAATGAACCTGATGCTGAGAAATCAATAACGTCTTCAATGAGAAAATTTTGAGTACCATCTAGGTTAGATGTTATTTGAGTATTTTCAGGAATAATCATAGCATAATTAAAATCAGGAACATATACCCCCCCTTCTAACCTTGAAGGTACTTGTTGGTAGAAATCAATTTCTACACTTGCAACAGTTGTTACTTTTGGTTTATATCCTAAAAGATAAGCCATTTGGTATAAATTTTCCTGCTGTCGTGCCTTTTGAATAAAGGTTTCTTGGATTTGATTATCTAAATAAAATGATAAAACATCCCCAACATAGGATGCCATTTCCATAAACAACATACCTGTAGAGGTATCTGTAAAATCATTATATGTGTTTGGGAAGTAGGTTTTAGAATAATTTATTAATGAATTTCTAAACTCATTAAAATCTCTATCTATATACCGTATGTCTCTTTTTAAATCAGCCATTATTGTAGTAATATATTTATTTCATCTGTTACACCAAAATTTTCTATCTGATATGTTAGTGTAAAATTTATAGTATTTGAATCAGGATCATTATCAAATTGAATTTGTTCTATAATTATTTGTGGGAACAGAAGAGTTATATCATTTTGAATGCGAGATTGTAAATCTTCAGTAGTATTATCTATAATATTTTCAAATACTAAACTTCTTAAATCTGCACCAAAGTTAGGATTAAATACTCTTTCCCCTCTATCAGTTAATAAATAATTAATTAAATTGGACTTTGTTTGTTCTCTAGTAGTATAGGTCGGCACAAAAACAGCAGGCCCATTTAAGGGAAAACCAAATCCAACTGCTTTTCGAGCAATTGAATCAATTGGAAATCTATTTTCTATTATTCTAGCCATTATTTACCCATTATACTCATTATTTGACTCATATCTACCTCACCCGCAGGTAAATCTCCACCCGGCATTCCACCTGTTGGGGTAAACTTTTGTGGGACTTGGTTAGTTGTAAAACCATCTTGCATTCCTCCTAAAATATTTTGATATGCCTCTCTTTGTTGGGTAGGAGATAAAGGAGGAGATGATGGGGTTGCCGCTTCTAAAACTTGTGAAGGGGCAGCAGTATTTGTAATTTTAGGAGCACGAACAGCTTCCAAAAGAACTTCTTTCAATTCTTCTTGGATTGCCTCTTTTACTGCTTCTTTAATTAATTTTTTTAATTCTGTTGACTTCATTTTTGTTATAAATATTAAATTGTTTAGTTTTTATTATATTTTATTTTTTTTTAGTTTTAATATAATTAAAGAGTTTTAAGAGGTGGTATATACTGAATCGATAGATGATTCTAGGATATCCTGGTTTGGAATTACTGGATTTGATAGAATATATTGATCTATTCTAAATTTAATTTCATTAATTAATACTTGTACTGAGTTGGAGTAAGAATAATCTCCACCTTCTAAATTAGTTATTACTATGGATGATGGGGTTGAAGTTTGAGTGAGATTAAGAATATCTATAAGAGCATCAGTACCAGTTCCAAAAATTCTTCTTTGTGGGAATGAAAAAGTATTATTACTATTAAATTGGATTTCCAATTGAAATCCTCTATAAAATAAAGGATCATTAGAATTAGGAGATAATCTAGCTAGTAAAGCATCTTCATCTAATATGTTAGCCCCAGCATTTTCAAATGCTCCTGCTGTTGAAGCTGCTATTTGGATTTGACCTACTATTTGATTAGTTGCTGCTTGTTCAGAAGATGGTTCCCATGAAGGTGGCACTGTTGGGGTAGTTGGTATATTATTTAAATTTAAGTTTAAAAGTGATGAATAGTAATCAGGTTCATTATTACTAATTCCATAAGTTACAATATCTCCATCTTGATATGTTGTATCTTTATCCCATGCTATATCATCTATAAGTTGTACAGCGCATCCATCTATTACACCATTTAAAAGTTGCAATTTAGCTAAAATAGATTTTGCTGCATCTCCAATGGTTTTTGCCGATGGGGGGACAATAGAAACTGCTCCTTTAGCACTATCAAGAACTTTCCCAAGTGCTATTAATGCTGAAGTAAACCCATTAATAACATTAACAGGAATACCAACTCCTGGGGGGACGGAAGTTGGGAGTGGGAGGAGTTTTATTACTTTAACTGCTGTTCCAACTCCAGTTATAATTTTTTCAATAGTTGATGCTGTTTTTTCTAAAGTTGATATTGTGTCAACAATCGTAGTTAATGCCGATTGTATTTGGTTTTTTTGTTTAACTATAAGTAAAAGTTCATCTTTTGGGGGGCATGCTTCTTTAAACTTCTCTAATAAATCATCTATAACAATGTCAAACTTTGCAGTACTTTTTATTACTTTAGTAATACTTGAAATTATTAGTTTTGAAATTGCTGCTGACATTATTTAGTTTTACTTACTTTAGATTTATAAGATCCTATTTTATTAAGCATATTTTGTGCTTTTACTTGGGTGTCTGCTGCCGGAGCTGGTATTGCTGCATTTGGTACAAAAGGAGCTGGTGTGCCTATAGGTGTTGTCAATGCCGTAGATAATTGTATTATAGATAGTAGAAGTTTTTGAAAATCCCCTAAAAACTTATCTCCTAATATTACAGATTCATTTGCGTTTTTATCTCCTAAATATATTTCCTTTGAATTAAATACAGATTTTGGTGCATCTACATTTAAACTATTTACAGCATTTAAATTAATTGTATCTTGAGCCGTTAATAAAATTGAATTAGTTTTAGCATTAAATAATAATCTACCTGAATTCAATATAATTTGTTCTCCTGTAAATTTATTGGGAGATTCTGGGGCTGAGTCATAGGATTTATAATCTTTACTTGCTACTTCAATTGGGATTTCTTGAGTAGTTGTTAAATATACACTGGAAGCATCTGTATTAATATCTTCTACTTGTGGGATCCAAGGTTCAGTAGATTCCTCATGTTGTCCATTTTTTATTATAGTAATAGGGTCTCCATCTTCACCAATATTTGACCATGGGTTTGGAATTTTAGCTTCATTAAGGGTTGAACCAAATCTAATAGATTGACCCCACCTACCTTGATGTATTAAGTCTCCTATATAAGGTTGGAGATTTCTTATACTTAACTTTTCTTGAAATCCTAATCCTAAATCTATTTCAGTCCCACCATCAGTTACTCTTCTAACTGAACCAATAGAGGTTTGTTCGTAATCTTGAGTTTGGCTGTTTGGGGTAGAATCACCATTAATAGGATCAGGAATAGCATTATGGTGTGTACTATTCCATATATTAATTGGTTGAAAATAGTAATATATTGTATCATTTACATCAGACTGAACATTACTGTTAGGTAAAGACATAATGTAAATGATTTCATTTTTTAAAGGTATTGATGAATTAAAAGGAAATAATGGAATTGCAAAATTAGAAGATGTAAAATCAGGGTTTGAATTGGGGGCATTTAATTTATCAAAAAAAACACAACCTAAAGAACTCCACTCTCCAAAATCCTTAAATACTTGGGGGTATTGTTTATCATCCAATAAAGCATGTCTTACCCTAGCTGCAAAAATCCCCCCAGGAGAATTTTCAGCAGATTTAGTTGGGTTTAACGATGATAAACCTGTTGGATTTTTAACCATTATTTATCTTCTTTTCCTTTTGTTAATTTTGCCATTTCTGCTAAAAGTTGATCTTTTTCTTCATCTGATATACCTAATCCTGCTTCTTCTTCTGATCTAGATAATACTCTTTGTATTATAGTGGCCATTTTAATAAGTTGTTCATCATTCTTAACACCGATCTCCATATACTCTTTAATAAGAGGTACTATAAGAGTTGCATCTCCAATTTCTTGGACAAGTGGTTTTAATTCAGAAATAAGAGCTACAACTTGTGCATCTCTTTTCTTCTGGTTTGTATAAATTTCTTCTAATATATCCGAAAATTTCTTCCCACCAAAAATAGTTGAATCTAATTGTCCCATATTTTTGATTATAAATATACGTAAAAATAACTATGTGTTTGGGAAATAACCATGTTCTAAATAAAACAAATATTTTTTCTTAAAGATAGTGTATAGTTTATTAGCAATCTTGGTTATTTTTGGTGTTTTAACATCTACCATTTCACGAATATAAATGTAAAGTGCCTTTTTATTAAAAACATCAATATTATCTCTCTTTCTAAATAATTCTAATATAGCATCTGCAATAGCTGCATCATTACCTTTAGGGAATATTTCATAGATATTATCAGTACAATATTGGGAATATTTATCTATAAAAATAGATAATCTATCTTCATATTTATATTCTACAGGGGAAAATTTATCACTATTACTAAATTCTTCTTCTACTACTGTTGTATTAATTGCATCTTCAATTTTTTGAGATGTAATAAATCCTGGGTTTGTTGTATCTAGTTGAGAATAATGATTTAAATCAGCAATAGAAATATTTTTTATTTTTTTACCATAATTTTTCTGATTGTAAACTATTAACCATCTTTTAACAATTGTACCAAAGTAGGAATAAGCCTTAGCTCCATTTTCTGGATTGAATAGATGAATTTTAGATAATAAAAAGGTAATTATCTCATGTTGTAGATCCTCTAAATTTTCAACACCATCAGTATAATAAAATTTAAAAGTGTGAATTATATTTTCAGTTAATTTATAAAAAGGCCAATGGATGGATTCAGCATAAATTTCACTCCGTTCATTACTATCAGTAGAACGGTTATATCTTACAATAGCATTTTCTGTATCTTTTGAAAAATATACTCTTTTTTGTTTAGCATTTTTATGCTTTCTAATTATGGAATCCATGTATACATTTTATAATTTTTTTAAATTAAAATCATTTAAGATTTCTTGTATTTGTTTTATTTCCTCAAAGAAAAATCCAACTTCATCATCACTTTTAAATGTTCCTTTCGAATCAACTTTTTTAAGTCTTTTATCTGATATTTCAATTACTTTAGATATTTTATCTAAGTATATAAGATAATTAACTACAATATCCTCTGCAGTTTCTGTTTTTCTTAGGAGATTAAAGGTAGTATATCCTAGAGATACTACCAATATTGCTAATATTACTATTGTAACTATCATAAGTTATCTAACATATTTTTTAAACCCTCACTTTTAATAGAACCCAATGCTTTATTTTTCACAGCAGTTGGTGTTTTTTTATTACTATCTAGTGTAAAATTTGATTTTGAATTATCTTTACCATTTTTAAATTTAGGTAACCATTCAATTTCCCATTCAACTCTAGCAGCCATCATATCGGCCTGGTGTAAGATAAATGGAAGGGATGTTCTGGGTTTTTGTTCAACTAAATACCCCATAAGATATTTTTTATTAGCATCATCATACAAACCATCATGAGTCTGGATGGCTATCATTTCATTAAAAGTATATGTTATCCCATGTGATTGTAATAGAAATAATCCACGATCTGGAACAGATGCAAATGCTATTTTTTTATTAAACATATAATCCTCACCTAACTTCTCCCGTCTCCATTTATCAGTCTGGGGGATATATGATTCCTCATCTTCAGATCCCATTTTACCTAAATCATGATTAATAGCAGAAAAAACTAACTCTTCAGTAGTAAAGGTAGTCATATCACAACCAAAACCCTCCCAAATACCGGACATAGATAAAGCACCCCTAACAACACGATTAACATGATCAACATAACCACCCGGGAAGGCAGAATGATATTCTTTTTTATGAGCAGCAGGCATAAGTGAAATACGCTCTTGATATTTTTGATAAAACTCAATTAACTTCTCTTTACGAGGAGATGCAATGTAAGTATCAATATTACTCATAAACTCTACCCAATTAGATTGGATCTTATTTGCTTCTAATTTCATAACTTTAATTTTTTAAATTTAACCGTTTCTAAGTGGGGATGATTCTCGCTCAATTATAGATTTTAAGTCATCTACTACTTCGGAGAGATTATTAATTTCATCTAAAAAATCCTTTTGAGTGGATTGGCGTTGCATTAGATGTTTTAGGGTTTTAATTTTTCCCTCAATTTGCATGAACCTTTTGTCCACTAATTCCTTGTTTCTCATAATTTAATATTTTTATATTGTTACCAATATACACATTATATCTCATTATTCCAACCTATCCTATCCATTACTATCAATTCCCTTTATCCCTATTCCCTTTATCCCTATTCCCTTTATCCCTAT
>TARA_R110001632_G_scaffold40574_3_pt1 | contig 12856 bp, 11 predicted proteins | sample TARA_R110001632 | Tara Oceans TARA_R110001632 (sample SAMEA4398266) | marine metagenome | biome: Polar Biome; feature: [SRF] surface water layer (ENVO:00010504); material: water (ENVO:00002006), including particulate matter (ENVO:01000060) such as... | depth 5 m
TTTATATGCTGTATATCCTGTAGCTGTTGTTGAACTTAAATCAAAACCATATAAATTAGTTCCTGAATTATAATTACCCGCTAATGTACTTTCAGCTCCTGTAAATTTAGGTGTGTATGGTGCTGAACCATCAAATCCTCCTTGAAAAGGAACTGAGAATTTTAATTGACTAGCTGCTGGACCTGTTGCTCCTGTTGCATCTATTGAAGCACTTAATGAACCTGTTCCTAATCCTGAACTTAAATGGCCTAAATAATTGTCTACGTTAAAAGCTCCTGCTACATTTGCTTGCCCCGCACCATCTACAGGTTTTATAAAGTTTGTATTATCTGTTTTCTTATCATCAAATTTCCATCCTAAATATCCTTTACTTGAATAATTAGTTCCTACTACTTGTGTTCCTTCATACGAAGCTGATGCGTGTATTACTGGAGCTTCTGTTACATCAACTGCCCAATTAGTTGTTGCTATTGGGTTACTTACTGCTTTAAATCCTTTTGGTAAAAGTTTTGGTGAAGTTGATTTATTTGCTACTGCCTCATTTACTGATACTCTAACATAATCTGAAATGTTAGGAAAATTACCTAATAATTCTATTTTACTTAAAGTTGAATTCCAATTTGAATATCTGTCTCCTATTTTTCTTGCTATATAAGTTGGGCTGTCTGGGTTTAAAGTACATCCATCATATTGTTCTAAAACATTTGTTGATTTATCTTTATCGCCATATTTTCTAATTTGGACTGAGAATGTAGAATATTGTTCTTCATTATCTATGTCAGCAACTTGTTTATGGTTTAATATAGATATTTTATATTCTTTGTTTGTTGAAGTACCATGTACTAAAGTATGGAATGTAAATAATTCTTTTGTTGTTTTTAAAGCATTTATAAATCCTGAAGTAATTGTAGGAGTTGAAGCATATGAGTATCCTTCTGTATATCCTAAACCACCATCAAAAACTGTAGCAGTTCCTAATGCGGCAATCCAAACACTACTTGTATTACCTGCTTGATATCCTGTTGCCGTTACATTACCTGTAAAGTCTGTATTTTGGTTTTTGAAATCCATGTAAGTATATCCTGGAGTTCCTTCAAATGCTACTGTTCCTGTTTTACTAACTGTTGGTTTATATCCTAATTGTTTGAATAAATAATCGCTGTTAGCTGGGTTTAATGAAGCTGAATAAGTTGTTCCTGCAACTGCTTCTGCACCCCCATAGGTTCCTTTTAACTGAATTGCAAAACTTGAACTAACTGAACCTGAAATTCCTGCTCCTGAAGTTATACCACCATTAAGTACTGTTAATTTTAAATCTGGAGTAGCATGAGTATGCATAGCAGGATAAATTACACCTGTAATGTTTCTATCAGTACCCCCGGTAAATGCACTTGTTGTCATACCTCTACTAGTTACAGTATAATTAGCTAGAGTTTCAACTACTGTTGTATTACCAGCTATTCCTGGGGTTTGTTGAGTTATTAATAAAGTTGTTGCTGTTGGTTTTGATGTTGTTAATGTAGTACCAAAATTAGTTGCAATAGCTGCAGCTAAATCATCTATACCATTATTTGCTCCTGCTCTAGAGAAAGTTAATCCTGAAGTTGCTGATGCATGTGCTACTAATACTTTTGTGAGTCCAGCTGAGTTTATTAATGTAATTGTATCCCCTGCATCTGGTGCATTTGTACATGTTATTAAACACTCTGCTCTATCGTTACCTACCCCAATTGCAATTGGTGAACTTGTAGCTGGTGTAAATGTATAACCTCCTCCTGCTAATACTCTTACTACTGTTACTGCTCCCGCATTTCTAATATATTCTCTTACTGTTTGTGGTACAAAAGTATCTTGACTTAAAGGGCCGAATTTTTTTTCATATTCAGCAAAACTTCTTACTACTGTTGGGTGGAATGCTGGTCCTTTAACTGTTGGTCCTACAATCGCCGCTCCAATTGCTTCTACTCCTGCTGGTAAAAAAGAAAGATCATTTTCTCTTGTAAATACCCCTGGTGAAATTATTTGTTCTGCCATCTTTTTTTATATTTTTAAATTATGTTGTTATTCATGGGTTTGTTCCTATATAAATATGAAAGGAAATTGCAAACCAACCTAAAAAAGGCAATTAAGTTTAAAATCTTAATCACCAATAAATATAAAATAAGTTTTAAAAACTAGTCTATAGGGATAAATTCTCCTGTTTCTAAGTCAAGATTTCCTTTCCCATATTTGTCTGTTAGTTTTTGAGCCATATTAGCTTCTTCTTTGTTTAAAGATGAGAGTTGATTTTTTAGATAATCTTCTTGTTCTTGTAATTTAATTTTACTAATTTGTAACCGTCCTAACTGAAAAGATAATGAATTAAGGTTTTCTTGTAATGTTTTAATCTTTTGAAGCTCTTCTGTGGTAAATTTTTTAGGTCCTCTTATTGCCATAACTTGTTATTTATTTGTTGTTGGATATACATATATAGAAATTAGAAAGACCCACCATCTATTGTAGATGTGTCATCAGTGTCAACACCCACTGAATCTACGGTTCCTGAAATTTTTAAACTTCCTGTAATGTGTACATTTCCATCACTTGCTATTCTCATTATTTCTATTGGTGCATTTGCAAGCTCAGTAGTAGCGTAAAATATCATATCTCCCTTAATTCCTGCGGTTGTTGCCTCTGACACTCTTCCTTGAATTTTTAACATTTCTCCACTTCCCCTATTGTCAAAATATTTTGAATCAAATGATCCTGAATCTGCCATCCATCTTACAGATCCTAAAATATCATTTTCTTGAGCGTTTGTTCCTAAAATACCTAATTTTTCACCAAATTGGGTAGCTTTTGATATTACTCCTGGGTCATACTCCTGAATGAAAGTAGCTAAGCCACCATGTTCTGCTATAAGTTGATTAGTTTCTTCTTGTGCTTGAAGATCTTGATCATATCCATTAAATCCTGGATTACTAGCACCAAATAAAACTACTGCAATCATTTGAGCTGTTACATTAGCAGCTCCTCCTCTAGAATAAGACATAATAAATTCACTACCTGTTGCTGCCCCCGCTGTTGTTTTATTAAATGATTCTAGGTTTCCTTCTTCATTTATAAAAATACCTCTTGAATCTCTTTTTGCTCTAACTTGAAACTTATTAGCAGCAATGTCAAAGTCTGATTGGGGGTCTGTTGTGTTAAACCCAAATCTTCCTGAGCTTGACATATATAGTTTTGTGTCTCCTGAACCTGTAATTATTCCACTTCCTTTATCATCAGGATCTAATATTAAACCCATTGAAGCAGAATTTATGGAAAAATTACCAGGAGAGAATTTTTGATTATATGCCCCAGAACCTGATTGGGTTATATTGTATAAAAATAAGGGAGTGGATTCCCCTATTTTAAAATTACTACCTATTTCCATCCCCCCTATTTCGGGTTTTGTTCCTGAAAAATCAGGAGTTGAAGTTGATCCACTATTTAAATTATGGAGTAAAAATTTACCTATAACTGGGTATTCTCCAACAACAAAACCATCTGATATTGCAGAATCTCCTATACCTCCTCCTTTTCTTATTTTAAAGCTATTACCTATAGCCATGTTTTGTCCTAAAGAAGAACTAAGATGATATAAATTTTTATATGAAGAAAAATTACCTATTATAAAAGATCCACTACCTCCTGCAGGTTGGAGATATTCTCCAACAACAAATCCATCCAATATTGCAGAAAATCCTATTCCTCCATCTCCTGTTATGTCTGAATTTCCTATACCTCCAATTTCTTCATCTAAACTTGCCGTGTAGAAGGGGCTTGGTTGATTATTAATAGATTTTACTGTTTTATATGCTACAGTAAAACCATCATCATTATTCTTTAAAGGGATATCTACATATCTAATATTTCCTGGAGTTGTGTATTGTAAACTTGTTGGTTGATTAGAACCAGAGGAAATATATCTTAAAACTAATGTTGTTGGATTGGTCCCTCTACTTCCACTTGATAAATTAATAGTAGCATATGAACCTAAATTAGTTAATCTAGTTAATATATTATTATTATTAGATGAACAAGTTATAGCTATAATTTGGGGGATTGATGCAGATTGAGCTGTGGTATTATCCTGTAAGGTGCCTGATTGAAACAGATAAGCACTACCTGATATATTTATAAAGGTATCCTTGGTTAATCCGTAATCAGGCATTATTTAAGTTTTTCTTTTAATTCGTCGATTTGGATTTGTTGATCTTTTATAGCTTCAACAAGAAATGGAATTAAGGTTGTAGGAGATATTGTTTTATAGGTTTTTGTGGTTTTAGGACCAAATATAATTTTACCGGTTTTATTAGTACCTACTGCTTCTGGTATTATTTCTTCTAATTCCTGAGCTATAAAACCACTATGTATTCCCTCTTTATTTTTATCTTTCCATTCATAAGTTACTCCCCTTAAAGATAATATTTTTGATAAAGAATTTTCCATAGGATTTATATTCTTTTTTAATCTTCTATCTGAAGTATAATTAATAACATTCCCTGTAGATTGACCAGTATTTAAATTTTGTCCACCAGCAGCCCAAGGGATTAGGATTTGACTATTAAGTTCAATATCATAAAAACTGGCTACTTTACCTGTTGTGTTAGCATTAATATTTCCACCTACATCTAAACTTCCCTCACCAATACCAGCAGATGAAGCATTATTTATTACGCGTAAATCACCATGTATTGAAACTACTGCCTCAGGGTTAGGATTAAGTGGATCATTTCCTGTTAGTTTAATCATTGCATGGTCAATCACAAAATCAGCTGATCCATCATTTACTGCCATCACCAAGTCACTATCAGCTGTGAGGATACCTTGTGTTGTTGTTTTACCTAAACGTATATTCCCATCTTGAACTTGTAATTTGTCTGTTGGGGCTGTAAAACTATCTACAACTCCAAAATCTCCTATACCAATTTTCCCATCAAAAGCTATATCAGTAGATGTAAGGGTTGCTGCAGTATTTCCCCCAATATCATCAAAATATGAATTATCTGTAGTAGAAGTTTCTCCTGCCTCTCCTCCTGAAACTTTATGTAAGATTAAAGTTTTGGTTATACTATTATTTGTTATTGATAATGTGATGGGGAATACTCCAAATCCAGTTTCTCCATCTAATGCAGGAGTAACAGTCCATGTTGCTACTCCAGACTCACCAGTTTTAGTATAGTTAAAACCAGAAATAGTAGCGTTATTGGTAGTACATGTTAAAACCCCAACTAATAAGTCAGTACTTTGATTATTTTGAATTGCTGTTATAGTAACTGATGTAGGAGTGGGGTCAGTATCATTAGAATTATCAAATGTAAATATATTTGAATTTGAAGATATAGAGAGTGATACGGCACTCACTCCATGATCACCTGGTAATCCATCTACCCCATCTAATCCTGATGTAGGAGTTATTGTGGATGTAGGGGATATTTTATGTACTCCTAAATTTGTTTTATAAAACAGAGTCCCACTATTAATATTAATAACAATTTCATTTTTAGAAAAATCTGTTGATTTAGGATCTTTTGTTTTTGTTCTAATATTAGTCATTACTCGTTTTTTAGAATATTGGTGTTTTTATTACTACAGTAATGTTATAATATATTTTATTAGCCGTCTCTTCCATAACCGCTGGTACGATCATATCACCAGCGCTCAACGCTAAAGATCTAGTCATATCTTGTGTTTCACAAGGACCCATATAACTATTACCAGCTCCCCCTGTTTTGTCACCAGCAGCATAAGCTCTTAATGCCCAAGTGTCACTAGTACCTGTTTTAGCCCCCACGTTAGCGTATGTGTTATGAAATAAACCAACATGAGATTGGTTGTCAGCTTCGTTGTTTCTAACCATAGCGTAGAATCCAACTAAAATGGCGTCATCGTGAGGCACTATAAATCCACTCATAGCAACGTTCCTGTTTAAAGTTACAGTATCACCAATCGTGGTCGTGTTAGATCCAACATTAGTATTCCACTTATTGCTATAAGCCACCCAACCATTCGCGTGTGGCACAGCCCAGTTGTCATCATTATCAGAAATACTAAAGAAGTGAACGTATTGATAAGCATATCTAGCGTCAACGTAAGCTTTTACATTACCTTGTGTACAAAGTACTGTGTCCGATGTTCCTAATGCATCATTATTTGTAATAGCTACTGCTGCAGGAGCTGCAGCAGTTCCTGAAACATTACCAAGAACTTTCATGTCAGCAAGATTAGCCATTTTAGCAACAGTTACTTGTGCGTCTGCAATGGCTGCTGTTTTAACTTCTCCATCACCTATATGTTCTTCTTCTATTGCGTCGTCTGCTATATGTTCAGTATCAACTGCGTTGTCAGCAATATTATCGCCATCAACTGCATCTGCAGCTAAAAAAGCGTGATCAATAGAACCATTAGGCATTTCTACATTACCAGTAAATATTGGTGATGCTATAGGAGCAAATATCTCACTCATGAGAATACCCCCTTGAGATAATCTAGTAGCATTTACTGTAGCTGCTGTTACATTTGAAAAAGTAAAACTTTGTGACACTGCCGTTCCTCCCGCAGTTCCATAATAAAGTGAGCCATTACTTACATTTATAGCTAATTCTCCTTGTACTAAGTCACTCACCCCCGGAGTTCCTGTGGTGTTATTTTTTGTTATTATTGTACTTGCCATTGTTATTTTATTCTATTATACATATTTACCAACTTCCTCCATTTATTGTTCCCATAAAACCTGAGGCTGTTATATCTCCACTTGCACTTATATTATTTGATGCTGTTATATTACCTGTCATTGTTAATTGGGTAGAATTAGTTTTACCTAATGAAATTGTATCATTAACTGCGTTTTGATCAAAATATAAATGTCCCCCTACAAACTGACCTACTCTACCTGCTGTGTTAAATTTAACATAAGTTGAATTATCCACAGGAGACATAATAGCATTAGGACGAACGATATTATTTTTATTTGTATCTCCCTCCCCTAAATCTTTAGTTGTAATATTAATTGTTCTACCTTCTTTTAAAGTGTCTAATTCATTTTTAGAAAAAGATGTTCCACCAAGATATAATGTATTTGCATCAAAATATCCACTATTTGCAATTATATCACCACTTACATTTACACTGCCTTCTATTTCTAAAGTAGCTCCAACTCTAAATGAAGATCCTATTGCCATTCCGTTTGAAGAACCATCTATGTCTATACCGGGGGTAGATAAAATTACATATGATGCAAGTAAATCACCAGAAGCTGTTATATCACCTTGTACATTAAAATTGTTAGATGCCATTGAAGCCGATTCAGCATATGATGAAGATAATTCATATGTTATTTCATGGGATGCAGAAATTGCATATGATGCTGACACAGCATGAGAAGCAGAAATTGCATATGATGCTGACACAGCATGAGAAGCAGAAATAGAGTATGAAGCAGAAACTGGTATAAAAATAGAACCGGTTCCGTCAGCTAACTGATTAGTTCCATCTGTTTGAACTACTTTTTGATAAGTGTGTTGTATTTGTTGACCTGTTAAATCTTTTAATGCCATTTATAACCATTTTTATTTTTGCTTTTCAAGATACCTTAAAACACCCCCTATTATTCTATCAGTATTATTGACTGTGTTTTCTTTTAAATATGTTGCTACAATATTATTTAATTTATTACGTTTATATGAAATATTTTTAATATTGATTTCTTCTTTAATTAATATTTTTAATAAATTAATAACGTGTTGTTTTTCAGAAGTTGAAATATTGTTTTCTTTAACTGTTACTTTTGCTTCTACTATAGATTTTTTAGTTGTTTGTGATTTTACTTCAACCGTTACTTTTCTACTTGTTTCTACTTCGAAATCACTTTCCCATGGTGTAAAAAAAGTATCTTCAGCAATCACTTCTAATCGTATATTTCCTGAAGTGTCTTCATCTATAAGTCCTTTTAATTTTTTAATTGGAATTTCACATTTACCTCCTTTAGAAATTGTTCCATTAAATAATAATGAATAGTCGGGGGTTTCAACTACTAACCTTGCTTTAGATTTTTTTAAACTTGCTCCTTGTAGTGATATACTACATTCGAAAAGTTCTGTTTTGTCTGTAAATAATTTGTACATAATTATAAATATTAAAAAGACACGTTTTCAGCAATCATTTCTGTTCCTAATACTTCTCTGACTACTAATCTTATGTCTTTAGCTTTAATTTTATATTGTTTAATTTCTTTTTGTTTTTGTTCTGTGATTGTTTTACCATGAACTTTCAAAATTAATTTAATTAATTTCTTTTTCTTTTTTTCATCAAATTCATAAATAATATCTGGTACATCACTACCACCCCCTATTGCTACTAAATCCCATACAAAATCTATTGTGTCTCTATCCCACACAAAGTATGCTTTGTTCCATAATAAACCCATTATCTAGATAATATCATTATATTAAATTGAGCAGTATTTCCTTGAGGAATATCTGTTTCTCCAAATAGACTTGTAAATCTGAAGTAAGCAAAACCATTACCAACATTAAAAAATTGCATTCCCACGCTTGAAGCTCCAACACCTTGTGCTTCTTGATTATCAGAATTAGCTATTAGAATTGATTGTGCAGTAATTGAATTGTGTTTTATTTTCATCCATTCATTAGCACTTGAATATCTACCTGGAATTTCAGGCATTTCTCTAAATTGGATTTTTATTGATAATAATTCATAATTAGCTGCAGTAATACCACCTCCATTATTCCAGACCACAAGTTGCCGTTGGAGTTCATTTATAGATGTATATATACCCTTCGTTCCTAAAACAAGACCTCCCGCTGTTATATTTCCTGCTGAAATTAAATTACTACCATCAAATGTTAAATTTGCACTTCCTTCAACTGTATTTGCATCTTTAAATATTGCCAATTCATTATTAGTTCCCGTACCATCAGTGTCTAATAAAGTTGTACCCCACACTCTTGAGTCAATTGCTCGTGTTTTAAATAAACTAGAGCCATTTAATATTATAACATTATTTGTATCTGTAGCTCCCCCAATATTGGCTGCTTTTATAGTACTTCCAAAAGTTGTGCTTCCATCTATCGAAGCACTATTAAATATGTCTAAATTTTTAGCTCTTACATCTCCTAATGTTGAAATTCCATAACTTGAACTAAGAAAACTTGCTGATATTTCTCCCGCTTTAAAACCACCACTTGATGATATACTTCCTGTTATTTGAAGAGGGTGTGTAGAAGACATATTAATTCTCATAATTGAAGATGTTATAAGTGTGTTTCCATTAACATTTAAGGCAGTTAAAGTTCCTACGTCTGTAATTGTTGATGTTGTTCCTAAAGTACCAAAAATAGTACCTAAACACTTTATATCTTCACTAGCTGTGATTGGGGTTTCAAAATTAACTCCTACTTGACTTGAACCAGATCTAATTGTTCCCAAGGATCCTGTTCCTATTTGTAATGTTGATGAGTTACTTGCACTTATGTCTCCATTAACAGTTAACATTGCAGATGCTGATGAATTTATAGCACTCCCCCCTATTACTGTTTTACCATCATCTTTAATTTGCCAAAAAGGATTTGAACTACCTCCTTCATATATTCTTAAATGTCCACTTTCATCTCCATCACTGTCTATTCTTATTTTTATATCTTTATCTGATTCTATAAATAAATTATCATCTGTGGGGCTATTAATGTGATTAAAAGATCCTGTGCCTGAATATATTGTTCCACTTGCACTTATATCTCCTGATGCTGTTATATGAAATCCTACATTAATTGTAGAAGAGCTTATCTCTCCTTGTATTGTCTGAGTATCTGTTTCAGAGAGATTAAGTGAAGAATCTATAAGATCTTCATATTGTCCTTGTGTTGGTACTTTTCCTGTTTGAAAGTAAGTTTTTAATATTGATTTAGGGTTTTTTGCCATTTTAATTTATTGTTGTTGATTTTCCTACTACTTGGTAACCTATTCCTGTTCCTATTTGTTTTATATTTGCTCCTTTTCTGACTTCTTCTCTTGTAATTGATTTTCCTGTGGGGGTCATTACTATTTCAGTATTGAATTTTACTGTTGCTTTACTGAAGTACTTTTGTGGTTTTTTAACTAATTCTTTATTAATACTATCTGGTACTAAATATCCTTGAAGAGTTAATCCAAAGTCTGTTTTTACTATCCTATTATCCCCTTGGGCTATTTCTGTTGTATTATTGTATGTGTCTATTTTTGCGTTAAATTTAAATCTATCTTTATCCCCCCAATAAGTATCTGATGAATAATTTATCATTTCGATTAATTTATTCATTTGTGATACATAATCTGTCCATAGTGTACATGAATATTGTAAAGTAACAAAATCAGGTACTACAACAGTATGAAATTCCTTTATAGGAATTCTGCCTTGTAAAATTGAAAAATTATCATATTGATTTACTTTTGTATATCTAGATTGGAAGGTTTGATATAACTGGGGATTATTTCCATCCATTTTATTTCCAAGATCTCTTCTTTTTTCAACACTGTCTCTTTTAAACATAATAAGAGGTGTTTGAAGTTTGCCTTCTTTATCTCTAAAATATCCATCTTGTTGTACACTTTTCCATCTTTCTGGAGCTCCATACATTATGGGAACATTAACTCTATTACCATTTGTAACTAATGAAGGTCTAATAACTTCATTAAAATAATACATTATAGCTTCATCATGGTCTTGTAAACCAATTGAAACGTCTTTTGTTGTATCGTTTTTTCTTGATGTTTGATCTCCTTTATTAATACTTGATCTATTGTCAGGTGGGGGAAATGAATCTTTTCTAACAGGAAATCCTTGTGGTTCTGGAAATTTACCTGGATCTGATCCAAATCCCGCAGATAGATTATCTCTTAAACGAGTATATCCATCTGATGGGACAGGTCTTCTAGGATTTATATTTTTTCTATCTGCCATTTTTAACTATTATAAGTACTATTTGCATTTCCATCAGTTAGTTTTTTAGTAGTTGGATAAACTCCTCCTCTTAAAGGTATTAGATTTAGTTTTTCTACTCTTGATAAATGAGCACTAAGTAAAATAGAAAAACTATCTCCATGGTTTACTGTCTCTGTTGATAAAGCATAGTCGGAGTCTCTTCCCATAAAAAGTTGATTTTCTATTTTACTATCAACTTCAAAAAAATTATTTCTGAATAATATTATATCCCCCACTTCAGGTATTAAATTTATAACTTTAAGTTCATTTTTAAGAAAACTAAAACCATGTGTTTGACCAACGTCAGATCCAAAAGCATCGGATGACCATGAAGGATCCTCACGATTGATTAAACACGCGATTTTCATGGGTTCATAGTAATTTTTTGATGGGGCTTCACCATAAACATTTGCCATTGTTTGTTCTAAAGCAAATTTATAATATGCAACTTCTGTTTGGATAATATCCTTTAGAAGTTCACTGTTTATTGTGTGAAATAAATTTATGTCTCTATTTTTTCCAAATAATGCCATTATAATCTATGTAAAGTTTCCGGTTTAAACGAAAATGATTTTACACCAGGTACTCTTAAATCTGTTTTAGACATATCAGATGTTAATATGTCTTGTTTTATTTTTTCCATATCTACTTTGGCGTCTCCTCTTGTTATAAACTTAATAGCTATTGAGGTATATTCAGCGTCTGATGGTTGAGCAAAATCTTCAGGTGTTATGTTTCTTATAATTGTAATTTTTTCTATAGCTCTAATTTGGTCTAATATATCTGTAATATTAAAGTCTCTGTTTGTTAACATATAAGCATTTACTTGATATGTATTTAGAAGTTCTGTTAGTATGTTTTTTAATTTTATCATTATCCTACATAAATTTGGAATGGTATTTTATCAAAGTTTTGTTGAGCTAAATTTGCTTCTTCATTTTGTCTTTCTAATTGTTTAACTCTTGTTGTTTCTAATAAATCTCCTCTTAATTCTTCTTTTAATTCTGATTTTTCGCTTTCAGCTTCGCTTAATAGTCTACTATAATCTAAAGTAGTATCCGAACCTGGGATGGGTATTGATTGATATTTACCCCTTATACTTCCTAACATTTCTTTAGCTAATGCTAATGCATATTTTCTAATCCATTGTCTACCTGGTGCGTTTATATGTTTGTATGCTGGGTTTTCATAAGGGGCGTTAGATATATCTGTAACTGTGTTTGTTGGTGCCGCTTCCCCCGTTAGTGAACTTGTAGTAACATCTGAGTTGTCCTCATTCTTTGTAAATTCAAACCACAAAACATAATTACTTGTAGGAATGGGGAATAATCTTAAATATCTATTAGAATTTATTTCAAAGTGGTATGCTGATTTTCTAATTGTATCATTAAATTCAATTGCTTGTAATTTTAAAAGATCAAAATACATAGGCATTAACATAAAATTTACACCTGGTGACATATTACCCATTCCAAACGCTTGCATTAAAGATTGAATTCCTGTACCCGTACCTGCGTAAGGGTCAAAATATCTATTAATTGCTGCGGGGGATTGGTGGTATATCTTTTTAATCTTAATATCCTCAGAACCACTTTCAGAAGAATTAATATCCGTTTTTAAATCATATTTTTGGACGCCTCTTCTTACTAATAGAGAACCTGAATGTATTTTCATAGTACCATACTGACCCCCCGCTACTTGGTTTCCATAATTACTAGCTAAAGTTACTGAAGATCCTAAACTTGGATCTACTACTACATTAGATAAATTAGAACCTGTAGGTGTTCCTTGTAATGTATAAAAATTGTTTATTATTTGGAAATTATATACCTGGGCGCCATATTCGTTAACCGC
>TARA_R110001632_G_C11363240_1_pt1 | contig 12854 bp, 12 predicted proteins | sample TARA_R110001632 | Tara Oceans TARA_R110001632 (sample SAMEA4398266) | marine metagenome | biome: Polar Biome; feature: [SRF] surface water layer (ENVO:00010504); material: water (ENVO:00002006), including particulate matter (ENVO:01000060) such as... | depth 5 m
AAAGATATCAGATAGAGGCCTACTTGCGCGAGGGTTTCAGTTATCGGTAAATAGGAAAGCGATTGTGTGTCAGTCACAGCACCATCAATTTATTACCTCAGCAACGAGAGTTATTGAACTCTTCCGAGTTTGCACATGTTTACCCCTCTTTGGATGAATACCTAAGCAAAATGGAAAATGACGGTATTGCTGCTCGTAAAGACTTGGCCTTGTTACTTCACTTTCTTGTTAGCGTGGTGGGCAACTCAAAAGGCACACAAACCCGCTTTCGAAATGAAGCTGAGCGATTTATCTTGTTTTGCTGGAACGAAAAGAAAAAGTCAATATTGGAGTTAGGTGCAGAAGAAATCCGAGACTACATTGATTGGATTTGGTCGCCGCCAAAAGCTCTTATTTCAGATACTACGATTGCTAGTCGCTTCAAAGCTAAGTCTGGTACTGATATTCGAGCATTGAATGAGTCCTGGCGGCCATTCGTACTACGCCAGTCTAAAGCCAACCGCAAAGCCAATGAGCTCATTTCACCAGAGCGCTCAACTATAGATAAGCCTAAAAAACGTTACAGTCTTAATCAAACATCTTTGCAAAATTCTTATGCCTCGTTAAATGTGTTTTTAAAAGAGTTATGGGAGTCTGAACACATTGGGCGTAATCCTATTAGTTTGGTGAAGAAAAGCTGTAAATACATGGTAAAAGGTAAAACCTATAAGCCGCCACACACGTTAGACGATGAAACCTGGCAGCTGTTTGTGGATACCCTTACGCAGGCTGCAGATAAAAATCCAGCATACGAGATGCATCGATTTCTGGTTGTTACATTAAAAGTGTTATTTTTACGAATTTCTGAACTTTCACATCGTGATTATTACTCGCCGATGTTTGGGCATTTTAGACAGGATTCTAGTGGTGAAGGCTGGGTGTTGAACATCATTGGCAAAGGCAAAAAAGAACGGTTAGTAACTGTGCCTGATGAATTTATCGATAATGTCCTCATTCGTTATCGAGAGTCGTTAGGTTTATCCCCCCTGCCCCATGAGGTCTATGTGGCGCCAGCACATAGGGATCGCATTAAGAGAGGCGTATCGAGAAAACTTTAACTGCCGTTAAAATCCAAGTCATTCAGTAAAGACCCGTTTTAAAATTTTTTCTGCCATTTTTGGCTCTCAGTCAAAGCTATTGAACGGCAGCTATTATATTAACTATCAGCCATGAGCGGACTTAGTTTCACTGCGGCTTTACGCCCAAAACGGACGAAGTTTACTCTGTGTCTAGATACTCTTTTCTGTAGTTAAAAACCCTTATTTGCTCGATGCCCAATCATAAAAACAAAGCTACCCAAAATGATATACCCGAGAATTACTTCTAATATCACAATCAATTTGAATACTGGGCTACAAGGATGAATTTCTCCGAAACCTAGTGTGGTGAATGTTACAACGCTAAAATAAAACGCCGATGTAAATAATGAAACAACGCTATCATCAGGTGATAACCCACAAACATTATTAGCGCCAAAAAAATATACAAAGGCGAATAGCAATATTATGGTAAAGCCACTGCATGCCAGAGCAGAAAAAGAGCTCCAAGCTTTTGTGAAAATCACTGACAGAGTTAACAATAATTTTTGAGAAAACGTATAACTATGGTAATTAGAGAAGCGAATAAAGAGAGACTCAAACCAATCAATATATCGCTTCGTTCTCCTATTGTAAGAGCTAGTTAATCCGTCGGAGTGAGTATTTAAAAAAGTCGTATAATTTTTCTGTTCTTTTCTAACAAGTTCATTGCGGCAAGTAATGCTTTGCATATAATGACTCACAAGCTGGAAATAGCCGATCTCCTTATACACTAACTCACGACGCAAATTTAAATTGTTAACCGTTACATTGTTTATCATGCACCCAGAAATATTTGCCCCATCAAGAACAGTTCCTGCAAACTTTGCTCCGCTTATATTAGAGTTAATCAAGGAGCTTCCGCTAAAACAGACTTGTTCGTAGCATCCCCAATCTAATCGTACATCATCTAAATTAGCGTAGCTGAGATCTACATTCTTTATAAAAATGGTCGGAATTTCTAACCCTTTAAGATCTACGCCTCCAAGCCTAGAGCCTGGCCAGCCTCCCTGATATTGACAAGTATTAAAAAAAGAGGCTATGTCATGTTGTTTGAAATTATGCTATCGCTCCATATAGTCTGAATTCTCTAATGTCCGGTTTGGGTCGAAAGCCGAAATAAGATGACGACACAATTATTTACCTTAATCGTTGTAGCGAAAAAGGTACAGTATTTAATTATTGAATGTAAATCAATGGCCTAAGTCTTTAGGAAGCCCGGGAACGGATCTGAAGTGATAGCAAAAGCATAAATCTATATCTAATACTAAAAAGTATTAGATATAGAGGGGTATCTCTCAGTTTTAATTGTTCGCCCTACTCAACAACCGATGTCCCTCAATGTTTTAGAGAAAGCAGCCCCTGGCGTGTTTAAATCCATTCCAATATGTTTTTTGAAACACTATATTCGCTGTTAGTACCTATGCCAGAAAATTATATGTCTGTACGAAACTTACTTAAATAAAACTTCTCAGCCCCAATAATTAGGACCAAGCCTACTACCGCCAACCAAATCACTAACATATCAGAGGACGCCTTTATCCAGATAAATGCTCCTAGCACAACGATGTCGAGTACTATTGCGCTTAGCACTATTACTGCACTTGCTTTGATATCTTTGCGCAAATGCTTAAAAACGCCCCAATGGATTGCAATATCCATGAGCAGATAAAAGATTGCGCCTAGTGAAGCGATTCGGCTCAAGTCGAAGAAAATTGTCAACAACATGGCGATCACTACCGTGTATACAACCGTGTGCTGTTGTACGCTGCCTGGCATGCCAAAGTGACTGTGCGGTACTAGTTTCATATCAGTCAACATCGCTAACATACGCGAAACAGCAAACACACTTGCAATCACGCCAGACACTGTGGCGACAATGGCAAAACCTACCGTGATCCAAAGCCCGCTTCTCCCGAATGCGGGTTTAGAGGCTTCTGCTAGCGCATAGTCCTTAGCCACAACAATTCTATCTATCGATAGATTTGTTCCTACTGCTACCGCTACTAGCATGTAGATTACAAAGCAAATGAAGATTGAAACAACTATGGCTCGTCCCACGTTTTTCTTTGGGTCAACAATCTCTCCTCCACTATTAGTTATAGTGGTAAAGCCTTTGAAAGCTAAAATAGCCAGTGCTACCGAGCCTATAAAGTTACTAACACTCGTTTCAGCAGGCACAACAAAGGTGCTCGTAAAACCAGCATCCGCCACGTAAATTCCGCCACCGGCTAACACAAGCAAACCTAATGCTTTCGCTATGCCCATTACAAACGACGTAGTCTGAATAATTTTGTTTCCGAGTACGTTAATTAGAAACGCAGCAATCAATAAAACCACACCAAGGGCGGGAACCATCCATTTTTCTGGTTCGATATCAAAAGGTTGCAGAGCATAGTTACCAAATGTTCGTGCAACTAAGCTTTGATTAATGACCATTGAAAAATACATCAGTAGAGCACAGCATGCCGTTATTGCGCCTTTTCCATAGGCTTTTTCTAAAAACATCGCTATACCGCCTGCAGAAGGGTATGCGTTAGATAGTTTTACATAAGAATACGCGCTAGCTGAGGATATGATGGCGGCAGCTAAAAAAGCAAAAGGGAACCACTCACGAGCTAGTTCAGCCACTTGCCCGGTAAGTGCGAAAATGCCAGCACCTATCATTACGCCAGTGCCCATTGCTATTGCGCCGGTTAAGCTCAAGCTGCTTTTATCGTAATCTGAGTGGTTGTGTTCAGCCATTATTAAGTTCCTCTATTACTATATTGTATGGGATGCATGACGCCATTAACTGGCATAGCAACACTACATATCTTGAAAACGGTTCAAGCCTTGTGCCATTAATATTATTTCTTGATGTTCAATCTGCAATAAGTTGCTTAGGAGCTCTTTATGGTGAGGGACTATCGCCTGTTCTTTTAAGTATTCATATAAGGCTATAACTTGTTGATGTTGTTCAAATACCGTTGAGTCAATGTCAGATTCCGTCTTATTTTCAAAAGCACCGTCACAGTGGCCGTGCAGAACAATTGGTTTTTTTTCTAAGTATTCTATAAATAAGGTTTCCAGTTCACCAAGCTGGACTTTATCTGAAAAAGAATCGACTAAAAAGGAAAGGTGCTGTTCATGAGCAATTAAATATAGCATTACCATTCTGGTCCGCTCCGAGTGGCTCGGTGCACAATGCTCAAGGCAGTTCGCCAGTTGCTCATGAAATTGTATCGTCCAGTGCAGTATGTCTCGCAAACTTTCTATTTTCGTAATTATCCCTAGAGCCTAAAAATTGGTTTAAAGCCTATTCACAACATCAACTTAACGGATACTTGATCAATCTTCATAACGCTCAGATTACCGTTGCATTACATTTTTGTCAGAAATGCATGGTAAATGCCTAATACTATTATTTTTAAATAAAATTTAGGGTAGTGTTTATTTAATCGCTTCGACCTATTGAAGCAATCATTCAGCTTAATGTGACCCTGCATCCAAAGGTTAGTTACCTTAAAAACTATTTTGTTCTTAATAAAACATTTCATTGCATTGAAGATTATCGAATTTAGAACACCTATATGAGGTTCAAAAATGAGTAACAGTAAACAAAATTATCGGCGCAATTTTATCAAAAATGCAGTGTTTACCGCAGGTGGATTGGCTTTAGCTAGTCCTACTTCAGCACCATGGGCTAAATCTCAGGGATATACGCGTCAAACAGCCAATCACAATAACTTATCGATGAATTTTGGTGACAGCGTAGTTACTGGCGAAGTCATTGATTTAACGATTGCTAAACAAGCTAAGCGGATTGCGGGTGCGGCATCACGACCTATTACTTTAAATGGCATATCTCCTGGCCCATTGCTTCGATTACGAGAAGGACAGAATGTAACCATTAATGTAACCAATCAACTCAAGGTGAGTTCTTCCATACATTGGCATGGGTTTATTTTACCTTACACAATGGACGGCGTGCCAGGCGTTGCCTTTCCAGGGATTGCGCCCAACTCGACTTTTAGTTATCAATTTAACGTAGAGCAAAACGGCACTTATTGGTACCACAGTCACTCTGGACTACAAGAACAACTTGGCCATTTAGGGCCCGTTATTATAGACCCTAAAGACGGGGATATTGGTGCCGACAGAGAGCACGTCATTTTACTCAGCGATTGGACATTCGAAGACCCGCATGATGTATTCAGACACTTAAAAGTGGCTGAAGGTTATTATAATTATCAGCAGCGAACTATTAGAGATACAGTCAACGAGATTAAAAAGCAAGGACTCATAGGTACCCTTAAAGAAAGAGCAATGTGGGCTGAAATGCGCATGAATCCTCGAGATATTTTAGATGTTACTGGCTCGACTTATACCTACCTAATGAATGGTCGCGATGCGTCAACTAACTGGACAGCGCTATACAAACCCAACGAAAGCGTAAGACTCAGATTAATTAACGGCTCTGCGATGACCTACTTCGACTTTAGGATCCCTGGCCTAGAAATGGTGGTGGTTGCAGCAGATGGGCAGCCGATTAAACCTGTCACGGTTGAAGAGATTCGAATAGCTGTTGCTGAAACCTATGACGTTATCGTTAGACCCAAAGGCGCTAAAAACTACACACTTTACGCTGAAAGCATGGATAGAAGCGGTTATGTTCGAGGCACATTATCTACTGAATTAGGCGCTCAGGCACCAGTACCTGAACTTCGCAAAATGCCAGAGCGCGGAATGGCAGCGATGGGGATGGCCGATATGTCCTCAATGGATGGGATGTCTAACATGGACGATCATAGTCCAACTAAGCCCATGAATACTCATTCAGGTATGTCCAATATGGATGGTATGGACGATTCAGAATCGATGGATATGTCTTCAAGTAAAAAGTCCTTGCCCATCGACAATATTGACATCAAACACGACGCATCTGGGCATGGTGTTGGTGCTTCGATGATTGCAAACAACCCTACTAGCCGCTTAGATGAGCCTGGCATTGGATTAGAAGATGTTCAGCATAAAGTTTTATTGTATAGCGATTTAGTTGGCGCTGCCCCATGGCCAGATGAGCGCGAGCCGACTCAAACTATAGAACTGCATTTAACCGGCAATATGGAGCGATATATGTGGTCGTTCGATGGTCTTAAGTTTAGCGAGGTCAAAGACCCAGTTAACTTTAAGTATGGAGAGCGGATCAGACTTATCCTAGTGAACGATTCAATGATGGACCATCCCATTCATTTGCATGGTATGTGGATGGAGTTAGAAAACGGGAACTATCCACCGCCTAGAAAACACACCATCAGTTTAAAACCTAGTGAGAAAGTATCCCTGCTCATCAGCGCTGATGCGCCAGGCAATTGGGCCTTCCACTGCCACCTGCTTTATCACATGGATGCAGGTATGTTCAGAATAGTCTCGGTATCTTAGGAGGTGGCTATGAAAAGTACGAATAAAATTGTTTTATCTCTTATCGTCATTAGCGTGACCACCCTACCCTCTAATGCGTATGCACAAGAGTCACCTGCTGATTGGCCTGAACCTGTTGCAGAATATTATACTGGCAGAATACTGTTTGACAGGTTCGAATACACCCGCATCAATAATGAAGAGAACATTGGGGTGTGGGATATGGTCGGCTGGTATGGTGGAGACAAGTATCGCCTGTATTTTAAAAGTGAAGGTGAAAACAAGCAAGACGACGGCGAGCCAACTGACATTGAAAGAGCAGAGTTACTAGCGAGCAAGTTAATCGCGCCCTACTGGGAGCTGCAAGGCGGGTTAGGAACACGCGGTACTCTAGCCAGCGATTCAAATATGGAAAATTATGCAGTGATAAGCCTTTATGGATTAGCACCCTATCAATTTGAGATGGATAACTCGCTGATGATAAATGAAGACGGCGATATCAATTTTGCCGTGGAAGCCGAGTATGAAATAAGAGTCACACAAACCTCTTATCTGCAGCCTCGGTTAGCCATTAGCGGCTCACTATCAGAATCCAAACAATTCGAGCGCCAATCTGGATTTAATTCAGTCAGGCTTGGGCTTCGTTATCGTTATGAGTTCTCTCGTGAAATTGCTCCTTATATTGGTATGTACTGGAGCAGAAGTTTAGGCAATAGCGCGGATGCTGCCAAGCTTAAAGGTGAGTCTATTACCGAAACAGGCCTTGTGATTGGCGCTCGGTTTTGGTTCTAACACATAAGAGTGGATAAAAATAAATGGACGTGCTAATTCAGCTTTTAATTGCACTCATCGCTATAGGTTTAGCTACATGCAGCCACTATTTTTGTTTACATAGACTCAAAATGTGGATGGATAACACCAAGCTTTCAGGGTTGCTAAGATTCCTAGGTGTGGTTTATGGAATAACCTTTAGTCAATTAATCGCAGCTTTGTGGTTTGCCATTAGTTTTAAAGTTTCCATTTCAATTGGGTTAGGGGCGTTTGGTGGTGACGTCCCCATTACGTTTTTTGAGACGTTTTACTTCTCAATAATCAACCTCACCACGTTGGGAATGTCTCCAGTTGAGCCGTTGGGGCACCTTTATCTGCTTGCGGGGCTAGAAGCTATGACAGGTTTCTTGTTGGTAAGTTGTTCAGCATCATTGATTTTCAAAACCATGAATAAACAATAAATTAGGAGTTGCTATGACTAAGTACACTAGATTTTTTGCAATGATTTTTACCTCAACAGCAGCAATGCTGCTAATGATGTATTTCAACACTTTCGAATTTGGGCATGTTTTTTTTAGTGAAACCCGTTTGTATATGGCTATTTATATGGGGGCTATAATGGCTATTATCATGCTGCTTTTCATGCTGAATATGTATGAAAGCAAAACAAAAAACACAATTGTACTCATGGGTAGTGCCGCCGTATTTGCTATCTCACTGTTCTTAGTACGTTCACAGACAACCGTTGCTGATTCTTCATGGATGAAAGCCATGATACCGCACCACTCCATCGCAATACTGACCAGCTCCAGAGCAAATATTGAAGACATGCGCGTTAAAACATTAGCTAACGAAATAATCAAGGCACAAGAGCGAGAAATTAAAGAAATGAAGTGGCTACTTGAAGACATTGAAAAACATGGCGTGGCATCTTCGGAAGCTGAAGCATCTAAAAGAGCAGTCCCAGAATTTAGTGGACAATAATCTTTCGTTAAAAAGATTTACATAAGGACCTTGAAATGAAAAAGACTGCAAAGCTATATCGTATGCATACCAATGACCATATTTGCCCCTATGGATTACGCTCTAAAGACCTTCTTGAAAGAAAAGGCTTTGAGGTAGAAGATCATAAACTGACGTCGCGAACCGAAACTGATGAATTTAAGAAAAAACACAACGTTAAAACCACACCTCAGACGTTCATCGACGAAAAGAAGGTCGGCGGTTATGACGACCTAAGAGATTATTTTGACATGGGGCCTGCAGGTCAAACAGGCACTACTTACACACCTGTTTTAGCCATTTTTGCAGTAGCATTTTTAATGGGTATTGCTGCGGTTTATGCAGTTTCTGGATCAGACCTGTTTACTCAGTCAGGCATTATCAAGGTCGTAGAAATGTTTGTTGCGTTTAGTATGTCTATATTAGCCATCCAAAAATTGCGCGACCTATATAGCTTTACCAATTCATTTATCACCTATGATTTATTGGCAATGCGAAACCTTAGATACGCTTATGTCTATCCGTTTGCAGAAGCATTTGCAGGCATCGGAATGATAGCTGGTATAAATGGATTTGTTGTTGGCCCTGTTTCACTCTTCATAGGTTCCATCGGTGCTATATCGGTTTATAAAGCAGTCTACATTGATAAACGAGAACTCAAATGTGCATGTGTAGGTGGCGATAGTAACGTGCCTCTAGGATTCGTTTCATTAACTGAAAACTTATTCATGATTGCCGCAGGTATCTGGATGATAGTCGGACAATTCTAAGATTTAGACTAAACCGCTTAAAAGTGGCATATCTAACCAATCTGGCACTTTTAAGCGCATACTTATTATATCAACCCATATCTTACTTATTTGTAATGTCACCGTCATGCTAGTGTCAGGACGTAGGTGTAAAGTGGTAATTTAGAATGACTGAGTAAATTCGAACCGGAGAAATTGTGCAAAAATATATTTGTAATTCGATAACGCCTACTAGCCTTCCTCGACGAAACTTTGTTAAAGGGGCAATGGCTGGCTCTATCGCTTTAGGCGTGGGTAATGTAGGCAAGGCACATAGCAAAGAATATAACAGTAGCGATACGTCGAACATTTTAACCGGTAATGAATTTGATCTTACCGTGTCTGAAACCCCAGTTAATTTCACCGGCGAGAAACGTATTGCCACTACTATTAATGGTAGTGTTCCTGGTCCTACCCTAGTTTGGCAAGAAGGCGAAACCGTGACTATTCGGGTTACCAATCGTTTATCTGTGTCTACTTCTATTCATTGGCACGGGCTTATCTTACCTTTTCAAATGGACGGAGTACCTAGTATTAGTTACAGAGGCATTGCTCCTGGTGAAACTTTTACCTACCAGTTCCAAGTTCAGCAAGCAGGTACTTATTGGTATCACTCCCATACAGGTTTTCAGGAAATGACCGGCATGTATGGCAGCATTGTCATTAAGCCCAAAGCCGGTGAAAGAATCACTACCGACCAAGATATGGTGGTGCAGTTATCTGATTGGACTGATGAAAACCCCATGGCAGTTTTTTCACATCTAAAGCAGCAAAGTGATTACTACAATTACAATCAGCCTACTGCACGAGATTTTTTCAATGATGTGTCGCGATATGGTATGGGACAGGCCATTGGCATGCGCAAGATGTGGAATGAGATGCGTATGAGTCCCGCCGATTTAGCTGATGTGTCTGCCGAAACATTTACTTTTTTGATGAATGGTCAAACGCCTAATGGCAATTGGACTGGCGTTTTTAAACCTGGAGAAACCATTCGCCTTCGATTTATTAATGGCTCAAGCAATACCTTTTTCGATGTACGCATTCCAGGTTTGAGGTTAACAGTCGTTTCTGCCGATGGTCAGGACGTGGAACCGGTAAGTGTCGATGAATTTAGATTTGGACCCGGAGAAACCTACGACGTTATTGTTAAACCTACGGACGATGCACACAGTATCTTTGCCCAATCTATGGACAGAACAGGCTATACGCGCGGCACTTTGGCCGTGCAAAAAGGGTTGACTGCCAATGTTCCCTCAGTCGATCAGCCCGTTTGGCTCTCGATGAAAGACATGATGGGTGACATGTCGGGTATGTCAGACATGAAAATGGATAGCGATATGCCGATGGACCAAAATTCAATGGACCATGGTGGTATGTCGATGGATCACAGCAAACACAATATGCAGAAAAATTCTTTGGCAATACCATCACAAACAGTGAATCACGCCAGCAGCGAATATGGCCCATCGGTAGATGCCAGAGTAGAGATGCCACGAACCAATCTTGACGACCCAGGTATTGGTTTGCGCAACAATGGCAGAAGAGTGTTAACCCTAGCTGATCTGCATACATTAGGTGGTCCACTAGACTCACGGGGACCAGAGCGGGAAGTAGAGCTACATTTAACAGGCAATATGGAGCGATATACTTGGTCTTTTGATGGTCTCGAATTTGGTAAATCCACACCAGTACACTTTAATCACGGAGAACGTGTCAGGATAATATTGCAAAATGACACTATGATGACGCATCCCATGCATTTACATGGCGTTTGGAGCGAGTTGGAAAATGACAAAGGCGAATTTATGGCTAGGCGTCACACTATTCCAGTTCAGCCTGCGCAGCGAATTAGCTTCCTTGTAAATGCTGATGCGTTAGGTCGGTGGGCATGGCATTGTCATCTCCTGTTTCATATGGACGCAGGAATGTTCCGCGAAGTGGTGATTTCATAATGAGACATTCAACTTTATGTAAAAAGGCGGCAGTTACTTCATTAGTTTGTTTATTTTCATTCAACACAATGGCACAACAAGATAGCGATGTTACAAAGCCATCAGTAAAAGATAGTTTGCAAGTCATACCTATGGAACAAGAAGTTATGGATCATAGCGCAATGGGACATGATCCTAAGTCAGATAAAAGCGCTATGCAGCCTGAAGACGAAAGCAAGGAAGTTGAGCCAATGGACCACAGTACCATGGCACATAAACCCATGGGCGAGATGCAACCCATGCAAGGAATGGATCATTCTAAGATGCCAGATAAAAGTGACATCGCACCGGCAAATGCTCGTGATCCCCATGCTTATTCTGATGGCTTAACCTTGGACAGCGGTGCTTTTGCCTTACCGGGAGAACGACAACTCGTAATGGCTGATGAACATAATTTTTGGTCTGTCTTGTTTGACCGGTTTGAATATGCAGACGGATTATCTAAAGGCTTAGGCAATGCAAAACAGTACGACATGCAAGGTTGGTATGGCAGCAGTTATGACCGCCTAGTCGTGACAAGCGAAGGTGAATTCGTCGACAACAAACTCGAAGAAAGTGAAAGCCAGATTATGTGGGGACACGCTATCAGCTCATTTTGGGATAGCCAACTTGGTGTGAGATTTGATACTTCCGAAGGACCATCGAGACAATGGTTAACTTTTGGCGTGCAAGGACTTGCTCCATACTGGTTTGAAATCGATACTAGCCTATCAGTAGGCCCTTCAGGGCGCACCGTGTTTGATATAGAAGCCGAATATGAGCTGCTAATAACTCAACGATTGATATTGCAACCTCGAGTAGTGCTTAGTGCTTATGGTAAAGATGATCCAGAAAATGGCGTAGGTAAAGGGCTCTCGTCAGTTACCACTGGTCTTCGCTTGCGCTATGAATTTAGCCGAGAATTCGCACCCTATTTAGGGATTGAATGGACTGGCCAATACGGAAATACCGCAGATTTCACCAAATTGGAAGGCGGCTCAACTAGGCAAACACAATGGGTCGCAGGAATTCGTTTCATGTTTTAAGAAGAAAAATTGAACCTTAACTTTATCTGACTCAGCGTTCAATTCAATTCATTAAACATTAGGAATTCACTTTGAATATTTCGTTCCGAATGGATCAAGACTGATGCAAACACAATCAAAAATCGTTGATATACCTGAGCTTAATGTGGCGATTTTTTCTTTTCTTCTAAATTTTATTTGGGAAATGTGGCAAATACCTTTCTTTGAGGCCATCCCTAACGGAACACATTGGGCTGGTGTGATTGCTTGTACTCAGGCAACTTTTGGCGATGCGGCGATTTCCATCATAGCATTCTGGTGTGTTGCTGCGTTCGCAAAATCGCGGAGGTGGATTATTAAGCCTAGCCCTTTCCAGATAGGGATCTTCGTAATGGTGGGAGTGGTCATTACGATCGCATTCGAGGCTATAGCCACAGTTTTATTAGATCGGTGGAGTTATTCGCCATCGATGCCAACATTACCGTTAGTTGGAACTGGGCTATTTCCAATACTCCAATGGATTTTATTGCCACCCTTGACTATTTGGTTCGTTCGCCGCCAGCTTACATAATTTGGATTAGCGAATCATGTACCATTATGAAACCGTAGGCAAACGTAAAACTACAAGACTTATAGATATGAGTATTACTCTTCAAGCAACTGTAATACCCCACATTCTTTAACTTTTCTGTTATCAGTACATGCCGAGGCCATCTCAGATAGGGTAAGCTTTAGCTCCTCAAGCTCTGCAATGCGATGTGTGACGTCAACCATATG
>TARA_R110001632_G_scaffold233071_1_pt1 | contig 12829 bp, 10 predicted proteins | sample TARA_R110001632 | Tara Oceans TARA_R110001632 (sample SAMEA4398266) | marine metagenome | biome: Polar Biome; feature: [SRF] surface water layer (ENVO:00010504); material: water (ENVO:00002006), including particulate matter (ENVO:01000060) such as... | depth 5 m
CGTTCGGAGGCCAAAGTGGCTAAACGTCGGGTTGTAGTAACCGGTCTTGGCGTACTCTCTCCTGTGGGCAATGATTATGCTTCCACGTGGCAGAATATCGTCAACGGTAAAAGTGGTATCGGTCCAATTACGGTTTTTGATGCATCGGAATATACGACGCATTTTGCAGGTGAAGTAAAAGGCTTCAATGTTGAAGACTACATCGCAAAAAAAGAAACCAAGAAAATGGACAAGTTTATTCAATTTGGCGTTGCTGCAGGAATGCAAGCTTTAGCTGATTCAGGTCTTGAGATTACTGAAAAAAATGCGTCACGAGTTGGTGTTGCAATTGGGTCTGGTATTGGTGGTTTAAGTTTGATTGAAGAAAACCACACCAAGTTGGTTAATTCAGGTCCCAAACGTATATCACCGTTTTTTGTACCCGCCACGATCACCAATATGATTTCAGGTTTTCTGTCGATTATGAAAGGTTTGAAAGGGCCTAATTTAAATATTGTGACGGCCTGTACCACAGGTGTGCATAATATGGGCGTAGCAGCACGTCTTATTGCATACGGTGATGCTGACGCGATGTTAGCGGGCGGAGCTGAAGCATCTATATGCCCGTTAGGCTTAGGAGGTTTTGCGGCAGCCAGAGCGCTATCAACGCGCAATGACGCGCCTGAGATTGCGAGTCGCCCTTGGGATAAAGACCGAGACGGTTTTGTTATGGGCGAGGGCGCTGGTGTCGTTATGCTAGAAGAGTATGAATCGGCAAAAGCCCGAGGCGCCAAGATTTACGCAGAACTTGTCGGCTTCGGAATGAGCGGAGACGCTTATCATATGACCTCACCACCTGAAAATGGTGAAGGGGCTGCAGCGGCGATGCAAAATGCATTAAATGATGCATCACTTAATGCACGACAAGTCGGTTATATCAATGCTCACGGTACTTCCACTCAAGCGGGTGATGTTGCTGAAGTCGCGGCAGTTAAAAGTGTTTTCGAAGGATACGCCAATAAAGTGTTAGTCAGTTCGACTAAATCTATGACCGGGCATTTACTTGGCGCAGCGGGTGCGGTAGAAGCTATTTTCACTATTTTGGCGTTACGTGATCAAGTTGCTCCTCCAACGATAAATTTAGACACCCCTGGTGAAGGTTGCGATCTTGATTTTGTGCCCCACGAAACGCGTTCGGTCAAGATGGAATATGCCCTGTGTAATTCATTTGGATTCGGCGGTACGAATGGTTCGTTATTGTTTAAAAAAGTTTAATTATTAACCATTAATACAACTTTATTAGTAACCAGACAAAGCCTGTAATATCATTGCTATTACAGGCTTTTTTCGTTCAAATTAATACGACTCACTGCAAAGATATCTCATGATTATAAATGGATTACCCGCCTCAAAAATCGATATCGCCGACAGGGCAATACAATACGGCGATGGGTGTTTTACCACAATGGTGGTAAGGCACGGTGAAATAGAGCTCTGGCGCGCACATTTGGAGCGCTTAAAGCACTGCTGTGAACGCTTATATATTCCATTTATCGATTGGGATGAACTCACTCAGTCTGTGTTGAATTGCGCGGGAAGTGAGACACTCGCCGTATTGAAAGTATTGATTTCTCGCGGTTCTGGCGGGCGCGGTTATAGCCCCATTGGAGCAGTTCACCCCGTGTATATGATTACTCGTCATGCCATGCCAATACAGTATGATAATTGGCAAGAAATGGGGATCGAGTTAAACGTGAGCAATATCACTCTGGCTAAACAACCTCTGTTAGCAGGGTTGAAACATTTAAATCGATTAGAGCAAGTTTTTATCAAACGTGAACTTGCCCTTGATGCATTTCATGACTGTATTGTGCTGGACACCGACGACATCATTGTTGAATCATCTGTCGGTAATCTATTTTGGTTTAATGAAAACGCTTGGTTTACACCATCACTTAATTTTAGTGGTGTTGAAGGGGTTATGCGTAACCATGTCATTGATTACTTTGCCCTAAATGGTATTATTATTCATCAATGTCGGGAAGGGCTGAGCACGTTACAATCGGCTAGTGAAGTATTCGTATGTAATAGCTTAATGGGTGTGGTACCGGTCAATGCAATCGAATATGCTGATGGACACCGAGCTTATTATCGAACTGATAAAACCCGTCAAGTGCAGCAAGAAGTAACCCATCATCGTGTCTAATATTAAAGTGGCGGTATTGTGAAAATTAATGTTATTAAAACAACCTCATGGTTGATTACTTTAACTGTCGTCACCTTAATGACAGGTTATTATTATCTTCAACAACAGGCTGAAAAACCTTTGCAACTCGAGCAGCCAACATTGCTTAGTATCGATAAAGGTCAATTTTCTAATAGTATCCTCAGTCAATTGAAACAGCAGGCACTTATCGAACACACTTTCGGGTTAAAAGTCATGTTAAAGCTAATGCCTGAATTAACCAACGTCAAAGCCGGAACCTATGAATTGCTGCCGGGAATGAACGGCATTGATGTTTTTCGCCTGATTGCTAGCGGCAAGGAAAAGCAATTTGCTATCACCCTTATTGAAGGGCTCAGGTGGCAAGACTGGCACGCACAGATAATTACCCACCCTCATATTATCGTTAACGATGATTTTGAAGATAATGTTGTTCGATTAACCCATGACCTAACAGGCGACTCGTTAGAGGGTTGGTTATTACCCGATACCTATTACTTTGTTGCGGGCACATCCGCGTTTACCATCGTCCAAAGGGCGCACAATGAAATGCAAAGTGCGTTACAAAATTTATGGCAACAAAGAGAGCAAAATATCCCCTATGCATCGGCTTATGATGCCCTGATAATGGCATCTATTATTGAGAAAGAAACCGCTCGTGCTGATGAGCGTGAACGGATAGCGGGTGTGTTTGTTAATCGTCTAAGACTTAATATGCGTTTGCAGACGGATCCGACTGTTATTTACGGAATTGGCGAGCAGTTTGATGGCAATATTAGGCGCAAAGACTTACGCACCGCCACCCCCTACAATACCTACATTATTAAAGGCTTAACGCCCACGCCTATTGCGATGCCAAGTTTGTTAGCCATATATGCGGCCTTGAATCCATTACCAACAGATGAGTTATATTTTGTATCCAAAGGAGATGGCAGTCACCATTTTTCAACTACCTTGCAAGAGCACAATCAGGCAGTGCGCAAGTATCAATTAAACCATTAATCAGAAAGTCATTTAGTGATAAAGGAAGTGTAGTTTTGATCCCAACAGGTAAATTTATAGTTATTGAAGGCTTAGAGGGGGCATTATATTCGTTTTTTCATAAGTGTAAATAATGTTTGCATATATTCGGAATTGATATAGTGTAAACACTGTTTCATTGTTGGAGAAAGAAATGAATGGGAAGCTTATAGTTTGCGATGGTTCTAATGGAGCTGGAAAAACAACAGTTCTTGAGCACATAAAAGCGTACTTCGATAATAAAAATATCAGGTACATTGCGACTAGAGAACCGGGAGGAACTGAAATTGGCGAGCGAATCAGGGAGATTCTTCTAGATAAATCTTTATCGTCAATGTCTAGTACAACTGAACTAATGCTTTTTGCAGCGGCGCGAGCACAGCATCTATCAGAAAAAATCCTGCCAGCTTTAGAATGCGGTACACATGTTATATCTGATAGGTTTGAGTCAGCAACAGTTAGTTTTCAGCAGTACGGAAGAGGACTATCTAAAGACATTGTTGACCAATTGAATGATTTAGCATTGGGAGAGTTTCGCCCAAATATGACAATTGTCTTAGATCTAGATCCTAAAATTGGACTTGAAAGAGTTAAATCAAGAGGAAATGGACTAGATAGAATGGAGGATGTTGATATTGAGTTTCTCGAAAGAGCCAGACATGGTTACCTTGAACAAGCTCGGTTAAATCCCAACAGATTTACAGTTATTGATGCATCAATGCCACTAGATGAAGTCATTAAGCAGGTCATCAGTACAATACAAAATCTTATCTAAGCATGAATTTCTTAACTAAGTACTTTGATACAACTCAAGTCACCTGTATTGACGGTAGAATAGTTCCTTGTAACTATTTAGATAGCTCTGATTTTTCTTTATCAAACGAGTTGTGCGCCGCACTTCACTATGTATTTATAACCTATTCCAAAGGAGTGACTTACGCTAGAAGCTATTCTGTCAGGACGGGTTTAAATTCATTCTTGAAATTCATGAGTAGCTATAACCAGAATCAAATAATTCAACTGCAATTGCTTTCTTATTCGGATCTTATTCCTGAGGTTATCGGGCAGTTTGAGCTGTATTGTAAAAAAAACAAGCTACCCAAAGACAATGCATCCAGACTTTTTGGTAGTTTTAGAAATGTAGCTTTGAATAATGATGATGGTCTTCCATTACTGTCTGATTATAAGTTCAAGAATAAGTCTAAACCTAATGTTAATGAACCTTTAACCCTAAAAGGTTTCAATCAACTGGTAAACCTTTTACAAGCCCAAGTAGATCTAATCTATAAAAAGCTAATATTTAGAAAGGAAGTCGAAGCTTTAGATCCATATACACTCGATGATATAAATGCGTTAATGGCTTTAAATAAGGCTCAATTCAGCGATAACTTGGATTGGTTTTGGAAACCAGATGATATTCGGGCACTTCAGACTTTAGTTTATTATAATTTTCCATTTTGTATGTCATTGGAAGAGTTTCTCGACTGGTGGCACAGCAAAGATGAATCTCTGCCAATCAAGTTCAATCATACTGAAGTAGCTAAAGTAGTATTTTTCACTTATAAGTTTGCTTCAAGAAAGAAAGCCAAGATATCTTCCGTACTCGGACATCCTGTCGATTTACTATCAATGTATTACCCAACAAGCGAAGAACAGGCTGTTCTAGCTATCTTTATTTGCCTTCAAACAGGTTGGAATAAAGAAACTGTAATGAATATTGATCCTGACAACTTTGAACAAATTTTATCTGGATCACTTGATGAAAATCACGTTCTATTGATATCAGAAAAAGAAAAATCACAAAGTACAAATAAACCTTATTATTCACCAAAATCCCTTTTAGCACCATCAGATAAATCCGACAAATACTCGGCTTATAATTTAATTATGTTAGCGAAAGAGTTGTCAGCACCTCTTTATGGTCTAGAAAGAGAAAACTATGCATCCAGTGACCTTCATTATCCGAAACTATTTCTATGCTTAAAACGAAATACTAGTTTTACTTCACGGAACACGATTAACTCAGATAATCCTGTTGGACGATTTGGCTCAATTGGCAATAAGTCTACATGGTCAAGTTCTGTTAAAACACTCTTGAGCAAAATACCGATATCCGACACTAGAGGAATAATTACAACAGCCAAAGAACTTACAGCTAGACTCCGGCCTACTTGGATAAAATTTGTTAGAGACACACATAACAGCCCATTATCTTTAATTGCTCTCCAACAGGGACACTCAAGCATAAACACAACTGACATTCACTATGACAACTCAAGTTTAGCCCGACAAAAAAGAAAAGAACGACTAACAATCGAGCTGTTAGCAATAACAAAATCTATAAAGCATAGACGATTTAAAGGTTTAGTTCATAAGATTAAAGCTCAAAAATCTAATGCAAAAAAACTAAGATTTTTTAACTTACCAAATCACGATAGAGTGCTTTGGGCTTGCCAAAATTCTTACAATCCTGACTTCCCTGAGCACGGGGAAATTATGGTGGATGGTCAAAAGTGTTTCGAAATCTCTAAATGTTTATTCTGTAGTCAGGTACGTATTTTTGAAGACTCATTACCTTTCCTTCTATCCCGTGAAGATTCAATCCGTCTTATGATGAGTGAGAGTTCCGAACTCCCTAATGATACCCAAGAAGAGTTTGAGATCATTCAATACATATTGAATGAATGGAATGATGAAACAGCATTAAAGTCAGCAGCAAGATATTTTCGTAGAAATGCTCCTCTTTTGCCTGCTGATATGAACTTACTTAAAGTTATATTTGAGGATTAAGTGTGAAAGAGCCAACTTACAACGGACTAATTGATGATCATTTAAAGGCTCTTTCAGAAGAGACTGAGGAATATATTTCATCCGAGATGGAATATTACTTCGATAATACTGAAAATAAAAATAAGCTTCATAGAATACCATTAATAGAGAACCTCAAAGTTGATCCAGAGGGGAGCTTTTTCGTAACTGATCTATCACTTTTTAATAGCGATAAATGGGCTAGTTCAGGTCTTCGAAGTGACATCGCAAACAATATTCTAATGCATAGCGACATCCAATTTGGTAGTTTTTTGAAGAGGTGTCTTGTTTACTACATGCTTCCCAATCGAAGCCCTTATGGTCAAATCAAAAGTTGGTCAACCACAAATACATTTGCACATGGTTGGATTAAAGCCATTGAGAATTATTTATTGATCCCTAATGGATTAGATGCATCAGATAAAGCCATAAGATCCATATCTAGCAAAATGATAACCACAGCTCTAGATATGGCGGAACATAGTAGTATAAAACGTCACTATGAATTTTTATTCTATGGAGTTGTATTCTGGATTTCTTTATCCAGAGATGGATACTTGCCAAAATCAGTATCCCTCAATAATGTATCTTTGGACAGAATTGACACAAAAGAAAGACGCCGTTCGGTGGCGCATATTGCTTTCATGAATTATAAGAGTTGGAAGCCACTTAGTGAAGATGAATTATCAAGATTACTAATTTACGCTCTTGATGTAATAGAGATTGGTTTACCTATATTAGAAGGTATAAAAGTTAGCTTGATTGAAATTGATAGAACTAAAAAGCTTATAATGTCTTCATTTACAGATGACTTTAAGAAATACAAGGATATATTTGACAAAAAATTAAATGGTGAACCATTTGTCAAAGTAAAAATTTGGAAAGGAAAGACCGAACATAATGGTGTCACCTACCATAACAAGCAATTACGCTGGCGGAGAGGATACGCAAATGCTCTAACTGAAGTAAAAGATGCATTACTTATTTTAGTTTCATTAATAACGGGGATGCGAGTCAGCGAATTAGGTCAACTTGAATTTGACGATCTTTTTTACGATGAGGAATCTGATAGTTCATTTATTAATATAACGAGGTTTAAAACCTCAAGTGATCCAAATTATTTTGGCGAAACCGAGACTATTTCAATACCTAATTTACTGACTGATGTGTCCAAAAGATACTTAGACCTTAGGACTCTTATTGGTGTTGACAGTAGACCTCTTCTTTTTTCGTCAAATGCAGGTAGTGTAACCAATATAGGTAAACGTTCGGTTCAAAAATCATTTTTTAACCTTGGTACGAGGTTAGAGATAGATGACCTTCATCCTCATCGCATGAGAAAGACAATCGCCGAAATTCTTATTAAGCGTTCTGAGAAAAATATTGACATTATCCGTATGTTATTTGGACACGAAAGCTACACAATGACATTGCGCTACATCGCTCGTAATCCATATATGATTGGCTCTATAGCGACACTATTAGAAACTCATTATGCAGAAAATTTTGTCGAAATTATTTTCGCAGTCTCTAATGGCGAGGCTTCAGGGGTTTTTGCTGAGAAACTTAACGTCACAATTGAGGCACGGGATAAAACTAAGTTTCAAGGGAAGTTAATTAGGATGAGAGCTATGGAGTACATTATTTACTTGATGCAGACTGGTAGCCCCATCCAGATAGAACAAACTACTATTGGCACTTACTGTGTATTGACCCAACCAATAACTGCCGACAAAATGCCCCCCTGTATTAAAAACAGAGCTATTGTGGATATCGTAAAGCCAGATCTTTCTAATTGTGATATGTCGTGTGAGTATGCCGTAGTACTTTCCAAGTCAATCGCAGCCATTGAAAAAAATATCAGTTTCTATGAATTGATTTTAGAAGAATCAATATCACTTTCAAAAAGTGCCATCTTGTCTATTCATAAAAAGATTGCATCAAACAGATCTCATTTGAAAAATTTGAAGCCTAAGAATAGTCTAAAAGTCAGACGTAAAATATCATGAATACAAAAAAGCGACTTATTAACCTTATTATCGAACATTTTACAACTCAGCCAAATAAGAGTCTTCCAGTATCAACATTAGCGACAAAAGCTGGGATTTCAAGGCAATACATTTATCAAAACTTCGAAGATCTTATTCCATATATTCAAGGTAAAGAACCTGTAACGGAGCTTATAGGTTCGGATGAAGAAACAATTAAATCGTTACTGATATCAGCTCAGAGTACCATCAAAAAACTAAACACTGAGTTAGACTCAATTGTTAATGACCATAAGGTTGAGTTGATTACACTAGAACATTCTATCTGTACCACATTAATGAATAATGATATCTCAGTTCATGATGCTGATGAGGTAAGAATAACTATAGAAAAGCAAGCCCTACAGTTTGACCATTTAGTATCAGAGAATAAGCGACTCCAAACCAAACTCAATGAATTAAGTATCGAAAAAACAAAAATTAACAGTCAGCTTCAGCCTTATAAGAATATAATCGCTATTAAACCTGACCTAAATTTGGCATATAAATCTTATCTAAAGTCACCAAATATTGACTTCTTCGAAGAGGCTAAAGATCTCGCGATTGAAAAATCCCTTTTTAAGATAGCAAGATTACCTGACACCGAGAACAATAGAGTAATTATTTTCATTGAACGTTATTACAATCAATTTGAAAAATTTTTAGAAAGTGTTAAACAACGTTTTGCAGAGGAAATTGTTGTATTGCATCTACCTGTACATACCATCACTGAAATAAAACTCTATGTTAAAAAAATAAGAGGAAAGGGCAGCATTTCACTTTTCATCCCTGTATCTGACAGCAAAGCCACTGTTCAAGCACAGCGTAAGTTTCACTTCTCATCTGTACCGGAATTTGAGTTTGAATCAGCAGATAAAATGAAAATACCCTCTCTATCTGATGGGTTTGATGAGATATGTATATTTCGCATAAAGCAGGGGGATTGACTTGATCGAGATACAAAGAAAACTTATAGAGTACATTAATGTTTCTACAGGAAAGAGAGTTACCCATCATATTTTGATAGCTATAAAAGGCAAGCAAAGTATCATGCTTAGTCATCCTAACATTTACATATGTAATGAAGCTTCATATTCAAAAGACACATCTAGCCGTTACTCATCCATAATAAGTAAGTTTTACAAGTACTTATCTTCTTTAGAAAAGTTTGAAAATACATGCATCTCTAAATACCATGTCATCTCTGACAATAATGACATAAAAAAATGGCAAATCTCTAGACAAGTACAACGCGTTAAAACTCAAGTAGCAAAACCTTCATCAGGGACAATCTTTGAGGAGGCCAAATTAGTTTTAGGCTACTTTAAATGGCTAAGTGATTCAGGTTATCCCACTAACGTAATAGTCAAAACTAAAACGTGGAAAGTTAACTTCAAAAGTAAAAGATTGTTAGAACATATAGATAATAAAGCGAAAACTAAAATAGATTCAAAAAACATTACTGTGCTTGATAAGGAAAGTAGACAAAAACGTTCTAATGGTCTTATTACTAAAAACGAAATATATTGGCTTAAGGAATCATTTGTAGACCCTGTGTATGGCTCGATGCTTATGCTATCACTAGGCACTGCAATGAGACCAATTGATCTTTGTAAATTCCCTTATATTGGCAATGGTGAAAATTTACACATTATGCCTTATGCTGAAATGGACAAGGATACTAATGTATTCGATTATTTGGTCAAAAACAGTAAGGGAGGAAAATCGAGAGTCATTAAGATTAACAAAAATGATCTTGAGAGATTAGATTCTGAATATATAAAGCCCTATTATACCGAGCGAAAAATCCTTTATGAAAAAAAATATGGAAGAAAATGCCCTCCGAATATTCTTTTCTTAAATAAACTTGGTAAGCCTGTTACTAAGACTATGCTGGCTTCTAGAGCCAACGATGCAAAGAATCGAGCACTTCAGAAGCATCCTGAATTCAGAGAGAGTGTGACATTTTATGACTCTAGGAGTTGGTGGCCGACATTGTTCTTAATTCGTTTCTTTCAAGATGAAATCCTTAACGCTTCCGCTGACGCGATTGATTTAGCAGTAGGTGAAGCAATAAAAAACCAAATGGGTCATACGGACTTATCAACTACTTATATGCATTATGTAGATATGGCGAGATTATTCATTATGGCTCATAGTGGTAGAGTTCATGACCTTATTAACGAAAGTTATGATGCTGTATCTTTCCTTGAAAAGCATGGCACTATATTAGATTAATTGATTACTAATATGACCTACCTATAAAACACCATTAGTCAAATACTTACTTATGAGCATGTTCATAATGTTTAACTATGATTTTTGATCCTACAAGATAAGAGGTGTTCATAAATCAAGAATAGTGAACTACAAAAATAATGATTTGTTAAAAGGAATAATGAATGATAATTATCAATACAGAAAAACAGCTTCGAGAGTTATTAAATTTACCAAACTGCTTTCTCGCTATTGAACCTCTTAGTGGAGAAACGAATTTTATTAAACTTGAAGGTGATTTTGGTTTTGTAGCTCCTTTAGCGATTCAAGAGGAATGGGGCGATTACTCTGAAGAGAAAGTCAGCTTGTCTACTAAAATAAGTGACATTTTAAGTAATTGGGTGGACGACGATATCGTTGAACACATACCGATACCATATCCTCACCCTCTGAAGAACAATACCCCAACAGGATATTTGGTGCGGTGGCCTCCAGAAGAGTAGGTTGTATTTGCCGAATTTAGTTACATTCATAAAGTGAGTTAGCTTTATCTGAATTAGTCCTCACTCAATCCGACGGTTTTGAATGAAGTTCCATTTGCCTTGAAGAATGAAAAAGTTGCATTAAATCTTGGGATATTTACAAGCGATAAATTTAATGAGATAAGAGCAATTATTTTTTATACTATGATCTCCCAAATCTCGTGGCCATCATCTTCAAAGAACAGCTAATCGGGTAGCCGGAAGTATCTAACCTCCAGCCCCCACAACACCTTGGATTCGGCTTCCTCCAGACCAGACCTCGCGGTCAAGCCCTTGCCATTTGCGAGTAGTTAACGTTTAATAACAATAAGTTAAATAAACGGTGTTCTTCCTACAGAGGACTTTCACCTCATTAGTTCATGCCCCTGCTGGGCGTACAAAAGAGTTTTTAACCCACTATTTTAGTCCGCTTAAGCTGGCGTTAAGTGTAAGGATATATCGTGCCAATAACGAGTGAGCAAATTCAGGCTGCTTATAATATAGCTAAAGATGAATATGCAAATTCCATCTCATCTGAAGACGCAGCGTGCCACCTTGTTAGCGAGCATGGTTGGAATGAGAGTTCAGCTTATGGATACATTCATACTTTCCTATGCATGATGGGAAACAAGGGATATCAAAGAACAATCAACGCCTATGCCACAGAATATTATTTAAGAAATATTCGGTTAGATTTTGGTGAATTCGCGTTCAAAAATGCAATTTCTTCAGTCCAAAAACACCTGAAATATTACATAAATAGGGGAAAATCATCTCAACCAAAAATTCAGGCTTTAGTCGAGAGATTGATAAATGAGTTCATTTCGAAGATTGAATTAGAAATGATGAAAAGTGACTTCGACAAAAGAGTCACAGAGTCTCTAGAGCTAGACTTAACAGCTAGAAATGAAAAGCTTGAATCTGCACCTAAAAAACCAAAAGTTTTATCTGTAACAACAAAAGTATATTCGCGAAATCCTGATGTTGTTGCAGCTGTTTTGATTCGAGCTAAAGGAATATGCGAAAAATGTAAAAAATCAGCGCCATTCATAAGGGCAAAGGATAATTCTCCTTATCTAGAAGTACATCATAAAATAATGCTGGCAAATGATGGTGAAGATACTGTAAGTAATGCTATAGCGCTATGCCCTAACTGCCATAGAGAGTCTCATTATGGCATGCAAAATACTTGACAAGCGCAGGCAATCGGACATTTAAAATTGTTACCCCTTTTACCTGATCTTTCCCTAAATCCGTAGACATTTGTTGCTTAGAAACTGAAGTGGGAATTTGAATTTATTTACAAGATAAAAAATAACAACGAAGTTAATATCAAATAACAAAATACTGTATATAATTACAGTGTATGTTGAAATTTATCCCAATTAGAGCCTCCGCAGGTATCGTCGGTTTTGAGTCGCCAGCGGCAGAATACACTCAGCTTAACCTTGATTTAGACCAACTACTCATCGACCACCCTTCTGCTACTTATATTGGCATAGCTGAAGGAGAATCTATGATGGGTGACGGTATTTTCTCTGGTGATTTACTGATTGTTGATCGTGCTCAAAATATTAAAGACCAAGACGTTGTGGTGGCAAACCTCAACGGGGTTTTTGTGTGCAAAAAAATTGACAAGGTGCAGCGCTGCTTATTGTCTTCTGGTCAAAACGTACCGCCCTATTATTTAAGTGAGGGGGATGAGTTTCAGATTGAAGGTGTTGTTACACGCTCAATCAGATTACACCGTCCCTTTAATAAGCAGCTCTAATGTACGCGTTGTGTGACGTGAACAGCATGTATGCCAGTTGCGAAAAAGTATTCGACCCATCAATACGCAACAAACCCGTCGTGGTGTTAACAAACAATGATGGTTGTATTTGTGCCGCGTGTGGTATTGCCAAGCGTATGGGGATTGGAAAGAAGTTTGTACCTTACTTTCAGGTTAAGAAAGAGCTAGAAGCCGCTGGTGCTGTCATACGCTCAAGTAACTATGAACTTACGGTTGGGAATTTATTTAGACGCGAAATGTT
>TARA_R110001632_G_scaffold51365_7_pt1 | contig 12824 bp, 9 predicted proteins | sample TARA_R110001632 | Tara Oceans TARA_R110001632 (sample SAMEA4398266) | marine metagenome | biome: Polar Biome; feature: [SRF] surface water layer (ENVO:00010504); material: water (ENVO:00002006), including particulate matter (ENVO:01000060) such as... | depth 5 m
TTGGTTGTGAAGCCCTTACTGGTGCCGTCCTGATCACCAATGAAGAAATCCTGGTACCACGCGAGATTGTAATCGTACTGCGTAGAACTCCAGTAGGCTCCAGTAGCTAAACTATCACCACCATTATTAGAAATACCTAAATTAATAAGTGTTAGATTAACGTACAGCTCATTTAGTTCATCTTTTGATGGTAAATCCCAAGAACCTGAAATTGATCTACATACACTTGCTGCATTTGGAGTTGGGTAACCTTCAGCAACGATTGTATCTGTGTTAGACTTACCTTCTCTTAAACCTTCTTGTGTACCTGCAACAAAACTTATACTAGAACTCCATTCATGTGTGCCTGATTCGTTAATGTTAACTATCATAACTTGACCTTCTATAACGCTACTAGAAGCTACTATACCTCCCTGTAGGAGTGTACCTATAGATGGAGCAGCAGCGGTAGTAGTTGTGGTAGTTGTAAAAACAATACTTGTTTTAGAACATTTTGAATTACACCCTGTAGTTAATCTAATAACTTTTCCAGTAATATCTTCTATAGAATAATCTTTTACATAGTTATAAATTGGTAAAGATTTATAAAGTTTAATTGCACGCAAAGTTTGAATTCTATTTGTTTTATTATATTGAGTTTGAACACCAGTATTAAAACTAAAATGAATCCAAGCAGCATCAATACTGTCACCTTCTGAAGAACTCCAATAGCTACCCATAAATGGTTCAAATCCTGAAACAGCTTCTAATGTACTTTTAACATTTTGTAACTGGTTTAATTCATCCTTACTTGGTAAACTCCAATCTGTTCCAAAATGCTCTTTTATAAAATATGCTGCATAGTCACCTTTTCCATAAAATTTAATTATTTTATCTGTATTACTTACACCATCACCAACATTTACACTTGTTCCTATTAAATCAAAAGTAAGAGACCAACGTTTTTTTAATTCAAACGGTTCAAGAATGTCTACAAAATAGTTAATTAAACTTACTATTAGATATTCATTATTAGGTAAAACACCAGCTACAACACCTCCGTCTAATAAGTCACCAACTTTATATACAGCTGTAGATAATTTTAAGTTAATTTGTTTATTTATTAGTATGTTTCTGTACGTTAATAATTGTGTAACTTCTGAACTAGGTACATTTATATTAAGCATAAATGTAACATTATTATACATAGCATAACTTAATTCTGATAATTTACAATCTATCCTATCAAGTAAGTTTTGTATATCTCCACCTTCCTTACAGTTTGTCAATTTAGATACTAGCATGTTTATTTTTATTTAAATTACCATTACAATATGAACATTGAGTCATGTTATCTAAAATTTATTAAATAATTAGTACCAGAACATCCACACCTATTAAGGTGACTTAACATTTTATTAGCCTTGTTATACAATTTAATTGCTTCTTGTTCTGCACAATTATTTGCAGCAGAAACAGAACCTTCTATGAAAAATCTTATAGTATTAAGATTTACGCTAGTTTGCTTTGCTAAATCTTGATCACATTGCATTAAATCTAATTTTAAAAATGCATTATTAAATTTTTCTAATAAATCATCAACTCGCATTAGTGTTTTATCTACAGATGCAAGTGTTGTACCTGTATCATAACTTATAGTATATTCTAATTTATAAATACCATCAGGTAGCTTTTGTTTAATTCCTGCTTCTGATAACCCTAAGTCATCAGAACCAAAAACTTTTGTACTATTTACTACAAAAGGTAAACTAACAGAATCAAACCCTGGAGGAGTAATTTTGATAGTTGGAAAAAAGGCAACAGGTGGGTCCGTTGGGTAATATGAAGCATCTGTAATAACAAGATATAACATATTATTATTACAACTTGTTACTAAATCTAAATTATAATCTGACATATACTTTTTTTTTGTTTTAAATAAAATGCCAGAAAATGAGAATCTTCTCACCCTCTGGCATATATTATTTCTACTTACCTAACTTTTTATGGAGCAGCAGTAGTAGTTGTAGTTGTTGTTGGAGGATTACCATATTCAACACCTGAAAAACCATCTACAATAGCTTCAATTAAGTCATTAGAAAATGAACTTTGAGGAATTGCTATAATTACAGTTTGATCCTGCATAATATAATCACCATATTGATAAGCTGACTTATCATATTCATTAAACTTAATAACAATAGTGTCATAAACAGTACCTGCTGTTACATATGATTCAAAGTTTTGATTGAATCCATTCATCCTTACTAAAGACTTTAAGTAACCTGCTTGGTAACTATAATAGTTCTTTTCTAATTGTTGAATTTCTTCAGAAGTACCTCTTTTGTAAGTAGAGTCTTGAGTTTTTGTAGCAACAGCTACAATGTCACAATTATCTGCTACTATAAAATCTGCAGTTGTTGCAGGTCCTGAATAAACAAAAGTATCAAACCTCATTTTATCAAATTCAAATGGATTAGCAGCAACATCACAGGGTTGTCCATATTTTGTTAATGCTTTACCTGTAATTACTAACTTTGCGTTAGCGTCACTACCTGATCTTGCAAATGTGTAAAAAGAACCAAAGCTAATGTTGTCTGGGTTTGTACCAGAAGCTCCTTGTTGTAATTTTGCAATAAATTGATCAATTAATGCTGGTACGTCAACATCTACACAAGGGTCAGCTCCACAATCACAACAAGGTGCGTTTACAGTTACTGATCTTGTAAATCCATTAAAGTATAGTGTTTCAATATAAGAAGAAAATCCTCTTAATGTTAAAGTTACAACTTCACCACATTGTACATTCCAACCACCTACTTCAGTGATTTGATTTAAAGCAGTTCCTGCTCCTTTTATAGAATAGAGTTCTGTAACATTTGAACTAGCTGATGAGCCAGTTGCTAATTTTCTTAATGCAATCTTACCTGATCTTTTTGATCCTTGAAGGTAAGTGTTATCTCTACCTTGAGCAACGTAGAAAAAAGGAGGTACGTCCAAGTCTGTTGTTGCTGGGTTGATAGGAGCATAAGTGTTGGTAAAAAATCCAACTTGACCTGCTGTCAAGTCTTGAGTTGAACCAGAGCTAGGAACAGCTGTCTGCCCTACTGGGACTACAAATAAAGTAGTCAATGAAAAATCCGACATTTTTTTATATATTTAAAAAGGGTTATTATTCGTTTGTTTGTATTCTAAATTGAGCACTTTGCATTGCAGATGTATTTTCTGTATACATTGCTAAATTTTGAACTGTTAAATCTAGAAGTTCATCTTCTAAATATTCATGTAATTCACAATCTTTATTACTTGAAGGTTTGCCATTAAACATAACATAACCTTCTTTATTAATGTATACAGGATATCTCATATACATTACATTAAGAGTTTTAGGAGTAAATGTACCATCTGTATAAATACTTATTACATTTGAGCTAAGAGAGTTTATAGTCTCTTGATATTCAAAACTCGGTTTGTAATGGTCACTGTTTAGTAACAATGATAAATCTCCATGTTTACTAAGGTCTTTATTGATCCAAATCTTTCGATCTTTGCAATCACCTTTGTCTGCTATAACATAACTATCTACATAAAACATGTATTTAGGTTCTAATAATCTTATATCAGCATCCCACTTATTTATTTCTGTATTGGCTTCTTTAAGAGTTAGTGGTTGATTTTCATAATCTATAATTAAATTTTGTAAATCTTCATATCGTTTCTTAAAGGAATCCATTCCTAATCTATTTGGAACCGAAAAGCCATCAACTTTTTGTTTTATTAACTTTAACTGAGCTTCATTTAAAGCTAATATTTTATCTTCTACTTGAATTTTCTGATGATCATTAGTAGATAGTTTATTTAACCTTTGATCAATTTTATATAATAAACTATCTACTTGTATCATTTAAAAAATCTTTAATTTTTTGATTTTCACTATCTTTTTCTTCTTCTACATATTTTACAATAAACAGTTTTTTTAAAGACTTGTTCATATGTTTTTATATTTTTCAGAAAAATGATAGTTTATATTACACTGCTGCTAGTTTTTTAGATTTAAGTTTTCCTTCTAATGTTAATAATTCATCTTGATTATCTTCGTTAATTAAAAACTTTACTAAATCTTCTTCATCTTGGGCAACTTCAAATTCTCCTTCATAAATTAAACCACTCTTTTTAACTCTGTAAATTGAATGTTGAATAGCTTGTTTAACTAAATCTTTAATATGAATTAAATTATCTTTCATGTTGGCAAATCTATTAAATATTTCAACTGGATTTAATCCTTTAAAGTTACCAGACTTAACTTCTGACTCTTTCAACAAACTATCTACTTGATTGTATATAACCTCTTCTTTTGTTTCATTAGTTATAGGAAGTCCTAACAACCTTGCAACTTTTCTTTTCTTTTCAGGACTCATGTTGTCAAAATTAATAACAGCTTTATTAATTAACTGTTTTTTCTTGTAAACAATTGCAGTTTCAATTTCTTCATCTACAATATAATATTGTGTATCAGCAGGAAAGTCACCTCGCTCCCAAGCTTGGTAACTAGAAGCAATAGTTGGATGAACTCTTAGCCATGAAAATGCAAGTTCTTGAAAAGTTTGATTTAAATCATATAAATTATCACCATCTAATAATTTAACAGGTTTAACATGTAAGTCATCGTTTGTGCCAGTTGATTTACCGTAATTCCAAAATGCTGCTCTTGGTCCTAAATCAATATCTCCAAGCTTTTTTTGTAATTTATCTTTTAACTTAGATACTCTTTCTATTTCAAGTTCTTTTTCTGTAGAGTCCTGTATACGCTTGATATAAGAAGCATTAGGATCTAATCCTGTTCTGTACTGACCATCTAATTCTTTGTAAGGATATTTAAAAACTCCTGTTCCAGGAATTCTACTCATTCCTTTAGAAGCTAGTCCGCTATCCATAGTATGTATCTGAGAATTGTACTCTCTTTTAATTGTAGAGATTTTTCCTATTTTACCCATAATGTAGTTTAATTAATAATTTGGTTTTAACTTTGTTGAGTGCTCTGATCAAACAGACAGGAACTAGTCCGACACTCTGTACTTTTTGAGAAAACAACCTCCCTCTGAGGAGGAATAGAGTGTGTTGAGGGAGGTGTTTCTCGGTAAAATGACCTATTCTGGGACGCTGTTCAAATGGGTAGCGTAATAGGTACTATTATTTTTATTAGAATTGTGGAATCTCTTCGATTAACACAGTTCTAGATAAATCTTCAATAAATACATCGCAACGATCTTTCATCCAGATTTCATATCCTGGAAATTTATTAGCAGAGCTCATTCCTTGAGATTTTGCAAATCCTAAGTGATGACGAGTTCCATCAATATAACCCCAAGTCATAGAAGGAGCTCCTTTCATACGTACCTCACGGATGTTGTTAATCATTGAACCATCAGATTCAGGAGATACATCAAACACCATAAATACAGGAGTAGATTTCTTATTTTGTCCAAACTCTAAGTTAGTTTGTGGTAAATCTAACTCTTTTAAGTGAACAAGTTCTACACGTCCAGTCTCACGAGTAACCATTGCATCAAATGCAAAGTTATAAGTAATGTTTTGTCCAGACCCTTGCATATACCTGTCTCCAGAATCTGCTGTGAAAGTTAATCCAGAGTTAAGTGCATCATCTTTTAAAGCTTGTTGGAATACATCGAATCCAGCTTCATTGGTATACATTTTAACTTTTCTATCTTTAACATCCACTCTTCTGTAGAATAAATCTCCAAATACTGAACGTATTAAGTTAGCAGAAAACTCTCCACGGTTATACTGTACTAAGTTACCGTTATTTCTCATTCTGTGATACACACCAGCAGAAGTTCTTTTTACATTTTGTTGTGAACCATTAGTTTTAACTGTACCTGGTTTTGCCCAGATCATTCTTTTAACTTTCATTTCAATCATAGATTTACGCATCCAGTACTCAACAAAAGGTTCCCATTTAACATCATTACGAGTTAATGTACCTTGGTTTCTACTTTCTGCAGCATAAACTAAAATATCTAATGCTTTTCCTGAAGAGTCTCTCAACATTTTATCATCAGCCCATTCTGTAATTTTATGCTCATAACCATATCCTGAACCTAATGATTCAAACATTGTTATTTTTTCACCTAATCTAGGAAGACCTAATAAATCTTGATCAAATTCTCCAATTGCAGCATCGATTAATTCTAACTCAATACCTGCTTGTAAAAATGTAGATGAAATAAAATCTACTGTTGGGTTATCACTTACTAGTGTAACTGAGTATAACCATCCACCATTCCAAGGTTGTGGATCTTTTATTACATATAGGCGTGGTCCATATTGACGTGTTCCTACAGAAATGATAGCATTTTTAGAAAATTCATTTGTATCTATTACAATTTGAAATTCTTGACCATCAATACCTGGTTTAGCTAAAGCACTTGTAGTTTCAGGAATATCAATTATTTTTGGAAACTTGTAAGGAACTGCAATGTCCCATTTCCAAGAATCGCTATTTGTATCAATATAGTAAGGTGTACTTTTATTGATCATTTCTAAAAAATCATTGCTATACAATGATGATTGAGTATACAAACTTATGATTTTTTTATCATAATCTGCAGGCTCTGTTGCGTGGAAACTTTCTAAGTGATTTGCATCTGTTAGTTTCCCTACAGCACGCTTATCCATAGAAGCTACTCTTGCGTACTTAAAACCAGTTAAACCTGGTATAGTTTGAATTGCCATGTTATTTGTTATTTGTTATTAATTTACTATTTATAAAAACCATGATTTAGGTTTATTTTTTGAAGATCTAGAATTTTTAGAAACTTGTTTTGTAACTTCTTCAAATAATTTATTAGATTGTTTAGTTACACCTTTTCTTTGTATAGTAGATAATGTAGGATCTTTTTCTAATGTCTTCATTAATAATCCAACTTTTACTTTCATTTCATGATTTTCAGGTCTTTTCAAATCTAAAATAGCACGGTCGAAATCAGTAAGAGTTTCTCCAGCAGGAGTTTTCCATTTATCTGTTAATAAAAAATCTTGTAGTTCGTTTGCTAAATTAGAATTTATTGGAATTCCATCAAATTCTTTTTCTTTTAGTTTATCTGATAATATTGATTGAACATTATTTATATAATGTTTTTTAATTTCAGCTTTTTGTCGCTGTGTTTCTTCAGCTTCACTATTTATTTTGTCAAGCTTTTTCGCTTCTTTTTTTACTAAAACTTTATGATGTTTAACAGAGACTGTGTCTAAGTCACCATAATTTTGTAATCTTTCTATTTCTGTTTCTACGTCTTCAGGATCAAAACCTTGATCAGTTAACGCTTGCTTCATTATTAATATTTGATTCTGCTCCTTAGATAAATCCATTTCTGAAAAACTTACAACTTTGTTATATGCTCCAAAGTATTCTTTTGGATTTGCTCCTTTTACAAATATAGAATCAAATGCATTTTGATAATCTTCTCCAAATTGACCAATGAAATTTGAAACTATGTCATCAGCTGCTTTTTTCTTTTCAGTATTAAATCTTTCTAAAAGCTCTTGTGCTGTATTAATAGAAACATTTTCATCCTCCTCTTCTCCTTTATTAAAAACACCTAATTTAAATAAGTCATTAGAAAGAGCATTGAATCTGTTATCATCATCATCATAATCATCATCATTATCCTCTTCTCTTTTTTCTGTTTTACTAGAGTCAGAATTTATTTTTGAAGTTTTTTTATCTTTATTAAAATCGTCATCTTCATATTCATCATTATTTAGAAAATCAGAAATTAATGATGATTCTTTATTTTCATTAGTTAAATCATCTACATTTTTAGAAATTACATCTTTATTTTCTTTATCAATATTTGAAGTTGATAAATCTGTTTCTTTTACTATAGGTGTAACATCATCAGGATTACCTGATTCATTTTCTGGAGTAAATAAATCATTTAAAAGTTGAGTATCTCCAATTCCCATTTCTCTAGTATCTTGTATACTAAAAGAGTTGTTTTTATCTAAGTTATCAGACATATGTAGTTATATTTATGTAATTTGGTTTATGGTTATAAAATTAGAATAATACATACTAACATCAAAGAAAATTTACAATATTTGAAAAATTTTAATGTATAATATAGCATTAAGTTTTTTATTGCTAATTTAATTAATTATTTTTTCTTCCTTTTGCATTCATTTTAGCAACAGCTAAATCGTTTGCTTGGTTATCTCTAGCTAATTTAATTTTTTCTCTTTCAATTTGCAATTTTTGTTGAGCTAAAGTATTTTTAGAAGTTATGTCAGCCATTTTAGATTCATAATTCTTTCTTGCTATAGTTTGCTGACTGCTTAACTTTTCTATTTCTAATGAATCTGGGTTACCAGAATTATCTAAATCTTGAGTTGCGGTACCTTCTTTAGACATTGCATTTATTATAGCAATCTCTTTTTTATTTACACGATCAAGTTCATTCTGATAGTTTTTATTAGCTTGTTCTGCAGCAGTTAATTGCTGTTCTTGTTGCATTTCAGCCTGAGCTATTTCACCTTGTTGTTTCATTTGAGCTTGTTGTTGCTGTTGAGCTGCTTGTTGCTGTTGTAATTGCTGATCTCTTAAATCCTTGAAAGTTTTTTTCATTTCTCTCATAGACTTAGTACTATAAAGTTCAATAATGTCATATAGACTTCCACCATTTTGAATAATTGCTTGTGACAATTGTCTAAGCTCATTAAACATTTTTGTATCTTCTGGTCTATTAGTTGGAAATACTTTTAAGTCACGAAGTTTTAAATCTGAACCATTCACTTGAACAAACGCAGATTCACCTTCTCCTGTTATATATGATAAAGTAGATTGAGGTTTAGAACTTTCTATATACAATGAGGAATCTATAATTGCTTGATATAATTGACCTGTTACATATTCATGTGCTACAAATAAAGGCTCTGTCTGAGTATAACTTTGTTGCATTGCTGTATTTGTACCTGTAGCTGTTTCTGATGCAGATATGTTACCCATACGCTGCTTAGACATACCTACAAGCTCCCAACATTCAACTTTCATTTGTTGAGCTAGTGTGTAACGAGATTGTATTTCTTGTGTACGTGTAAGATCTAAAGATGTAAATTGATTAAATGAACTAGGTGCTTTTAAATTTTCTGGACTATCATCAATGAACACAACCCCACGCTCTCTAGCTTCCATTTCCCACACATCTAATGCATCAGCAGCATCACCATCTTTAGGAACAGGAATGTGTCTTAGTGACATTAATTGTACTTTACCAACTTCTTTTTCTAAAAGTTTGTATAATTGATTCATACAAACATTATATATAGTTTGAAAAGGTTTCATTAAGTCTACTACAGACTTTGCTTCTGTATTTTTTACTTCATAAGTAGTTCCTATGATTGGGCAATAATCTAAAAGTTTATAAGGTTTAACATGGTAAATGTCTGGACCAATTTTATTTCCTTGGTACCATTGATTAACCCATCCCCATTCTAGTGATATTTGTGTAGGCATATCGCCTGTTTTATAATCTTCAGTAACAAGCACTGATTGCTCATTGCCCATTTCATCTTCATATATAAGTTTACCTATTTTTCTTTTAGATACCCAATAACTCTGTACAACCACATACTTATAACCAAAAGAAGAAACATTATCTGAAAGACCTAAAAAGTCTGTAAGACTATCATTATTTTCTTTCATCTCACCTTCTATAATCATTCGTGTCTGCAAAACTAATGGGTCATATGTATCATAATTAATAGAACCTATCCCAGGGTCAACACTTGAATTTCCAAGATTAGATTCTCTAGAATCTATAAGTCCGTAATCTTGCAAAGATGTTCTTAAATGATCTATTTCATCTTTAGCAAGATCTGGAAAAGCTTCTATAATTTCTGATATTTCCATAACTTTTACAGTACCAGCAGCATATGCTCCTTGTTTTCTACCTGATGGATCAGAAATATATTTTTTATCTGGTGTAGTTAAAAACCAAGCGTTCTTAGGATTAACCACCTCTACATTAAATCCTGTTTTAGAGTTATCCTCATAAACGTGATAAAATTCTCTAGCTGATATAGCTAAGTCTCTAAAAGCTTCTTCTCCTAATTCTTTTAAATTAAATTCTGCTTTATTACATGTAAGTGTATGATTTGCCCATTTTTCAGCAACAGATGTATAAGAATCTAATTCATCTTTTACTTGTTCCATTGTAATTTCTTCAATTTCTTCCATTGAAATTTTTTGGCCAGACATGGCTGACTTAGCCATTACTTGTTGCTTAACTTGATTAATTACATAAGCTTTAAGTGTGTCTGTTTTGAATTGCAACTCTTGAGCTTTACTATCATCATCAAAAGCTTTTACTCTATAACTATCAGGTCTTTTACTTATCTCACCAACAAGTTCATTTATTGGTGTAGTAATAATTGAGTAATGCTTTACATATCCAGGAAGATTTAAGTCTTTTTCCAACATCTCTGTAAAACTTTTAACTTCAGGCTCATCTATAGCAAAGTCTTCTCTTCTTAGAATACCTTTCATTAAGTCATAATTCTTTACAAAAGTATCTCTGTTTGTAATGTAGTCTGAATATGCTCTATATGAAAAATAGTCCATTGTTGGTTTTACCCACTCATCTTTTCCTTTTTCTTTTTCTGTTTTAAATTGATCAGGAAATATGTTTAAATAAGCATATTTAATATTTTCGTCTTTTGTATGTCTTATAATTGCCATTATTAGAATATTTTATGTTTTGAGCTGCCAAACACACCTCTAGATTTTGTAAATAATTTATTTTTCTTATTTTTATGCATTGCAGTAAGTCTAACATCTTCTTGATCTCCCACCTTACCTATGATTGGATTAAGTTTCATAGCTAAACCTATAGCTAATTCAGCTGCAATAATTCTATCAAAGTTACCAGATTCATTATATTGTATCATCTCTTCTAGTAACATAGGGTCTAGTATTTTTGCCATACCTTTTGTACTTGATGTAACTTCACCATCATCATTAACTTCAGAAGCTATAATTTCTTCTGAATACTTTTTAAGACACCCATGTAAGAAATCTCTAATTTTTTCTGATGATCTATGTATACCAAAATCACGTCTTACAGTAGTGTTTGGTACTATTTCTTTTAACCAATCTGGTTGTCTTTCTAAATATCGACTATCCCCTTTAGCAATCATATGATCAATAAAGGATATTTCATCATTCTCACACAATGTTCTTGCGTTAAAGTATTTAATAAGATAACGAGCTTGGTTCTCCCAAGTTTCTTTTTTATCAGGTCTTGCACAATAACTTGCTACAAACATATCTTGATATTTTTCACCAGAGATAGCATGCATTCTTTTATATATGTACACGGAACCTAATGAGCTACTATATGCAGATTTACCTTGTCTATATGGATCTACCCCAGCTACATACAATCCATAAGGAGGGTTTTCTATAGGAAATTCATATATTACTACAGGAGCATCTTTCAGATCTGTATTTTTTAATGGAAAATTACTTACTGGAAGTTTATCTGTAAACTCATGTTTAACCCCTTCTCCATCATCATATAATATAACAGGTGTACCTGTTCTTTCTCCTTGCAATAGTCTAGTTTTTTGACGCTTTGCAGCTTCTATGTCAAATATATTTGTATCCTCATTTAAGAATATATCATCTACTTCTTGTGGATAATACATTTTTTGTTTTAGGTAAGCAAGTCTATCACCAGCTTTCTTTAATCTTTCTAGATTTTCATTAGTAATCTTATCTGCCTTTTCTTTGTTAGACACCATCATAGGCACCTTATATAAAGCAGAGTCTTTTGGTTTATTTAAGAATTTACCAAGGTTACTATCTTCCTTTGCTTCCATTCTATACTCATGGCCAATAAATAAACCATGAATACGTTTATCGTCTTTTGAATTGTCATATGTAAGAAAATTAAAATTCTCTACGTCAAACATTAAAGATTTTGCATCCATGAATTTCTTCATATCTCCACCTGTACCTGTGAGTATAGGACTACACCCCCAACCAAACGGTGTTGTAAATCCTGGAATAGCTGCTTGCAATCCTCTTAAAAAGTTACCTTTACCTATTTCATCAATGATTAACCTTCTAGGTTTTGTACCTGCAATAGCCTCTTCGTTGTTACCATCATCTAAGTTACGAATAAGAATCTGAGAAAATGGCATTCTTTCACCCCCTCTAGTTTTAATACCTAATGTAACTTGATTCTTCCAGTTATCTTCAACTCTTTGCCATCTCCAAGCTTTAGGTAAAAAGTTCAAACCTTTATCAATCTTATCTGTAATTAGTTTAATATCAGGAGCATTTAATCCTGCAATAACGTTTTGTGAATTCTCATCAAATGTAGCTCCTTGTGCAATATAACTTGCTTCAATAACAGACTTTGCTAAACGTCTAATTCCTAATATAACTAATCCTTTTTTTTCTTTTTGTGCCCTATCTATCTCATTAGTGACAAGCCATTCATTATCTCTTAGTAATGGATTTGCATACTTTTGGTTGATTCTACCATATTCATCAAGTATGTCTACTTCTGTATGCCAAGCGTTTAAATGCCAGTATAAGAAAGGATTAATGTAAGTACCATCCATCATACAACCATTCATGCTCAGTTCTTTGTGAAAATCAAAAAACTTTTCATACTCTTCAGATTCCTCGTCTGGGATTCTTTTCTGGTTAATAAACCATTCGTTATAACTTACATTATGTAGTTTCATTTATTTTCTAGTCTTAGCAAACTTTTTTGCCATTTGACCTAATTCTTGACCACCTCTTGTCTCAAGCTTCT
>TARA_R110001632_G_scaffold137043_1_pt1 | contig 12819 bp, 9 predicted proteins | sample TARA_R110001632 | Tara Oceans TARA_R110001632 (sample SAMEA4398266) | marine metagenome | biome: Polar Biome; feature: [SRF] surface water layer (ENVO:00010504); material: water (ENVO:00002006), including particulate matter (ENVO:01000060) such as... | depth 5 m
GCTTGGGATATTACCAACTTTGTATGGTGGGTAGGTATCGGTCACGCCGGAACTTTAATCTCAGCTGTATTGTTATTATTCCGTCAAAAATGGAGAATGGCAATTAACCGTTCTGCAGAAGCAATGACAATTTTCGCGGTTTTTCAAGCAGGATTGTTTCCAATCATTCACATGGGACGTCCATGGAATGCATATTGGGTATTACCTATTCCAAATCAATTTGGATCATTATGGGTAAACTTTAATTCACCTTTACTATGGGATGTATTTGCAATCTCAACCTATTTATCTGTATCATTAGTTTTCTGGTGGACAGGTTTATTGCCAGATTTTGCAATGATTAGAGATAGAGCTGTAAAGCCTTTTCAAAAGAAAATTTATTCTTTACTCTCTTTCGGATGGTCTGGTAGAGCAAAAGATTGGCAACGTTTTGAAGAAGTATCATTAGTGTTAGCAGGTTTAGCTACTCCACTAGTACTTTCTGTACATACGATTGTATCCATGGATTTTGCAACATCGATTAACCCAGGATGGCACTCAACAATTTTTCCTCCATATTTCGTAGCCGGAGCAATCTTTTCAGGATTCGCAATGGTACAAACATTATTAGGAATTATGCGTAAAGTGACAAATCTAGAAGCATACATTACTCGTTTACACATAGAGTATATGAATATTGTCATCATTTTAACTGGTGGAATTGTGGCTGTAGCCTATGCAACAGAATTCTTTATTGCATGGTATACTGGTTCTCAATATGAAGATTATACCTATTTATCAGTTGGAGCAGCAACAGGACCTTATGCTTGGGCATTCTGGTCGCTAATTACATTTAATATCATTACGCCACAATTATTATGGATTAAGAAGTTTAGAAGAAGTTTTATGATTTCATTCTTAATTTCTATCGCAATTAATATTGGTATGTGGTTTGAACGGTTTGATATTATTGCTATTGTTTTAAGTAAAGGACATTTACCGTCAACATGGTGGCGTTTTGAGCCAACATTTGTTGATGTAGGAATATTTATAGGAACCATAGGATTCTTCTTTGTTTTATTCTTATTGTACGCAAGAACATTTCCTGTTATTGCACAAGCGGAAGTAAAGACAATTTTGAAATCTTCAGGTGAGAGTTATAAAAAATTAAGAGACGACAATCATGAGTAGTAGTAAAGTAATTCACGCATTTTACAATGATGATGAAGTTGTACTAGAAGCTGTTAAGAAAGTGAAAGCGGCAAATCATCATATCGAAGAAGTATTTTGTCCATTTCCTGTTCACGGATTAGACAAAGCCATGGGATTAGCCCCAACTAGAATAGCCATTGCATCTTTTATGTACGGTGTTACTGGATTAGGTGTTGCTATTTGGTTAACCTATTATACAATGATTGCAGATTGGCCACAAGATATTGGTGGAAAACCAAGTTTTAGCTGGGCAGAAAACATGCCTGCTTTTGTACCAATTATGTTTGAATTGACTGTGTTTTTTGCAGCGCATTTAATGGTAATTACATTCTATATGAGAAGTAGAATATGGCCATTTAAAAAAGCTGAAAACCCAGATCCAAGAACAACAGACGATCATTTTTTAATGGAAATTGGAATTCATGATAATGAAGAAGAATTAACCTCTTTATTAAAAGAAACGGGAGCTGTAGAAATTAACGTAGTAGATAAGCACTAATTCATGAGAAAGTATATAAAATTTAGTATAGCACTTCTTGTCTTAGCAACAATCGTTTCTTGTTCAGACAAAAGAGAAAGACAATTACAGTTCATGCCAGACATGTATGTGGCTGTTCCTTACGAAGCAGATGCAGAAAAAGGAACTACGGGAGCTTCATCTAACTTAAAGCCTGTTGCTGGAACTATTGCCAGAGGAGTTGTTCCTTATGAATATGCAGATACAAATGCAGATTATGAAAAGGCAAAAGCTGATTTAAAAAACCCTTTAGTTCAAGATGCAAAGAATCTTGAAAAAGGAAAGAAGATGTATACAATTTACTGTGCAACTTGCCATGGTAAAAAAGGAGATGGTAATGGATATTTATCTCAAGCTGAAAAATTTGAAGGGATTCCAAATTATAAAGACAGAGATATTACAGAAGGAAGTATTTATCATGTAATTATGTATGGTAAAAACTTAATGGGATCTCACTCATCACAACTCACGAATAATGAACGTTGGCAAATAGTTCAGTATGTTGAACAATTGAAAAGCGATTTAGCAAAATAAGTACAAAAGAAGAATACGAAAGATATGTATCAATTCTCAGGTAAATTAAAAATGTTCTCCATTATTCTAATAGTTATTGGAGTATTGGGTATAGGTTATAGTTTTTTAAATGCACCATCAACTGCAGAAGAAGCTATGGAAATGGTATCAGGTAGTGATCACGGTGATGGTCATGGAACTTCTGATACTATAAAAGAAGATCATACTACAAAAGAAACGCATCACAAAACAGTTACTGATTCAGTTCCTCATCACGATGAAGTTTCAAAAGATGAACATAAAACAGAAATACATGCAGCTGTAGATTCTCATGGTACAGATCATGATGATGCTCATGCAGAACATGTGTTACATCAAATGCAAAACAGACCTTGGTCTGCAGTCTATGTTTCATTATTGTTTTTCTTAGGAATTTCATTACTAGTTCTAGTGTTTTATGCAATACAACGAGTTGCTCAAGCAGGATGGTCTATTGTGTTGTTTAGAGTCATGGAAGCAATTACAGCTAACTTAGTACCAACATCAATCATTATGCTAGTATTTATTATACTAACAGCAATGAATTCCAATCATTTATTTTCTTGGATGGGTGAAGGTGTTTTTGATAAAACGAGTGAAAATTTTGATCCAATTGTTTACGGAAAGAAAATGTGGCTAAATGTGCCATGGTGGGTTATAAGAAGTGTTTTCTACTTATTAGTATGGAATGCTTACAGATTATTTATTAGAAGAAATTCTATTAAAGAAGATACTGTAAATGATGGTCATAAAACATATAAGAGAAATTACAACATGTCTGTTGCCTTCTTATTCTTATTTATGATCACAGAATCGATGGCAGTATGGGATTGGATTATGGGATTAGATCCTCACTGGTTCTCTACATTATTTGGATGGTATGTATTAGCTACTTTATTAGTAAGTGCTTTAACAGTCATTGCATTTGTAACGATCTATTTACGTTCTAAAGGTTATTTGCCAAAAGTAAACGACAGCCATATTCATGATTTAGCAAAATATATGTTTGGTTTCTCAGTATTCTGGACCTACTTATGGTTTTCTCAATTCATGTTAATATGGTACGCAGATATTCCAGAAGAAACTACCTACTTTGTCATGAGATTTTCAGAATATAAAGTATTATTTCTATCAATGTTAGTGATGAACTTTGTATTCCCAATATTATTATTAATCAATAGCGACTTTAAGAGTAGACCTTGGTTTGTTGTTATTGGAGGTTTGGTAATTTTAGCAGGACATTATGTTGATTTATTCATCATGATTATGCCAGGAACAGTAGGTGCAAGTTGGAGTTTTGGAATTCCAGAAATAAGTGCAACTCTATTCTTCTTAGGAATATTTATTTATACAGTATTTAGTGCATTTGCGAAAGCAGATCCTGTAGCGAAAGGAAACCCTTTCTTAAAAGAAAGTGAGCATTTTCACTATTTCAATATTGAACATCATTCAGAAGAAGAAAATCAACATTAATCAATACAATTAATAAAGACAAAATACTATGCTAGCTCTATTTTATATTTTTATAGCTGTTGCAATCGGAGTAAGTTTCTGGCAGATTACCAGAATCATGAATTTAAGAGGTGTAATCGCTACTGATAAAGATAACGACAGACAAGGGAAGTACTTTATCCTTTTTGGCGTATTTGTGTATGCTTTAATGATTTATTGCTTAATTGCATTGAATGTAGTAATGCTTCCAGAATCTGCTTCTTATGAAGGAGAAAATGATGATATCTTATTTGATGTTACATTTTGGATGATTGGGATCGTTCAATTTATCATGCAATTCTTAATTTTCTATTTCACCTATAAATACAGAGGGAAAAAAGGGAAAAAAGCTAAATTTTATGCAGATAGTCATAAGTTAGAATTAATCTGGACAGTAATTCCAGGGATTGTAATTATAGTACTTATTGGATTTGGAATCTTCCAATGGACAGAAGTAATGTATATAGATGAAAGTGAAGATCCAATAGTTATAGAAGTATATGCGAAACAATTTGCATGGCAAGCTCGTTATGCAGGAGCTGATAATACTTTAGGTTTTGGAAATGTGAATTTCATTGACGAAAATAAAAACCCAATGGGTGTAGATATGTCTGATACTGCTGCTCAAGATGATAAGCAAGTAACCGAACTACATTTACCTAAAGGGAAGAAAGTATTATTCAAGTTTAGATCACAAGATGTTTTACACTCTGCTTATATGCCTCACTTTAGAGCTCAAATGAATTGTGTTCCTGGTATGGTAACTCAATTTGCATTTACTCCAAAGTTTACAACAGAGGAAATGAGACAACAATCAGAAGTGATGGATAAAGTTCGAGGAATTAATAAAATTCGTTCTGAAAAGGGCGAAGACTTATACGAATTTGATTACTTATTACTTTGTAACAAAATATGTGGAGCTTCTCACTACAGTATGCAAATGAAAATTATTGTAGAAGATGAAGAAGATTATAATGATTGGTTAGCAGAACAACCAACACTTGCAGAAGCAGCTAAATAATAATAGAAAAGAAATAAAGTTAGATTATGTCAGAGCACCATCATAAAGAAACATTTGTAACAAAATATATTTTCAGTCACGATCATAAAATGATCTCTAAGCAATTCTTGATTACAGGAATGATAATGGGTGTGATCGGAATCTTCATGTCAATGTTGTTTCGTTTACAATTAGCATGGCCAGAAAAATCGTTTACTATTATTGAAGCGTTCCTTGGACCGCATCAAACAGATGGTATTATGAGTCCAGATATTTATTTGGCATTAGTTACCATTCATGGTACAATCATGGTCTTCTTTGTTCTTACAGCAGGACTAAGTGGAACATTCTCTAACTTATTAATTCCATTGCAAATTGGTGCACGTGATATGGCATCAGGTTTTTTAAACATGATTTCATATTGGTTGTTTTTTACTTCTAGTATATTCATGGTTATCTCTTTATTTGTTGAAGCTGGACCAGCATCAGCAGGTTGGACAATCTATCCTCCATTAAGCGCATTGCCACAAGCAATTCCAGGATCTGGATTAGGGATGACTTTATGGTTAGTATCGATGGCTATTTTTGTTGCCTCTTCTTTAATAGGATCTTTAAACTATATCGTAACTATTTTCAACTTACGTACAAAAGGAATGAAAATGACAAGATTGCCATTAACAATGTGGGCATTCTTTATCACAGCTATTATTGGTGTGGTTTCTTTCCCAGTACTTTTATCAGCAGCATTATTATTGATTTTTGATAGAAGTTTTGGAACATCATTTTATCTCTCTGATATTTTTATCAGTGGAGAAGTATTGCATTACCAAGGAGGATCACCTGTATTGTTTGAACACTTATTCTGGTTCTTAGGTCACCCTGAAGTATATATTGTATTACTACCAGCATTAGGAATTACATCAGAGATTATATCAACACATTCACGAAAACCCATTTTTGGTTATCGAGCAATGATTGGTTCTATCATGGCAATTGCATTCTTATCAACAATTGTATGGGGTCACCATATGTTTATTACAGGAATGAATCCATTTTTAGGATCTGTATTTACATTCACAACGGTATTAATTGCAATCCCATCAGCAGTAAAAGCATTTAACTATATCACCACACTCTGGAAAGGAAACCTCCAATTAAATCCCGCCATGTTATTCTCCATCGGATTAGTTTCTACATTCGTAACAGGAGGACTAACAGGATTAGTTTTAGGAGATTCTGCTTTAGATATTAATATTCACGATACCTATTTCGTAGTAGCGCATTTCCACTTAGTAATGGGAGTTTCTGCCATCTTCGGAATGTATGCAGGAATCTATCATTGGTTCCCGAAAATGTATGGTAGAATGATGAACAAAATAATGGGGTATTGGCACTTCTGGATCACAATTATTTGTGCGTACGGAGTATTTTTCCCAATGCATTTTATAGGATTAGCAGGATTACCAAGAAGATATTATTCTAACACAGCATTTCCAATGTTTGATGATGTTTCTGACACCAATGTTGTTATTACAATTTTTGCATTAGTTGGAGGATTTGCTCAAATTATTTTCTTAGCAAACTTCTTTATCTCAATTTACAGAGGTCAAAAAGCAACTCAGAATCCTTGGAACTCAAATACCTTAGAATGGACTACACCAGTAGAACATATTCATGGAAATTGGCCAGGTAAAATTCCTGAAGTTCACAGATGGGCATATGATTACAGTAAGAAAGTTGATCCAGATGACGATGAAAGTGATTACTTACACGGTCAAGATTGGGTGTGTCAAACAACACCTCTACTTCCAGGAGAAGAAGAATCTTAAACAAATAATTAATACAATTAAAACCTTTCCAATTTGGAAAGGTTTTTTGTTTTCTAATAGGACGTAAATCAATCTTCAAATTCTAGTATATTTGTAGTATGAATGAAAATCTAAATCCTGAAAACGATCATTACTCGAACGAGGAACTCGACGTCGAAAAAAAGTTGAGACCGCTTTCTTTTGATGATTTTACAGGACAAGAGCAGGCCATTGACAATTTAAAAATATTTGTAGAAGCTGCAAACCAAAGAGATGAAGCCTTAGACCATACATTGTTTCATGGACCTCCCGGATTAGGGAAAACTACTTTAGCACATATCTTGGCAAATGAGTTACAAGTTGGTATCAAAGTTACTTCAGGACCAGTTTTAGATAAACCAGGAGACTTAGCAGGGCTTTTAACAAACTTAGATGAAAGAGATGTTTTATTCATTGATGAAATACATAGATTAAGTCCAATTGTAGAAGAGTACCTGTACTCAGCAATGGAAGACTATAAAATTGATATTATGATTGAGTCTGGGCCAAACGCAAGAACGGTTCAAATCAACTTAGAACCATTTACATTAATTGGAGCCACAACTCGTTCTGGTTTATTAACAGCTCCAATGAGAGCTCGTTTTGGAATCAGTAGTCGATTAAATTATTATAAAAAAGAATTACTAACAACCATTGTACAACGAAGTGCACAAATCTTAAAAGTTCCTATTTCTATGGAAGCTGCTATTGAAATTGCAGGAAGAAGTAGAGGAACTCCAAGAATAGCGAACGCATTGCTACGCAGAGTACGTGATTTTGCACAAATTAAAGGCGATGGTTCTATTAGTATAGAAATAGCTAGATATGCCTTAAAAGCTTTAAATGTTGATGCGTATGGTTTGGATGAAATGGATAATAAAATTCTAACAACCATTATTGATAAATTTAAAGGGGGTCCTGTTGGAATAAGTACAGTTGCTACTGCTGTTGGTGAAAATGGAGAAACAATAGAAGAAGTATATGAGCCGTTCTTAATTCAGGAAGGTTTTATTATGAGAACACCAAGAGGAAGAGAAGTTACAGAATTAGCTTATAAACATCTAGGAAGAACAAAAGGAAAAAACCCAGGAGAGTTATTTTAATGAATATCAAAAAGCTCATACCAATATTAGAATGGTTACCCAACTATAAAAAAGCTCGTTTTCGAGGCGATTTTATAGCTGGAATCACTGTTGCAATTATTTTAATTCCACAAGGAATTGCATATGCGCTAATTGCTGGTTTGCCACCTATTTATGGTTTATACTGTGCTTTAATCCCACAGATTGTATATGCAATCTTCGGATCTTCAAGACAAGTAGCTATTGGTCCTGTTGCCATGGATTCTCTAATTGTGGCAACAGGAGTTTCAACATTAGCATTAGCAGGGTCAGATAGTTATATCGCCATCGCTATTTTGCTGGCATTTATGGTTGGTGGAATTCAATTTTTATTAGGAGTTTTTAGGTTAGGTTTTGTCGTTAATTTCCTGTCAAAACCAGTAATCAACGGATTTACTTTTGCAGTTGCATTCACTATTGGTGTAAATCAGTTCAGAAATTTATTAGGTGTAGATTTCATTCAAAGTGATCAAATTCAGTATGTCTTAGAAGATATGTGGTATAATATAATCGACTTCAATCCGCATACTGCTATTATAGGAATGATTTGTGTCCTAGTGATTATCGTCCTAAGAAAAATCAATAAGAAAATTCCGAATGCATTAATTGTTGTGGTCTTTGGAATTCTAGTCATGCGTTATTTTGGAAAGAGTTTTAATGATGTAGCCATTGTAAAAGATATTCCTTCTGGATTGCCATCATTTTCATTTCCAGAATTAGATATTAGTCAAATTAGAGAATTACTTCCTATAGCGCTTACCTTAGTAATGGTTGGATATTTAGAAACCATTTCAATAGGAAAATCTTTAGAAGCCAAACAAGACGAATATAAAATACGACCTAACCAAGAACTCATTGCTTTAGGATTAAGTAATATGGTTGGTTCTTTGTTTAAAGCATATCCATCAACGTCAAGTTTTTCTAGATCAGCTATTAATCAAGAATCTGGAGCAACAACAGGAATGTCATCATTAATTTCTGTAGTAATGGTTGTAATAACGCTCTTGTTTCTAACACCATTATTTTATCATTTACCTAAAACAGTTTTAGCGGCTATTATTATCGTGGCAGTTTTTGGATTGATAAATGTCAAGGAAGCAATCTTTTTATGGAAAGCTAATAATTTAGATTTCTGGTTATTAGTCGCTACATTTTTTTCCACACTCTTATTTGGAATTAAATATGGAATTATAATCGGAGTTTCATTGTCGCTAATTATTCTAATTTATAGAACTTCTAGACCCTATGTAACTGAGTTAGGAAAGGTGCCAGATTCCGACTTTTATAGAAATAAAGAACGTTTTTCTGAAGTTATCATCGATAAGGAAATTTTAGCTTTTCGATTTGATGCTCAATTATTCTATGCAAATTCAAGCTATTTTATTGAGATATTAGAAAACATGGTAGAAGAAAAGGGCGAGCATTTAAAATTAATTGTTTTAGATGCAGAAAGCATCAATAGAGTAGACAGTACAGGAGTAGAAATGTTAAAGGAAAGAATACGATACTATCAAAAGAGAGGCATTTTATTTTATTTTGCAGGAGTGAAAGGCCCCGTTAGAGATCATTTGTTTCGAGGAAAAATATTAGATCTAATTACTTTAGATCATTTCTATATGAGAGTAAACGGAGCCGTTAATTTTTATAAAACCGGCGAAAAAGAGTATCAAAATAAATACGCAAATTACATACATCAAGCTTACGAATAGTATAAAGATAAGATCATGATTATAGAACAAATATATACCGGTTGTTTAGCTCAGGGAGCTTATTATATAGAAAGTAACGGAGAAGTTGCTATTATAGACCCACTACGTGAAGTACAAGATTATATAGATAAAGCGGCACAGAATAATGCGAAGATTAACTATATTTTTGAAACACATTTTCATGCAGATTTTGTAAGCGGACACGTAACACTTGCAGAAAAAACAGGAGGAAAAATTGTTTTTGGACCTAATGCAAAAACGAAGTTTGATTCTCATATAGCAAAAGACGGAGAGCTTTTTAAGCTAGGAAATATTACAATTACAGCACTGCACACGCCTGGTCACACCATGGAAAGCACTACCTATTTACTAAAGGATGAAAACGGAAAAGATCACGCAATTTTTAGTGGTGACACCTTATTCTTAGGAGATGTTGGACGACCAGATTTAGCTCAAAAAAGTGATGTAACTCAAGATGATCTAGCTGCAATTTTATTTGATAGCTTACGAAACAAAATCATGACTTTACCAGATGACGTTGTAGTGTATCCTGCACACGGAGCAGGTTCTGCTTGCGGTAAAAATTTAAGCAAAGAAACGATAGGGAATTTAGGAGAACAAAAAGCAACTAATTATGCGTTGCGTGCAGATATGACGAAAGAAGAATTTGTGAAAGAACTAACGGATGGTTTAATGCCTCCACCAGCATATTTTCCTTTGAATGTACAATTAAATAAAGAAGGATATCAATCTATAGATGATGTTATTAAAAAAGGAACAACCGCCTTGTCTGTAAAAGATTTTGAATTAGTAGCCAATGAAACCGATGCATTAATCTTAGATGTTCGTGATCAATCTATCTTTATGAAAGGGTTTATTCCACAATCTATTTTTATTGGATTAGGAGGAACATTTGCCCCATGGGTTGGAGCATTGATTAAAGATATTAAACAACCAATTCTATTGGTGGTTCCGGAAGGAAAAGCGAAAGAAACGATTACACGTTTATCTCGTGTTGGGTTTGACAATGTCTTAGGATATTTAAACGGAGGTTTTGATGCTTGGGCAGCTTCAGAGAAAGAGATTGATACGATCGAATCTATTTCTGCGGAAGTTTTAGAACAAAAAATTAGTGAAGATGCCTTGGTTTTTGATGTTAGAAAACCGGGAGAATATGCTGCAGAACATATAGAAAATGTAATAAGTACACCCTTAGATTTTTTAAACGATCATATTTCAGAATTCCCAACTAACAACCATTTTTATGTGCATTGTGCAGGTGGATATCGTTCTGTAATTACTGCGTCCATTTTAAAAGCAAGAGGTTTTAACAAAGTAATAGATGTTGCTGGAGGTTTTGCAGCAATAAGAAATACAGGAATTAAAACAACGAATGTAACTTCTTGTTCATCTTCAAAATAAAACAAATGAAAAAACTAATTATTTTATTATTCATTAGCGTTTCCCTTCTTTCTTGTAAAAAAGGACACTATTCTTTAGCACCAATTAGTCAAGAAGATTTTTCTAAACTTAATTCAAAAGAGATTCAGTTATTAGATGTTAGAACTCCAGAAGAAATAAATGCGGGATTTATTGAGGGTTCAATAGCTATCAATTATTTTGAAGACGATTTTATAAATAAAGTCAAATCTCAATTTGATGAAAGCAAGCCTATTTATCTTTACTGCGCTTCAAGTACAAGAAGTATAGAAGCTTCTTCTAAACTGATCATTGATAGGTCATTTTCAGAAATCTATTATCTTGAAGGAGGATATAATGCCTGGAAGGAAAATAACAAATAATAAAAACCCCGAAGCATCGCTTCGGGGTTTTTTATATCTATGATATTTCTAAATTAGAATTTTAACGTAACTCCCACTAAAAAGTTTGCAGTTGCTTGTGGATAATAACCTGCTCCATCAACCGTAGTTGTGGTTCCAGGATTTGTCCAAGTATCATCAAATGTATAATAATACCCTCTATCTACAAATTCTGTATTAAAGATGTTATTAATGATTCCTGAAATAACGATGGCATCAAAAACTTTCTTCGTTTCTATTTCATAGACAAAGTTGATGTCGCTTGTAAAGTAACTATCTAAAACATCTAATCGAGAAACTCTACTGTTTAGGTTGCTCATGAATTGCTCTCCTACATACTTTGATAAGAATGAAATTTGAAAGTGATCTGTAGGTTGATAAATAAACATATTTCCAACAATCACATTTGGAGAAAACGATAAAGGAGTATTTCCTAAGTTCACTAAATTTCCATCAATAGGTGCTGTGAAATCTTTATTCTTATTTGTACTAAGTCCAGCATTAGATCTTATTGAAAATTGTTTACTAATTGTAATGTCTGCCTCAATCTCTAAACCTAAACGATAACTTTTTCCGCTCGTTGCTCTAATGGGTGCGCCAACTCCATCAATTGCTCCTGTTAAAACCAACTGATTTTGATAGTTCATATAATACAAGTTAGTATTTAGCGTCAGATTATCACTTTTATAACGCCATCCAAACTCAATATCATCTAAGGCTTCAGGTGTAGAAACGCCATTCTCAAAATCATTTCTGTTAGCCTCTCTATTGGCCCTAGCATACGAAATATATAAACTATTCTCATCGGCTATTCTGTAAATAAATCCAGCTTTTGGATTGAAAAAACTAAAGCTTGCATCAACATCAATCGGATTAATATCAGATGTAATTCCTTCAGTTTGATAGTTTACAAAACGACCTTGTAAATCTAAATACGCAGATACTTTTTCATTAATTCTGTAGGTAGCTTTAGAAAAAACACTAAAATCTGTTTTTGTAGCATCACTAAAATAATATTGATCTCTAATATTTGTTCCAGCAGCTAAATCGCTTCCCCAAATTACTTCTCCAAAATGATCTCCAGTATAATTACTATAGGAGATTCCTGAAATAATATTCAACTTCTCATCTTTATAATTAGCGTTGAAATTGACAACGTAAAAATCATTATCTAACCATCTTCTTACAATGACATCACTACCGTCTGCAATTAGATTATTAAAATCTGCAGCATCTTCACCGTCTTTAAATTGCTCGAAGAAACCAGATCCTTTTGTATAATTCAAACCTACATTTGTAGACCAATTGTTGTTTAACTTTTCATTCCAGTGTAATTGATAGTGATTTTGTCCGTAATCATCAACTTCATTATCGTATGTATACGGATTTTGTCTCCTATCTTCTTCTAACTGTTGTGGGTCTAATCCAAACCAAGCTTGATACGTTCTTTCTGTTCCTCCAAAAACAACCGCTTTAATCAATGTATTTTCATCGGTATAAGAACCTTGTAAAAAATAAGATTTTAAATCAGCAAAAGCTCGGTCAACATATCCATCAGAATAGATGTTTGA
>TARA_R110001632_G_scaffold107700_3_pt1 | contig 12808 bp, 12 predicted proteins | sample TARA_R110001632 | Tara Oceans TARA_R110001632 (sample SAMEA4398266) | marine metagenome | biome: Polar Biome; feature: [SRF] surface water layer (ENVO:00010504); material: water (ENVO:00002006), including particulate matter (ENVO:01000060) such as... | depth 5 m
TGAGTAATATCTGATCCTGCTCCACTATTTAACCCGATCCATTCTACAGAATTACTTCCATCGAAAATTGATCCTGAAAATCCTTCACCTCCAGCTCTAAAAGAAGGGCCTCTAGTAGATAAAGATCCTGTGAAATTTATAAAACCTCCTTTATCATCTAAAGGGATTCCATAATTTACATCAAATTGAAAGTTTTCTCCATCCATTCCACCGCTTTGGTTATTGGTTTCACTTCCCCAATTTCCTCCTTGATTTACTTGAACTTCTAATCCTTCCTTATCTTTTAATACAATATTAATTACTCCAGCAATTGCATCACTACCATATTGTGCAGCTGCTCCGTCTTTCAAAATTTCTATTCTTTTAATTGAAAAAGCTGGAATTGCATTCATATCAGTTCCTACACTTCCTCTACCAACAGTACTATTAACGTTAACAAGAGAAGTGTTATGTCTTCTTTTTCCGTTAATTAAAACTAAAACTTGATCTGGCCCTAAACCTCTTAAGGCAGCAGGATCAATATGATCTGTACCATCTGAAACAGTTTGTGAAGTTGAAGTAAAAGAAGGCGCTACATAGTTCAAGATATCATTTACAGATACTTGAGGCCCAGCACTTACTAACTCAGACACATCGATAATGTCTACAGGAACAGGCGTGTTAGCTACAGTTCTATTCTTGTTTCTAGATCCAACCAACACTACTTCATCTAAAGCAAGGTTGTCTTCTTCTAAAACAATAGTAACATAACTAGCGTCTGTGATTTTCTTTTCAACAGTTTTGAACCCTAAAGAGGATACAGAAATTGTTGTTGGTAATTTTTTTACATCTAATGAGAACTCACCATTTTCATCTGTAGTAGTTCCATTTGTTGTTCCTTTTTCCACGACGTTCATAAATGATAAAGCTTCTCCGCTATTATCAGTTACTTTACCTTTTATTGTTTGAGCATTCATACTTATTGCCCCAACGAATAAAAATACAACCGTGAAAAATTTTAAAAAGTCATTTTGTTTCATAAAATATGGTTGATTAATTATATGAACAAATATGGCAAATTATTCTATAGAAACAAAAAAATATTAACACAATATTAAGAAAACGAGTCATTTAAGCAAAAAAACTCTATAAACATATGTTAATAGAGGTGCCAAACCTTGTTATAATCTAACAGACGACCTTTAACCTATCTTTAACAATGTTAAAATTCGGTTTATTGTAGATTTGTTTTTCAATTTTTTTAACTCTTAAAACTTAAGATAAAAATGGACGTAGACGTTAGAGCAATTAACGAAAAAATAGAACGAGAAAGCGCCTTTGTAGATTTACTTACTTCAGAAATGAATAAAGTAATTATTGGTCAAAAGGAAATGATAGAAAGACTACTCATTGGTTTATTAGGTAACGGACATATTTTACTAGAGGGTGTTCCTGGATTAGCAAAAACTTTAGCTATAAATACGTTAGCAAAAGCAGTTCAAGGTTCTTTTAGTAGAGTTCAATTTACCCCAGACCTTTTACCAGCAGATGTTGTTGGTACCATGATATACAATATTAAGGACAATGAGTTTTCTATTAAAAAAGGACCCATTTTCGCAAACTTTGTTTTAGCCGATGAGATCAATAGAGCTCCAGCAAAAGTACAGTCTGCATTGTTAGAAGCAATGCAAGAGCGTCAAATTACAATTGGAGACACCACTTTTAAATTAGATGAGCCTTTCTTAGTAATGGCAACTCAAAACCCTGTTGAACAAGAAGGGACATATCCTTTACCTGAAGCTCAGGTAGATCGTTTTATGTTAAAGGTGATTATTGATTATCCTAAGTTGGCAGATGAGCAAACTATTATGCGACAAAACTTAGGCGGTAGTTTTGCTACAATAAACCCTGTTGTTTCTGTAGAGCAAATTTTGAGAGCTAGAGAAGCTGCTAATGAAGTTTACATGGATGAAAAAATTGAAAAATACATACTAGATATTATTTTTGCAACGAGATTCCCTGAAAGATATAATTTATCGCAACTAAAACCATTGATTAGCTTTGGAGCTTCTCCTCGTGGAAGTATAAACCTTGCAAAAGCAGCTAAATGTTACGCTTTTATTAAAAGAAGAGGCTATGTGATTCCTGAAGACGTTAGAGCTATTGTGTATGATGTATTACGTCATAGAATAGGAATAACATATGAAGCAGAAGCTGAAAACATTACATCAATTGACATTATAAATTCAATAATTAATGAAATAGAAGTGCCTTAAAAGCAGCTACATACAATTAAAAATTTGTTAACCCCCAAAAATATTTTTGCTATGAAATATAAATTAACAAGATATAAAAGCTTTATAAGCACTAAAGAAATAGTAGGATTAACTGAAGAAGTTTATGGACAATGGGTTATTTGTCAAAATAAAAAACCAAAATTTCATATCGACTGTTTTGATTTTAAATCTGAATCAAATCAAATTTTAAACAGTTTACTTTTATCAAAACAACAAACTATTGAAGAGGTTTTAGCTAACATCAATAAAAAAGAAAATATAAATTTATCAATAGAAAAACCTAAATTCTTTGAGAAGAAAGTTGCATCAGAACTTAAAGAACTAAAATTAGATAGTTTCCCATTAGAATGGGTACGTTAAATAATGGATACGAAAGAGATACTTAAGAAAGTTCGGAAAATTGAAATCAAGACAAAAAGATTGTCTGATCATATTTTTGGAGGAGAATATCATTCTACCTTCAAAGGAAGAGGTATGACATTTTCTGAAGTACGACAGTATCAATTTGGAGATGATGTAAGAGCAATTGACTGGAATGTTACTGCGCGCTATAACGAACCTTATATAAAAGTCTTTGAAGAAGAACGAGAACTCACTATGATGTTAATGGTTGATGTTTCTGGTTCTGAATTATTTGGAACTACAGAACAGTTTAAGAAAGACACCGTAACTGAAATTGGAGCAACCTTGGCCTTTTCAGCAATACAAAACAATGATAAAGTTGGATTGATTCTTTTTTCAGACCAAATAGAGTTATTTATCCCACCAAAAAAAGGGAAAAGTCATGTGTTAAGAATCATTCGCGAATTGTTAGAGTTCAAACCAAAAAGCAAAAAGACAGATATTTCTGAAGCTTTTAAGTTTCTATCTAATGTGATGAAAAAGAAAGCCATTGTTTTTGTGTTATCCGATTTTATGGATGATGATTATGAAAGAACGCTAAAAATTGCGGCTAACAAACATGATATTACTGGAATTCGTGTGTACGATAAACATGATGAGGAAATTCCAAATCTTGGAATGGTTCCTATGTTAGATGCAGAGACTAATTCAGTTCAACTCATTAATACATCGTCAAAAACTGTTAGAAATAGCTACAAAGCAAATGCCTTACGATTATCAGACTACTATAAAAGCACCTTTAAAAGAGGCGGTGCCGGAACTATTGACACCAGAGTAGACGAAGGTTATGTGAAAAAATTATTAGGATATTTTAAACACAAAGGAAGATAGCGCAAATGAAAATAAGGATCCTTTTATTTCTTTTACTACTTAGTAATGTCTCTTTTTCTCAACAGGTAAAAGTAGAGACAGACACTACCAATATTAGAATTGGTGAACAATTCTTGTTTCAAATCACCATCAGTGATACAGCCAATGTTATCATCCCTGAAAAACTTGAAAATTTAAAAAATTTAGAAGTTGTAGATGATATACCTCTTGACACTTTTAAAAATAGCCTTATCAAAAAATATTTGATGACTGGTTTTGACAGCGGTGCTTTTTACATTCCATCGCAGCAAATTTTTATTAGAAACCGAGCATATCTTACAGATTCTATATTAATCAATGTTGCTACCGTTGCTGTGGATACAACGAAACAGAAAATGTTTCCAATTAAAGTGATTCAAAGCGAACCCTTGGTTTTTGATGACTTTAAGCCTTACATTATCTGGGTAGTTTTAGCGCTATTATTAATTGCAGGAATTATTTACTTTTTCGTTACGCGCAAAAAACCAATAATTTCAGAAGAAGAAATTATTGCTGCATTGCCTCCATATGAAGAAGCAATTGAAAGACTTCAAAAATTAGACAACAAGTTGTTGTGGCAAAATAATGAAGTAAAAAAATACTATAGTGAACTCACCGAAATCGTTCGAGCTTATATAGAAAGAGAATTAAAAGTTCCTGCTTTAGAAATTACAACACATGAATTGGTTGAAAAACTTTCTGATTTTAATCAAGCAAAAACGATTGATACAAGTAGAGAAACTATCAAAAAATTAAAGGCCTTACTAAGTGAAGCCGATTTAGTGAAGTTTGCAAAATCGAAACCTCTTTCTCATGAAATTGAAGAAGACCGTAGAGATGCAGAAGATGTATTAAACGAGCTGAAACCAAAACCAATAATAGAAGAAACCGAAGAAGATGGATTGGAGTAATTTTGAGTTTCAAAACCCTGAGTTTTTATGGTTGCTAACAATAATTCCATTGTTAGCCATCTGGTATTTTTTTATGCGAAAAAAAGAAGCCGCTGTATTAACGGTTTCTAGCGTAAAAGGATTCAATTCAAAAAATGCAATCCTTCCAAAACTGAAGCCTGTTTTATATGTTTTTAGACTCTTTGCTATTGCTTTTTTATTCGTCGCCTTAGCTAGACCAAGAAACGTATCTGTTAGTACAAAAATTAAAGCAAATAGAGGAATAGATATTGTCATGGCAATAGATGTTTCTGCAAGTATGTTGGCTAAAGATTTAAAGCCAAACAGATTAGAAGCTTTAAAAATTGTAGCAACAAATTTTGTGAACAGGCGCCCAAATGATAGAATTGGAATTGTTGTTTATGCAGGGGAAAGCTTTACTCAAACACCTATTACAAGCGACAAAGGAATCATAAAAAGAACCATTTCAGAAATAAAATGGGGGCAGTTAGACGGTGGAACTGCCATTGGAATGGGATTAGGTTCAGCGGTAAATAGACTAAAAGAAAGTGAAGCCAAAAGTAAAGTGATTATTCTACTAACAGACGGGGTAAATAACTCTGGTTTTGTAGATCCAAAAACAGCGACTGAACTTGCAAAGGAATTAAACATTAAGGTATATACCATTGGAATTGGAACCAACGGAATGGCAGATTTTCCCTATAGTAAAGACCCTAGAACAGGGAGGCTACAATTTAGAAAACAAAAAGTAGAAATAGACGAAGAATTGTTGCAGTTTATCGCAAGTGAAACTCAAGGGCAATATTTTAGAGCAACGGATAATACCAAGTTACAAGATATTTATGATGAAATAGACACCTTAGAAAAAACGAAAATAGAAGAATTTAAATATTACAATTATCAAGAAAAGTATCGGTTTTTAATATTTATTGCAGGAGGACTATTGTTCTTAGAATTCTTATTAAGAAACACTTTATTTAGAAGTTTTATATAATGTTATACAGAATAGAAGAACCTTTATATTTTTATCTCTTTGCCTCGATTCCAGTAATCGTTGTCATCTTTCTATTGCTATTTTGGTGGAAGAAAAGAACTCAGAAAAAATTCGCTTCTGCTGGCTTGTTATTAAAATTAGCTCCCAATGTTTCTGTTTTTAAATCAGTGCTGAAGCTCTTGTTTTTTATTATTGGAATTTCGTTTCTAATCTTAGCATTGGTCAATCCAAAAATAGGAACCAAACTAAAAACAGTAAAAAGAGAAGGTGTCGATGTGGTTTTTGCATTAGACGTTTCTAGAAGTATGTTGGCGGAAGATATTGCGCCAAACAGATTAGAAAAATCTAAACAAATCATTTCTAAAATTATAGACAAATTAGGAAGTGATCGAGTTGGAATTATCATATACGCAGGGAATGCTTATCCGTTATTGCCTATTACAACAGATCATGCTGCTGCTAAAATGTTTTTACAAAATGCTAGTCCTGATTTAGTTTCTAGTCAAGGAACGGCTATTAATGAAGCCTTAGATTTAGCCAAAACTTATTATAATAATGACGAACAAACAAATCGTTTTTTAATCATTATTTCAGACGGTGAAGATCATCAAGAAGAAACAAAACAAATCGCTCAGAATATTTCTAACGATGGTATTAAAGTGTATACCATTGGTGTAGGAACCGAAAAAGGAGGTCCGATTCCTTTAAAAATTAATGGCTCACTTATTGGATACAAGAAATACAAAGGTGAAACTGTTTTAACAAAGCGAAATTCTGAACTTTTAAAAGGGATTGCAGATGCCGCTAATGGAGATTATATAGATGGGAATCTAACCGATAAACCTGTAAAAGCCATTGAAGACATTATTACCAATGCACAGAAAAGCGAATTCGAAACGAAACAATTTTCAGATTATAAAGATCAATTTCAGTGGTTTTTAGGAATTGGTATTCTATTTTTGGTTTTAGATATTTTCTTACTCGATAAGAAAACTAAGTGGGTAAGGAAAGTTGATTTATTTAACGAAGAAGACAAATAAATTCTAATAAAAATGAAGAATTTAAAACACATATTGGTAGCCTTTTTGATGTTGTTAACATCAACCATTTCTTTTGCACAAAAAGATTCTATCACGCTACAAAGAGAAGCTAGAAAATTTGTTAGAGAAGGAAACTTACTCTATAAGCAAAAGAATTATACAGACGCATCTGTTGCTTATAAAAAAGCCTTAGAAAAAAATAGTTCTTATAAAAAAGCGACCTATAATTTAGGGAATGCATTGTATCAAAATAACCAAAATAAAGAAGCTGCAGAACAATACAGTTTGGCAATCAAAGACGCTAAAGATAAATTTGAAAAATCTGAAGGGTACCATAATATTGGGAACACCATGATGAAAGAAAAAAATTATCCAGGTGCTGTAGATGCGTATAAAAATTCGTTGCGTAGTAATCCAAATGATGATGAAACTCGCTATAATTTAGCGGTTGCTCAAAAACTTCTTGAGGACGAAAAAAATAAAGATAAAAACAAAGACAAGAATAAGGACAAAGATAAAAAAGACAAAAACAAGGATAAAAATAAAGATAAAAAAGACGGCGACGACAAGGATAAAAAGGATCCTAAGAAAGATGGTGATAAAGGAGATGATCAGAAAAAGAAAGACCCTAAGAAAGACGATAAAAACAAACAAAAGCCTCAACCTGGAAAAATGTCTCCTCAACAAATTAAGCAATTGTTAGAAAGCTTAAATAATGAAGAGAAAAAGACCCAGAAAAAATTAAACGCAAAAAAAGCAAAAGGACCAAAAGTTAAACAAGAAAAAGATTGGTAAATTTTATCATTGCCATGAACTAGAAAATAATAATGAGGCAGAAAATAAAATACATTCTTCTACTGTGTACTCTAATGAGTATGTCTCTTTACGCTCAAGAAGCAAAACTTATTGCTAGTGTTAGCAAAAACAAATTAGGGCTTAATCAGCGGTTACGAATTCAATTTACCATTAACAAACAAGGCGCAGATGATTTTCAAGTTCCACGCTTTAAGAATTTTCAAATTGTTGGCGGTCCTAGTCAATCTATAAGTCAGTCTTGGGCAAAAGGAAAATCTAGCTTTTCTCAATCATATACCTACATTCTTAAACCTTTAAAAAAGGGAGAGTTTTCTATTCCGTCTGCAAGCATAAAACATAACGGAAAAATAATTCAGTCTAAACCTATTAAGATTATTGTTTTAGATGCTGTTGAGATTCCGAAAGATCCTAATGACCCTAATTATATCGCCCAACAAAACATTCATTTAGTGGCCGAAATTTCAAAATCTAGTCCGTATGTTGGTGAAGGCGTTTATGTTGAATATAGATTGTATGTAAGCAAAAATATCAGCGTCCGTGATTTCTCTTACACAGAATCTCCACAGTATATTGGCTTTTGGAATCAAGAAATAAAAATAAATGGACTGCCTACTAAAAACGGAACCTATAATGGAGAAGAATACAGGTATGTTGTTTTACAAAAAGCCTTATTAATTCCTACAAAATCTGGTAAGCTTACTATTGATCCAATAAAAATGGATATTGTCATTGGTGTGCCAACAGGGCGAGGGGATTTCTTTGGAAATCCTATTGTAAGAAATATTACAAAAAGTTTCGCTTCGGCAAAGAAGTTTATAAATTCAAAACCATTGCCATTAATAGGAAAACCAGAAAGTTTTAATGGTGCTGTTGGTGATTTTAATTTTGTAGTAACCTCTAGTAGAGACATCTTAAAATCTAATGAAACTGCAACTGTTTCAGTAAAAGTTACAGGGAATGGAAATTTAAAATTATTTGAATTGCCAGAGATTAAAACGCCTACTGAACTAGAGGTCTTTACACCAGAGCAAAAAGAAAAAATTAGTGTCACTCCAAACGGAATTAGAGGATCGGTAACAAAAAACTATACGGTTGTTCCTCAGTTTAAAGGGAAATATAAAATTCCAAATACTGAGTTTTCATACTTCGACCCTAAGGTGAAAAAATATGTAACGTTAACTTCAGAAGACTTATTTGTTGATGTCTTAGAGGGCAAAGAATTAGTTACAAATTCTGATGCAACAACAAACGCAAAGAAAAACGTTGTAATTACCGGATCTAGTTTTAGATACATACAAACCAAAACGTCATTTTTTATCGCTGAAAAAGAAGATTTCTACACCTCAAAGTTATACTATTTGTTGTTATTTCTTCCATTGATTTTTATTCCAATAGGGATTGTTATTGCCAAAAAGAATGAAGCAAGAAGTAATGATATTATTGGAACTAAACTTAGAAAAGCAGATCGTTTAGCTAAAAAATATCTTTCTCAAGCCAAAAAACAATTGGGTAAAAAAGAAGCCTTTTATCTTGCATTAGAGAAAGCGCTTCACAATTATTTAAAAGCTAAATTAAGAATTGAAACCTCAGATATTAGTAGAGAAAAAATTACAGAATTATTAAAAAACAACTCTGTAGATGAAAGTGCAATCAACTCATTTATTGAAGTTTTTAATAGTTGTGATATGGCTAGATATTCTCCTATTTCTGAAGTTGAAATGAATGATGATTACGAAAAAGCAAAATTAGTAATCACTAAAATAGATAAACAATTGTAAGATGAAAAAGATTCTAATTTTACTGCTGTTATTAACTCAGAATGTGTTTTCACAATCTACAGATGAATTGTTTGAAAAAGGAAACGAACAATATAAATTAGAACAATATTCAGAAGCTATAATTAGCTATACTAAAATAGAAGAATCAGGATTTATTTCTTCTGAGTTGTATTATAATCTAGGAAATTGTTATTACAAATTAAACGATGTTGCACCAGCAATTTATAATTACGAAAAAGCATTACTTGTAAACCCCTTACATGAAGACGCTCAAAATAATTTGGTGTTTTCAAGAAGGCTTACCATTGATAATATTGAAGAAATTCCAAAATCTATACTTCAAAAATTAGACGCATCATTTGTAAAAAAACTATCCTATAATGAATGGGCAATAGCTTCTGTTGTCTTTTCTATTCTTGCTGCGTTGCTTTTTCTGCTTTTCTACTTTTCTTATTCCCCAGTAAAAAAACGATTGTTTTTTTTAACCAGTATTTTCAGTTTTCTATTCTTAATAGTTACCACAATTTTTGCTATGAAAGAATATTCTTATTCTAAGAATACTATTGAAGCAATTATCTTTGTAGAAGAGACTGATATAAAGAACGCACCAACCTTAAATAGTGAAAAAGTTTTCACCCTTCATGAAGGAACCAAAGTTCGCGTTTTAGATTCCGTTGATAATTGGAAAAAAATTAAAATTGCAGACGGTAAAATTGGTTGGATTATCGCTGATGAGATTAAAGTGTTGAATGTTTTTTAAAAAATAATTAACAAAATCTCCCTCCAACTATTGTATCTTCGCTTTTTTATAATTTAGACATGAGTAAATTTATTTTTTCTTACTTCTTTTCCTTCATCCTTTTGGCATCAATTGTTACACCAACGTATATAAGTCTTTCGGACACTATGACTGAAGTAACTGAAATTGTTGACTTTGGGGAAGAAGAAGAAAATAAAGGAAAAGAATCTGTAAAAGATTTAGAAGTAAAAATATATTACTCAGATAATAATGACTCTCTTTTTGTAAGTCTTGAAAAGAAAAAAAGAAGGAGTTTTTATTCTAAAAATTATACTTCACATTATAAGAAATTAATTTCTCCTCCTCCCGAACATCTTTCTTAATTTTTCGGAATACATACAACGGATTTTATCCGTAAAAATTAATTTGCTTTTTTGGCTCTCTACAGGCTAACAAAGTTAAAAATCTTATATCATGTTTAAAAATATTAAAAGTGATTTACCCGCTAGTGTAGTGGTGTTTTTCGTTGCATTACCTTTGTGTTTAGGTATTGCATTAGCAAGTGGTGCCCCGCTCTTTTCTGGAGTAATTGCAGGAATTATTGGTGGTGTCGTAGTTGGTTCATTAAGTGGATCTAAAATTGGAGTTAGTGGTCCTGCTGCAGGATTAGCTGCTATTGTTTTAACAGCAATTGGAACATTAGGAGGGTATGAAAACTTTCTTGTTGCTGTTGTTTTAGGAGGTGTAATTCAACTAGTTTTTGGAATTCTAAAAGCTGGGATTATTGGATATTATTTTCCCTCATCAGTAATTAAAGGAATGTTAACCGGTATTGGAATTATCATTATTCTAAAACAAATCCCTCACTTCTTTGGGTATGATGCAGATCCAGGAGGAGATTTTGCTTTCTTTCAAGTAGATGGTGAAAACACATTTTCAGAAATATTTAAATCGATTAATTTCATTAGCCTAGGATCTACAATTGTAGGGTTATTAGGTTTAGGAATATTATTATTGTGGGATAAAGTACTATCAAAAAAAGGAAAAATATTTAATTTAATTCAAGGGCCATTAGTTGCTGTGGTTGCTGGAATTGTTTATTATTTAGCAACTCAATCTAGCGAAAGTCTAGGAATTGACAGTTCGAATTTGGTAAGCGTTCCAATCCCTGAAGACATGTCGTCTTTCTTAGGACAATTCAGTTTTCCTAATTTTGCTGTAATTGGCAATCCCGATATTTGGGTCGTAGCCTTCACTATTGCTTTAGTGGCAAGTTTAGAAACACTATTATGTGTTGAAGCTACAGATAAATTAGATCCTCATAAAAACGTAACACCAACCAATAGAGAATTACTAGCACAAGGAACAGGAAATGTTATTTCTGGGTTGATTGGTGGTTTGCCTATAACACAGGTTATTGTAAGAAGTTCTGCAAACATTCAATCTGGTGGACGTACTAAAATGTCTGCAATTATTCACGGATTATTTTTATTGATTTCAGTAATTTTAATTCCAACATTATTAAATAAAATTCCATTATCTGTATTAGCAGCAATTCTATTAATTGTAGGATACAAATTAGCAAAACCAGCATTATTTAAGAAAATGTATCATCTAGGATGGAAACAATTTATTCCTTTTACTGTAACAGTTGTAGGAATAGTTTTTATTGATCTTTTATGGGGTATTGGTTTAGGTTTGGCTGTAGGAATTGTAGTGATTTTGATCAAGAGTTTCCAAAATTCGCACTTCTTACATATTGAAGATAAAAGTAATGGAACTCATAAAATTAAAATGACCTTAGCTGAAGAGGTAACATTCTTTAACAAAGGTGCTATTTTGAATGAATTAGATAGTTTGCCAAGAGACACCTCTTTAGAGTTGGATGTGAGAAAAACGAGATATTTAGATAATGATATTATAGAAATTCTTGATGATTTTGCCTACAAAGCAAAAGAAAGAAATATTGATATAAAGTTAATTTCTGAACGTGGAACTATTGAAAATCCAGAAAGTTTTATTGAGTTCTTTAGGTTAAGACCAAAATCTGCTTAATACTAACATTATGAAAAACAACTATAAAATCTTAATCCTTTCAGATTTAAAATCCGGTACAAAAAGCATTCTAAAGAGCTCTATTAGTTTGGCTAAAATGATTCATGGAGATCTTCATTTTTTCCATGTAAAAGGAGCAATGGATATCGTAGAAAAGGATAATCAACTCTCTGCAATCCGATCTATTAATTCAGAATACAAAACAATTAATAAGCAAATACAGAATTTGATAACACCCATTTCAGAAGAATATGGAGTGTCGATTAACACGAAGTTTTCGTTTGGAAATGTTAAGAGTGAAATAGAGAAGTATATCAAAGAAATTCAGCCAGATATTATTGTTCTAGGTAAGAAGAAAACAAACGCTTTTAATTTCATCGGAAATCATATTACTGATTTTATTTTAAAAACACATGCTGGAATTATTATGATTGCTTCTAAGAATAATCCTTTAGCACCTAACAAGGAAATTTCATTAGGTACTCTAAATGATTTAGAGCTGTCAAAAAATCTAGTTTTTGCAGATAATTTGATCGAAAATGCAAAAAAACCATTAAAATCGTTTAAAATTGTTAAAAATGCAAACGCTTTAAATGAAACGCAAACTTCTACAAATGGAAAAACAATAGAATATCTCTTTGAAAAAAACGATAATTCTATGAAGAATATTTCTAACTATATATCAAAAAATAAGATTAACTTATTGTGCGTAAATAGAGGTAGAAAAAAAGATAAAAATAACGGAGACATAAAAGATATCATTGGAAAACTTGATGTCTCTCTTTTAATATCATCTGAAGAAAATTACCCAGTACAATAAACAAAGAAATTTAAAACATTATGAAAGCACATACTCAAGAAACACAAGCGTTAATAACCCCTGATGTAGCAATCAATTTATTAAAAGAAGGGAATCACAGATTTCAAACAAATAGTGAAGTAGAGAGG
>TARA_R110001632_G_scaffold35504_10_pt1 | contig 12805 bp, 14 predicted proteins | sample TARA_R110001632 | Tara Oceans TARA_R110001632 (sample SAMEA4398266) | marine metagenome | biome: Polar Biome; feature: [SRF] surface water layer (ENVO:00010504); material: water (ENVO:00002006), including particulate matter (ENVO:01000060) such as... | depth 5 m
TCGCATTACCTCTAAAACACCCCGTTTAAATTCTGGCAACTCGTCTAAGAACAATACTCCGTTATGAGAAAGTGAAATTTCCCCGGGTTGTGGATATGCACCTCCTCCAACCAAGGCCACATCTGTTATAGTAAATAATGCGGTGGTCTAAGTGTATAACGAAGTGTTTTAATGAATTATTATTATGTTTCAATAAAGCCACCCAAAGTTCCTTAATGCAATAAGTATTCTAAATACTAAGAGTTAACTTAATTCTTTTCTATTAATTTTGCTAAAATTTTATTAGATAAAACTAAATTAACACTGATGCTTTGGACAAAAATTTTTATTTCCATAATTGCCGTTGGCATTTCTCTTGTTGAATTTTGGGAGTTTAGAAAAAAAAATAAAAATAAAAAATGGCAAAAATTAAAAAAACCAATAATTATTATCAGCTCATTAGTATTACTCCTACTCAATGTTTGGGATGAAATTTCTGATAAAAACGAAAGTTATAAAGATGAAGAAAAAAGGAACTTACAAATAATAAAAGACAGTATTAGAGTGTCTAATATAATTTCCAATTTAAATATAGCTATAACTAAGATTGACACCACTGCATTGGAAATAAACAAATCGAGTATAAACTTAGCCAAGGTTGATAGTTCAATAAGTTTAGTAAATAAAGGGCTGTTTATACAAGGAAATCGTTTGAACGAAATAATTAACGAGTCTGAAGAAGTAAATAAAAATTTAACAGGAGGCGATAGTTACATTAAGTTTTACCTAATAAAAAATCGAAGAAATAAAACTATAAAATTGGCATGTGGACTACGTGGAAATTATGCAATGCACAATATTTTTATTAGAATAAATTCTTCATCCTTTATTGACCAATCTTATTTTAAACCTATAATATTGGAGCCATTAATTAAGGGGAATGGTGTTTTTGGAAAGTTTACAATTGAATTTTCGAATTTCGCCGAAGTTAATTCCCCTTATACTTTAGCAATATTTAATGAAAATGAACTAAAAGAAGATTTAAGTTTTGGATTTTGGACCTCGTCAAGTAACGGAACTACATTCCAAAAAATTGAATGGAAAAATCATAAAGATTTTTTTGTAGATCCTCCAAAAAATAATACGGTGAAATTCAATGGCGAACCAGATTGGAGCGGCCAAAGTTTTAACTATTCAACTTATGTTACAAAATTAAGCAGACACGCAAATAACAGATCTAAAAGAATTGACTCGACAGCTGGATTTTATTATTACAATAGTCATTTTTTAGCTTTCCAAGTAAGTGGCAAAAGTTTAACCGTGGGAGAAATAAATTAGAGAAAGAAACCCACCTTAAAAGAATGGGTTTAAACAAGAAAAAATTCTTTTACAACATAAAAAAACTTGGAATACATCTCAACTTTTTCTACCTCTCAAAGCTTATTACATATCTGCCCCCCACTTCATCTCTTGTTATAGGTTCTGCATTTAATCGTTCATAGTATTTACCGTTTTTTTTAAATACAATGCGTGACTTAGTATTTACTACCCCTACCTCTTTTACAAGGTTCTCTCCTATATTCCTTAATATCCCCATATTTATGCTTGTTTAGAAATTTCTGCCGTTACTGAATTAATTAAAATTTTCATTTCTGATTCGTCCAATCCCATTAGTTGTGCCTTGATACTTTCTGCCTTAGGTAGTATGTAAGGTAGCAGACCTATATGCGTCTTTAGGCGATTGTTACCATTCTTTAAGCTGAGATCATGTACAAACTCCTCGCTAATAAAATAACTCTCTAAGGACTTAGATAACTTCTTTTTAATCTCATGCCTAAGTCCTAGTTTCTTTGGTCTCCCGACTTTATTTTTTTGTATTTCTGATGTATTATTCATAATTAATTATTTTACTTTTTTTAATAAAACCAATCCTTTCAAGGTTTTTTACCAATTATTTTGAGATTTGGATATTAAAAATAAAAAAAGCCGACCCATATTTAGGGTCAGCTCAATTATTATAAAATTCCAAAACTCTGTTTTACAAATACTTATACATTAAAAACTTAATGGCGTAATATGTAATGATAATGTATCTCACCTGTATTAACGTTTATAATATCTTCTGTATTAATTCCTAATCTATCAGGTGCCAACAAACCGGACTTTATTGCATCGCTTACAATTCCAGAAAGCTTAATAGCTAGATTTTTTAGTTCAACTTGCTTTGTTGAGGTACAATAAATTGAAGCATCATTTTTGATTTTAGTTTCAACTTTTGAAGTTATTTTAAAATCATCGTTTAAAACAAAATTTTCCAATTGCATTGGCTTACCCTTTAAACTTTCTATGATTTGTCTGCTCAAATTGGTAAGTTCATCAATTGTGCCAATACTTTTTTTACTTAGCATCTGCATAATATCCTTTTCATCTAAATGAGGGAATGCTTCCTTTAATTTTTCTTTATCGTCACTATATTTACTATCTAATAATTGTTCTTGACTATTAGATTGTATTGCTTCGATAACTTCATCAATACTACCGTTTTCATCAATATGTAGAGTGTATAGTTGTCTGTACTCGTTTAATAATACTAAAATGTTATTTGCTGTATTGGTATTCTTTTCCTGTGTTTGCTCCTTTACAAACAGTAATTCCTTTTTTTTACTTAATGGATTTAATTGTTTCATTCTTTTTAGACATTGTTATTTTTTTTAGTTGCACTTTAGTTTAACCTTATGGAGTTGTGCGTTATATCCATAGGATTTTTATTTAATAATCTTTTGCAAACCGATACTGACTATTAGCAAATTCTTTACCAACCTGATTTGCAAGTTTTTTTAGGGTATCACCACAAATATTTTGAGTTCTACCATTTCCACTAACCGTTCCTTCTCTGTTTAAAACATAAACTCTCATCTCATAAAAACTGGTGTCAACAATTTTTACTTTATCTTCAAATGTTAGGATTTCCCCCTTTTTAAAAGATTGCGATGGAACTTTCTTGTTAAATACTGGTTTGAATTTATTTTCAATTGGCTGCAATTGTTCTATATAATTTTTAGTTGTTAATTTCCTCCAATTAAACCTGTATTGTATGACAAATGCCGAACCCGTCCTTACTTGCTTTATGGTAAAATATTTGTTAAGAACAAGGTTTTTTCTGTACTTCAACATAGTGTTTTCTGATATTTCCGCTTGTTCACATAGGTCCTTGTTGTAAAGATTAGTAAATTCCTTTTTGCAATATTTTTTATGATGGTTCAGTACCCTTAATAAAATAGTTTTTTCAACTTTATGTAGGTCACATGTATTAATTTCTTCAAAGTTTATACTAAAATCCTGCTTTGGCTTTCTCTTGTACTTTTGCATGTCCATTAGGGGTTATGACGTTAATTGTTACTTTTTTTATAAGCTTATTTTTTACCATTGTTCGAAATCTTGATCTGGTTAATCCGTGATTTGTACATACATCAAGCATGTTTTCGTATTGCTTATTCAAATACGTGTAGTAATGTGTCTGTTTTTTATCATTCATTGTTATTTGGTTATTTTGCCTATTAGGCTATTAATTTTTTATTTGTGTTTGGACTTTAAAATTTTAATTATAAAAACCGATTTATAGACCTTTAGCGAAACGATCTACTTTCAGGTGATATAGTATTACCACTTTTCAACTATACGACACATGAACCTCTATAATCATCCTTAATTGTCAATACAGTATTAAATCCATTACGAATAAAATATTTTAATCGCATTTTGAAACTTTATGTATGTTGCTTTATGGAAGTGATTTTTAAATCTCTCCTCGTGTGCTTGCCGTTAGGCAAATAAGCACACACTTATATAGTCATGCATGTATATTTAAAATAATGCATATTAATTTTAATATATATATGAATATATATTTTACATTACAATTAATGTTTCCATCCCCATAAAGCCAATATTTAAAGGGCTTAACAGCATTTTTAGATTACATTGTAAACACTCCAATTAATGTTCCCACCCCCATAAATCCAATATTTAAAGGGCTTAACAGCGTTTTTAAATTACAACACTATTTTTAAGGTTATTTAAAAAAGTTTATTTTAGATTAATCCAAGTTTTGGTATGGATTTAGGGTAATTATTAAATATTAGTTATTGTCTGCCAATGATAGCCTTTAAAGGAAAAATCAAAGAAATAATAGCTAAAAGTTATTTTATTTCAAAAATGACTTACCTTCTTATATGACGCATAGAATCGTATCTACGTGACTATCCTCTAGATACGTTCTTTTTTTATTTCATCATAAACTGAGAATTAGTCATCTCATAAAATCTATAATGCAGTTGAGGTTTTTATACATAAAATAGAATAGACCGTCTTAACCAGTTTTAAACCATACAATACATTTAAAGCAGAAAATAATACAACTAGTCATAAAGCCGTAAAGCTAGTTTTAAAAGTATTTAAAAACGTTTTCAAATAACACTGAAATTCTTAGAATATTTAAAAGTTATTTCATTTCAGAATTTGTCCTTTTGTTCTTATATGTTGTGTGTAGACGTAACTAGTATGACTAGCATAGTAGTTACATCAAATTTCCTTTTTAATTAGAATATTGATAATTATATAAGATTATCGAAATCTAACATAATATTTTGTTGAGGTTAAGTAGATAATAAGTAACTCACTTTAATACTCCTTTTTCAGTTGATGCTATGAACTATATTTTAAAGACTACCTACTAATATACTAATGCTATTTACTATGACTTAAATCGTCTAATTTTCGGTTCACTCGAATTTTATAATTTTCATCCTATAACTTATCAACAGATAGCATATTTATTGGATTAATTCCATAATTTTGGATTATGTCCAAAATAGTATTTCAGAACCACGATATTAAAGCAATTAAACTTCTACTGAAGGAGATAGGAAAAGAAAGATATGATTGTGCTTTAAAGGATGCAGGTATAATTCAAAAACCTCTTAGCATGACAGGCTTCTATGTAGAATATGAATGTGATACAAAAAACATCAATCTATACCACAAGTATCCATCAAATATTGTTCTTTTTATAATGTCTGTACTTGGTTTTTGGCGTGTACCACATGACAACTGGCAAATGATAAGGAAAAAATAATAGGAAGAATGAAAAAAGTTTAGCTACATTGACTTCTACTTACATAAGTCTTATTTCCGTTAGAATTAAAATAATAACAACCTCCACGTGGTCCCTTGTAGTAAGTTCTACTGGTATTGTAAGTTTTTCTATTATAAGATGATTGTGAATTAGAACTAGAGGAATTAGAAGTTGATTTTGTTTTCGGGCTTAAAGAACTAGAAGTTATCGTTTTTAAATTACTCTTTTCTGATTTCAAATAATACAATTTCACATATCCATTTCCAAATTGGGATTTAACATACATGTATTCTTCTTCAATATCTAAAAGTAAAACTTTAGTTTCAGTTGTGAATCTTGCAATCGTGGTGGACATAATGGTGGCACGTTCATAAAGTTCAGCATAAGCTTTTACTGTTATCCATTCTTGACTAGCATTTTCAGTTTGTTGATTTTCTATAAACTCAATCTCCTTATTTACTAAGGTGAGTTCTTCCTTCAATCTTTCAATTTCCAGTTCATAACTATGTTGTTTACTTTTTAGTTCTTTTAATTGTAATACTTGAGAGTATCCTATAAATGAAATTTGCAAAAGAATAATTAGAGCAATTTCCTTAATCATATTATTCTGGTATTAATTATTTGCTTCAAAAGAACTAATCATTATCTCTGCCTTGTAAAGCTTTTCTTTAAGATCCTGTACTTCTTTTTTCAGTTCATCATTCCTAGTTTTATCTTCGATAATTTTGACCTCAAACGGTGGTTTAGGTGTTTTACTCTTCTTGAATAATGGTATTAGTCCTAATAAAACACTAATGACAATTGTTACGATTGCAACCTTAATGGAAATATTTGCTTTCTCATTTGCCTTAAGGGATGATTTTTGAGCTTCACTGGCAGCAATTCTTGATTCTTTGAGTTCTAAGTAGTCTAAATATTGCTTTGCTGCTGTACCGTTTAAAAACCACTTATCATTTAATATCCTATAAAATTCAGGGTAATAACCATCAATATGATATTTACCATCATTATCATTCTTTCTTAGAAAATCTTGGAATTGACCTTTACTTGTTCCTGAAAATAATTCATGATCCACTGTTCCTAACTCAAAATTGTTCTTAAACCATGAATAAAAAGTTATCTCAGCACCTTCACTAAAACATTTCTCTTTAGAACCATGAAGTTCATACACTAAATCAAAATAACTAATACCATTTTCTTCATTGGCAAGTCCGATTTCCATTGCTTTAATGTATCTATTCATTATATGGAATCATTTTGTATTAATAAATCAACTGTTTTATTAAAATTACTAATGTTTTTCGACTGATCTTGAAGTGTCTCTTTAATATTATCCATTTCTAACCTAAGCTCAATAATCTTTTGATCGTCGGTATTAAATGCCTTATAAATTGAAAAACCAGTACTTAATGTAGCAATTATTAATAATGGCCAGAAAGTATAATATTGCCATGGAGCCATTTTTGCTTTCCAATTATTTATCACAAATTGATTTTGTCTGTCTATAGCTTCAGAATTTCTTGCTTTTAATAATATCTGTTCATTACTTGCATGTTTGGCTTGAATTGCAGTAAACCCTCCATCATCCAAAAAATCTTGAGTAAAATCATTCTTAGCGAAAGAAATAAAAGGTGGGTTTTCAATTATAAGGAAATATTGGTTCCCGTTATTCTGCATTTCATCTGTAAGGATTTTAAAATGCAGCAAACTTTTACATGGTTGACCTAAATTTTCCCATAAGTTTTCTACTGTAAAAGCATGATAAGGATCATTAACCAAAAACTCAAGAATATTATCCTTTATGATTGCATCGGATTTTGACATTCAATATTATTTATTTTAAGCTAATTATTAGGTTGTTTAGAAGCTAATTCTATTACAACTTAAATAAAAAAACTTAAAATACATTATTATTGTCTTTTCTAAATACAATATGAAGAATTTAATAAAATTAAGTTTACAAAAAGATTGTCTTATTTTGACAATTGCCAAATAGTCTTAAAGATCATAAATTAAAAATACAACATGACTTAGATTTTTGATAGCATGAACATATTTATAAATAATATAAAAGAAAAGTTATGCTTAACATAATCTTTGAACTTGAATAGTTTGGAATTGTTTTCCTGTACTAGTAACAAATCCATTTTTATTAAGCATTTCAGCTATCCTGGAATAGTTATGTCCTTGAGATTTTAAAGACTCGATGTATGCTTTGGCCTTTCTGTTATTAGAATTAGTTACAGCTTTGTTTTTGTTTGTAATAGTGCCTTTAATTCTTCCTTCTTGTGAAAAATTTTTAATATTCCCTAGCTTAACACCTTTCTTTTTAAGTTCTGCCAATGCCGCTTTAGTTCTTTGGCTAATTAGTTCGGCTTCATGTTCTGCAATAGCAGCAAATATATGAATGGTTAATTTATTTGCATGTGGCATATCTAAAGCCTTAAACTCAACGTTACTATCCATAAGCGCAGAAATGAATGAAACATTCCTAGCTAGCCTATCAAGTTTTGCAATCAATAGTATTGCCCCTGTTTCTTTACATTTTTCGATAGCCTTTAATAATTCGTTTTGAATTCTTTTTTTAGTACCAGTTTCCTTTTCACTGTAAGTTAACAAAACATTATCGTCAGGTTTTAAAAACCTGTTAACAATTGTTTGTTGAGCATCTAAACCTAAATCTTGCTTTTTTGTAGAAACCCTAAAATATGTAATGTAGTTCATAACTTATATTGATAAACAAATATAAGTAAGAATAATCCTACAAATATGAATAAATGAATTTATTTTACATGACTAAAACGTTGGTACTAGTTTTGTAATTATTAATAAAATATTCGGTTATGATAATAATTACTATTATTTGTAACTTATTCCAATGCTAAAAAGAAAAATGTGTTCAAATAAAAAAAAACCATCAACAGATGAAGAAATTGTATTGTTTGCAATTGAAGAAATTAAAACGACACTAGATAAAAATAGATTGTACTCCAATACAGAATTTTATCAACTGTTACAACCTTTCTTTAAGAGATATAAATTTCCTGAGTATAAGGCTATTGACATATTAGTTAACCTTAAGATTATGAATCCATATAACGGTATGGTAGATTTAAAGAAAATTTATAGTAGTTGAGGTTTTGAAATTATCATGGAGCCTTTTTACCTAAACTACTTACACCTTTCATTTTGCTTTTATATTCATCAGAGTTCAAATAAGCATCAATAGAACCATCTTTCTCTCTTATCATATAATTTACCATATTGCTTAAATTACTATCCTCATAGCTTTCTAAAGGCATCTTAATACCTGTAAGCCCACCGATAGTATCAACGACTTTTTTCCTTGTAAAACGCTTACCATAATCGACAAACCATTGGTCTAGTTTTTTATCTTCTATATGGTAACATGCTATATAATTAACATCTATTAAATAGTTTTCATCAGGTATTGGTAGATTGTAAGTAACCGTTACCTTATAATTTCTTGTGTCTGGATTGTAATCAATGAATATCCTTTTAATATATTTTTTTAAAATATTTTTCTTGTCATTATAGGAGGTTTTGTAATGAATCCCACGCTCTGAAATCTGTTGTTTTTTGGTTGTGTCTACAAATGTATTTTCCTCTAAATAACCCCAATCAACACTTAATTCCTCAATAATAACTGTTTGGTTTTCTAGTTGGTCTATTTCCTCACTATCCCTTTCTAAAATTTCCTTTAATATTTCTTTCTCTGCTTCAATGCGCTTTTTACTTTGGAGGATTTCACTTTCGGTAACTACTCCCGCCAAAACCAAATCAATAGCCTTTTGCAATTGTTTTTTTAATTCTTCAATTACCTTGTTTTGCTGACTAATTTTACTTTTTAATTCAACCCTCCTACTTTCTGTTTCTTCCTTTTGAAAAGTATCCTTTACTTTTTCATACAGCGTATCACGGTACATTAATTCCCAAATAAACTTTTCTAAAATATCAATATTAATTGAGCGGTTCTTACAGTTCTTTTCTTTGTAACGTTTACTAGAACACATATAAAAATTATCTGAAAGATCAGGTCTCTTACGTCCATAGTAATTGCTATTGCACTGATTACATTCTAATAGTCCTTTGAGTAAATACTTGTGGTCTACATTCTTACCTGTCTTTTTTGACCTAGAATTTTTTCCTAATTGAATTTGAACCTCATCCCAATACGTAGGAGTAAATATAGCAGGACAGTCGTAATATTCATCTTTCCATTTTCTCTTCCCTTTATAAATGGGGTTTCTAAGCATATCTTGAACCTGTTTGTCACTCCAAATTATATCTTTTTTATCCTTTACAGTCTTTACGCCTGTGTATTTATTTGTTGTAGTTAAGGTTCCATCCATTTTATTGTATCTAGTAAGGATACCTTCTTTAATCAACCAATTTTTTATAGTAGAGCTACCTATCCCTGACAATGCTTTTGAATATACTTCCTTAACAATAGGTTCTTCTTTTGGGTCTATTAATAAATAACCTTTATCATCCTTCATATAGCCAAAAGGCATAATCTTAGCATGAGCCTTACCATTTTGTGCATTTCTTTTTAAAACAGATTTAATTTTTCTTGAAGTTATACGGGCATAGTATTGATTAATAATACTAAGAAAATCTCCCATCATTTCACCTTCGTCTGATTCAGTATCTACTAGACCATTGTTGGTATAAAGTAATACACCATTCTCTTTCAATAATTTTTTTAGAACAAAACGAGTTTCAGGAGAACGTTCCAATCTTGACTGGTCAAATGCAAACACTCGAGTTATCTCACCATCGGAGATATCATCTAGCATAGAAGCGAATGCAGGGCGATCCTCAATCTTCTTTGTTCCGCTTATACCATTATCTATATAAACCTTATAGCTGAGGTTTAAGCTTTTAGCCAATTCAATCCCTAAAAGTTTTTGGTCGTTAATAGAGCGGTCTTTTCCCTCTACTTTTTCCTGACTAATTCTACAGTAAACAGCTAACATTTATTAAGATTTAAATGCTAAGTTAAGCCAATAATTAAAACCACCGCATTTTATACCATTACATCCGAAATTGTATGATGTGGGCTTCTAAATGGTCTTTGACTCATTAATCCCATATTCTTTACCTTACCAACAACACTGTGAATTTTAGTCGTTTCCAAAGCTTCATGCAAAGTCATTGGAGGCAATATAGAAGGTAATCTTTTTGCCAACATAGTCTTACCTGCGCCTGGCGGACCTATTAATATTATATTATGACCGCCCGCCGCAGCAATTTCCATGCAACGTTTTATGCTTTCCTGACCTTTTACATCAGAAAAATCAAATTCAGGAAAATCCAAACTTTTATAAAATTCTTCTCTTGTATCTATAATAGTCTGCTCTAACGGAATATCTTGATCAAAGAAATCTAAAACCTGCTTAATATTATCTATCCCATATACTTTTAAATCTCCAACTATTGCAGCTTCCTTTGCATTGGCTGTTGGCAAAATAAAACCTTCAAATCCTTCCTCTTGTGCTTTTATAGCTATGGGAAGTGCACCTTTTATAGGTTGAAGACTACCATCTAACGATAACTCGCCCATGATGATATACTTCTCTATATTTTCATATTTAATTTGGTTTGATGCCGCTAAAATTCCAATAGCTAGTGTGAGATCATAAGCAGAACCCTCTTTACGTAAATCTGCTGGTGCCATGTTAATAGTTATTTTCTTCCCAGGAATTTTATAACCATTATTTTGAAGTGCAGCCGCTATTCTATAATTACTTTCTTTAATTGCGTTATCGGGAAGCCCAACTAGATGATAGCCAATTCCCTTATCAATATTTACTTCTACTATAATAGTAGTAGCCTCAACGCCAAATACTGCACTCCCGTAAACTTTTGTAAGCATTTTTAATCCTTTGGCTTAAAAGTAAGGATTTCTTTACTCTTCTGAATTTCCTCTTTATTCATCATCATTTTACGAAACTCTCCGTTAACGTACATTTCTGCTTGATCTCGGTAATGTTCACTAAAGGGATTACCAGATTGTCCTGTAGGCAGTATGCTGATACTATTCTCTACGTCAGAGAAATCTATAATTCTTCTGGTTGAAGGTCCAGAAGTTGTTTTATAATAGCCAGTATCATCATATGAGAATGCTAAATTATTAATCACCTCTCTAGTACCATGCACTGGATAAGGACCAACATTAAAAAAGGAACGCAACGCTGCTATCTGTCCAATAGGATGACCATGTTCAATGGTATGCACCCTCTCCCACCGCCAATAATCTAGATTATTTCCGAAATCTTTTTCTAATGAAGCTACTGCCTCCATAAAAGATATATTTACTATATCAACCATAGATTCATTTACATCAGTTGTGGAAACATCATCCCACCATACAGAATCTTCATCCTTGGATAAAGGAGCAATTAGCCTTTTCATAAAATGAGTACTTAAAAATTGATTAAACAACTCATCACCCAATTCATCTTCAAAAATGTTTTCTAAAAAATAGTAAATCCATCTATTGTAAATAGTAGCTTCTATTGAAGAAAGTTCATAATCCCCTCTCCACATTTTTAAACTATCTATAGCCATTAATCCATTTTCACTCAATAAAGAAACATCTAACAACTTTGCTAAATTGGTTATAATTTCTGGCTCTACAGATGATATAACATCTGTAATCATTTCACTGGCAGAAGTAATATCCCAGTCATTTTTAGGCGCTAATAACTCTACAATCCTCTTACCTCTATTCTCTGGCAAATAGTAGCCTGGGTATAACATACCAGCAATAGAATCTGGTTGGTTATTGGCAGAATACACATAATTACTTGGAGGATTAATAGCTTGAGGATTCTCTTTAAAATCAAGTAAATCTTTTTCTAAAGGTAGACCTTCACCAACTTCAAAAACCATTTTGGTATTTACAGAATCTGGAATCTGATAGAGTTGTGCTGTGGCGAACCAAGCTACATTACCTTCCTCATCACCATACATAATATTTAGACCAGGCGCATGTATTTTTGGTAAGGCGGTTTTAAACTCTTTAAGGTTATTAGAATGACTTAAACCATAAATTGCATCAATAACTTTATTTTCCATTTGGGTATATACCCATGACATTGCAATTGGCCTATCTCCTTTAACTTGATCCGCAATACCGTTTAATATAGGTCCGTGAATAGATTTTTTATAAGAAAATTGAACTTCAGAAGAGTCCTTTACTTTTATACTCCTATTTACAATTTCATAATCTACATAACCGCCTTCAGTTAAATACTGATTTTCATTATCAGGATTATTTTGCTCAAAATAAAAATCAACATCATCATTCTCAAACATTGTAATACCATAAGCCAATTTTCTATTATGCCCTAGAAGAGGAAACGGAATACCTGCTATATGGTAACCATATTTTGAATAGGTAGGTGTTTCTATATGAGCCTCATACCATACTGATGGTTGTGCAAACCCAATATGGGGGTCATTGGCAAAAATAACCTTACCTTTTTTAGTTTTATCCGGAGCTATTACCCAGCTATTACTACCTTCAAATAAAGGAATGTCCAAAACACCCAAAGCCTTATTGACTGCTGCAGTAAGATTATTTTGTATAGAATCTGAACTAGCTGGATTATAATTTTTAATCCATTCCGTATCTACGGTAGACCCTACGTGTAAATCTTTTAA
>TARA_R110001632_G_scaffold63953_5_pt1 | contig 12773 bp, 9 predicted proteins | sample TARA_R110001632 | Tara Oceans TARA_R110001632 (sample SAMEA4398266) | marine metagenome | biome: Polar Biome; feature: [SRF] surface water layer (ENVO:00010504); material: water (ENVO:00002006), including particulate matter (ENVO:01000060) such as... | depth 5 m
CACAATATTTAGCTCCTTTCTCTACAGCTTGTTTCGCAAATTTATTTCCATTAAAATTAGCCCCTTTTAATGAAAAATAAATGGAGTCTTTTCTAATACTTCTAGTGTCGGTATCAACTAAATAGTTCTGTATGTATAAATGATATAAATCTTCAATTTTCATAAGTTAAATATAAAAAAAAAACCTCATTGAATACTATTCAATGAGGTTTGTAATATTTTAAAAGTAGAAATTAATTTCTAGATGGGTTTCTAGCTGTTCTTTTCTTATAGCTAAGAGAGCCAACAATATCTGTAGCACATCTAAATCCGATAAAATTAGTAGACATATATTCTGGCAAAGATCTTCTTTGAGCTGGATCTAACCAGAACTCTCTATCTTGCCAAGAACCTCCTTTATGTACTCTAGATTTATTACTTACTAAAGTTGTTCGGCTTTTAATATCATACTGGTTTAATTGTCCAGTTATACTATCTTTAGTATTTATAGGTGAATTATACATTCTAGGCTGTCTATTAAATTGATCGTCCTCATTATCAAAGAATCGACTAGAAGACTTATCACCATCTTTTTTATTAAGATTTGATGCAACTTTATAGTTTCTTCTCATAAAAGCATCATCTTTAGTAATAGGAACATATTTGATTTCTCCAGGAAGTTCCATAGGAACTATTTTTCCGTTAGCCAATGTATCATAAGTAACCATTGCTTTTGCAGATTCTCCAATGACAACTACTTGTCCGGTAGAGTCTATTAATTTTTTGGTAAAAATATTCCCTCTAAAGTAATTAAAATCATTTGCTTCAGTATCTATAATTGGTCTATAAACATCCGCTACCCATTCTGCTACATTTCCAGACATGTCATATAATCCGTAAGAATTTGGTGGATATGATTTTATTTTGATTGGAATATCTGAACCATCATCAGACCATCCAGCTAAACCACTATAGTTTCCTTTACGTTGCTTAAAGTTTGCTAATTGATCACCTTTATAACGAGTAGACTTGTCTCTGGTATACCTTCCACTCCAAGCATATTTCTTTCTCCCTCTAATATTGTTGTATTCTCTGTTTTCGGCATTTGCTTTTGCAGCAAATTCCCATTCTGCTTCTGTTGGTAGTCTAAATTTTTGTGTTAAAATACCATCTTGTGAAGTTACTTGTCTTCCTGTAAAAGCTCCTCTAGCAGGCCTTGGGGCACCTCTTTTTCTAATTTTATTATCAGGTAAACCTCTTTTGTATACAGCAGAGTCACCATCAAATAATCTGTACGGATCTTCTAGGTATAAATCTGTGTCAAAAAAGTTTCTAATTGTATCGTTCGCTAAAACGTTAGATAATACACCTCTGTCTATTAGGTTTTTTAAGTTTACTGCGCTGGTTCTCCATTTACAGTATTTAACTGCTTGCAACCAACTAACACCAACAACAGGATAATCTGAATAAGCAGGATGTCTTAGGTAATTTTCTGATAATAGTTCTGTATTACCTAAACTACTTCTCCAAACTAGTGTGTCTGGTAATGCAGATGTATAAATATTCTTGTACTTTTCTTCTTCGGGAGGAAAAACATCTTTAGTTACTTGTAAATAAAGCAAGTATTCTGAATTTGTTACTTCAGCTTCATCCATATAGAAAGAGCGAATGTGCATTTGTTGAGGAGTTGTATTCCAATCAAACATTACATCATCTTGCACCTGTCCCATTGTAAATGTTCCACCTTCAATGGCAACCATTCCTTGCGGAGTTTTCTGTCCTTGAAAAGCAGTTCCTTTAATGTAATTTCCATATTTTGGATCATTAAAGTTCCAACCAGTTAGAGATGATTGACTTTTACTTGTAGAGTCACAATTGTATAATAGGATCGTACTAAGTAAAAATATCGTTATTCTAAATAAGTTCTTCATATCTTATTTCAAATATTAGGGTTTTGTTTCAGCTTTGCAATTTACAATAAAATTGTTTTCTCGCAAGACCAAACATGAATTTTAATACTATGCTTTTTATTTTCGATACCCCTTAAACGTATTAGTTTTTTTTTTATTATTGGATATCAATCTTTAACATAAAATATATGCATATAATTTGCGTTCTTTGATGTATGAATATGCTGAGAAAATTTATTATTATTCCTATACTATCTTTATTTTCTTATACTATGCTTGGTCAAGTAACTAATTCTGTACTGGCCAATGGTAATTGGTTTAAGTTTTCTGTTGATACTACCGGTGTGTTTAAAATAGATAGAAATCTTCTACAACAAATAGGTGTTTCAACAAATAACCTAAATCCGAAGAAAATTCATATTTATGGAAATGGCGGAAATTTATTGCCAGAATTAAATGGAGATTTCAGATATGATGATTTACAAGAAAACGCCATTCATATAGAAGGAGAGGATGATAATTCTTTTGATTCAAATGATTTTATACTATTCTACGCTAAAGGTCCTCATAGTTGGGATGTGAATACTAGTACAGGAAATGTAAGTCACAACCAAAATATATATACAGACAAAGGGTACTATTTTATCACTGTTGATGGAGTAGATGGTAAAAGGATACAAAATAGTGTACCAATCTCAGGTACTTCAGATATACAAGTGACAACTTTTAATGATTATATTTTTCACGAAAAAGAAACGACAAACCTTTTTGCTGCAGGAAGAAGTTGGTTAGGAGAAGAATTTAGTGTAGAAAACCAACAAACATTTCAAATACCATTTCCTAATGCACTTCAAAATGAACCTATTAATGTAACCGTTAGAGCAGTGGCAGTTTCTTCCTTGACATCATCAATGCAAGTAAGTGTGAACTCACAGAACCTTTCTACTTTAAGTTTTAATGCAATAATTTCAGGAACTCTTGCATCAGACAGATCGTCTTCTATAAATACGTTAAATACTGCATCAACAATAGATATTGCCCTAGATTATAGTAATGGAGGGAACCCTTCAGCAAGAGCCTATCTAGATTATATAGAGATTTCAGGAAAAAAACAGCTTATTGCAGATGGTTTTCAATTTTCTTTTAGAAGTTTTGATGTAGCAAATGCAACAGGAATAGCAGAGTATCAAATTCAAAATTCACAAAACATTTTTCAAGTTTGGGACGTTACAGATCAAATTGAAGTAAGAAATATACTTAATGAATCTACTTCAGGTAGTTTTTCTTTAAAATCGAATGCTGGAGTTTTGAGAGAATATATTGTTTTAAATGAAAACGATTTTTATACACCAGAAATAATCTCAAACTCAAGAGTAGAAAATCAAAATATACATGCCGTAAAGGATATCAATTATCTATTAATAACTACAGAAGAATTTGCCCAGCAAGCCCAAAGAATTGCAGATTATCATATAGAAAATACTGGATTAACAGCACAAGTGATCATGTTAGATGAAATTTATAATGAGTTTTCATCTGGAAGTAAAGATATCACTGGAGTTCGAGATTTTATAAAGCATGTGTACACTACTAATACTACCGATGATGATAAACTAAAATATGTCTGCTTTTTTGGAGATGCATCCTACGATTATAAAGATAGAATTACAGGAAATAATAATATTGTACCTGTTTATCAATCAGAACAAAGCTACAATTTAGCTTTTTCCTATGTTACAGACGATTTCTTCGGAATGTTAGAAGACAATGAAGGAACAATGAATAGTATACATACTCTAGACGTTGCTACGGGTAGAATACCAATCTCTACTCAAGAGCAGGCTACAGATGTAGTTGATAAAATCTTAGGTTATTATACGACAACATCTTTAGGGGATTGGAGAAATACAATCACTTTGTTGGCAGATGATATTGATGCGAATTCAGATATTAGTATCCAACCAGGTGTAGAAAGAATTGCAGACAATATAAAAAACAATAAACCAGTCTTTAATATTAGTAAAATTTATGCAGATTCATTTGTTCAACAAAATTCTTCAGGAGGAGAAAGATATCCAACTGTTAAAGATGCCATTACAAGAGCTATAGAGACTGGAACACTAGTTTTTGATTATTTTGGACATGGTGGGGAAGATGGTTTTGCAGCAGAACGGTTTTTAGACATCCCACAAGTAAGGGGGTTTGAAAATGAAAATACATTACCGCTTTTTATAACGGTTACCTGTGAATTTTCTAGATTTGATAATCCAAATAGAATAACAGCAGGTGAGCTTACTCTTTGGAATACTATTGGAGGTGCAGCCTCTATGATTACGACAACTAGAGAGGTTTTTATTAGTGTTGGTCAAAATTTCAATGAAGACTTAATGGCTGTGTTATTAGAATTTAATGACGAAGATTTAACCATCGCAGAGTCTTTAGTAAAAACAAAAAATCAATTTTCAAATTTTCAAAAATTCTTTATCTATTATTTTGGAGATCCAGCACAAAAATTAGCAATTCCTCAAGCAAATATTAGAATTACTAAGATGAATGGAGTAGATATTACCCAATCTTTAGATACACTAAAAGCCTTGTCAAAAGTTAACTTTGAAGGAGTTGTTACAGATAATTTCAATACTATTTTAACAGGTTTCAATGGCGATTTATCAACGACGGTATTTGATAAACCTATTGATAAAAACACCTTAGATAATGATAACTTCGGAATAGTAAACACCTTCGATTCTCAAGAAAGTAAATTATTTAGAGGATTGTCTAGTGTAGAAAACGGTAGTTTTAGTTTTGAGTTTATCGTTCCAAGAGATGTGCGAATTGCATTTGGGAAGGGGAAATTAAGTTTTTACGCAAATAGTGCTTTATCTGATAGAGCAGGTTTTAATACCGATGTAATTGTAGGAGGAATTAATGAAAATGCTCCTGAAGATTCAGTCGGACCAGAGATTCAGTTATTTATGAACGATGAATCTTTCTTAGACGGAGCCAATACAAATGCATCTCCAAACCTCATTGCAAAACTTTTTGATTTGAGTGGAATTAACACGTCAGTTACTGCTGTAGATCATGATATAGTTGGCGTTTTAGATGGTGATGAGTCTAATCCAATTATTTTAAATGATTTTTATCAAACAGAGTTAGATGATTTTACACGAGGTAAAGTTGTCTTTCGTTTAAGAAATCTTGAGGTGGGTTCACATACCTTAAAAATAAAGGCTTGGGACACTTATAATAACTCTTCAGAGGCTATTTTAAACTTTGTTGTGGTTAGTGATGCCACTTTAACTTTAGACAATGTATTGAATTATCCAAATCCATTCGTAAATTACACCGAATTTTGGTTCAACCATAACAAGCCGAACGAACCCCTCGAAGTTCAAGTTCAAGTTTTTACAGTTTCTGGAAAACTAATCAAAACAATTAATCAACAAGTTCAAACAACGGGTAATTTAGCAAGAAATATTACCTGGAATGGTTTAGATGATTTTGGCAACAGAATTGGTAAAGGAGTTTATGTATATAAATTAAAAGTAAAATCAACAATAAGTAATATATCGACAGAAAAGTATGAAAAATTAGTCATACTATAATAAATTACGATATTTTCGTTATAAGTAAGTAAACAAAGTATATGAAAAAATTAGTAGTAGCATTAGTCATTAGTATATCTAGTATAGGGGGAGTCTATGCTCAAACAGGCGGAATAACAACAGCAACACCGTTTTTATTAATTATACCAGATGCAAGAGCAGGAGGAATGGGAGATGTTGGAGTTTCTACTTCGGCAGATGCAAATTCGCTTTTTCATAATCCGTCTAAAATAGCGTTCGGTCCTAGACAAGTAATGATTGGAATCAATTATTCGCCTTGGCTAAGAAATTTAACCGATGATATTTTTGTTGGTAGTGCTTCTTATATCAACAGATATAGTGAAAGAGCAGCTTGGGGAGCCGAGTTTAGATATTTTTCATTAGGTCAAATTGACCTTACAAATGATCTTGGTCAGCCAAACGGAACTATAAATCCTAATGAATTCGCACTGTCCGGAACCTACGCTTTAAAGTTGAGTGAAACATTTTCAATGGGAGTTAGTGGTCGTTACTTTAGATCTAACTTGGCATTTAATGGTACTAATTCTACCTTACAACCTATCAATTCTTTTGCAGTTGACGTTTCTGGTTATTATCAATCATTAGAAGAAAATTACGGAACGTTTAATGGACGTTATAGAATTGGATTCAATATTGCTAACATCGGACCAAAAGTATCTTATGTTCCTGGTGAAGAAGATTTTATTCCAACCAATTTGAAATTTGGTGGTGGTTTTGATTTTATCTTAGATGATTATAATATAGTTAGTATAAATACAGAATTTACAAAACTATTGGTTCCTTCTCCTCAAACAGATGGTTCAGATAGAGACAAAGGATTTATCTCTGGTATCTTTAGCTCTTTTGGTGATGCAGAAGGTGGATTTAGTGAAGAATTAGAAGAAGTTACTTATGCCTTAGGAGCAGAATATTTATACAATAATGCTTTTGCTTTGCGTGCAGGATATTTTCATGAAAGTGAAAACAAAGGAAACAGACAGTTTTTTACAATGGGTGCTGGTTTTAAAACAAATTCGTTAAATATAGATTTATCGTATTTAATTAATGCATCAGATGTAAATAACCCATTAGAGAATTCACTTCGCTTCTCTTTATCATTTGATTTAGGAGAAATTTACGACGATTATTAGTACTTTAGTTTCTTTAAAAGAAAAGACTCTTAATGAAAGAAATTAATATTGGTGCTTCGGGGATTGTTTATGAAGATATCAACGAATTATCAGTTGTAGATAGAAACTTAATAGAAGCTGCAATTGAAGCTACTAAAACAGCGTATGCACCTTACTCTGGGTTTAAAGTAGGCGCAGCGCTTTTAATGGAAGATGATTCCATCATTACAGGAAACAATCAAGAAAACGCTGCATATCCATCCGGTATGTGTGCAGAACGTGTTGCTATCTGGAAAGCAGGTTCCTCTTTTCCCAACAAAAAAATAAAAAAAATAGCAATTACTGCCGTTTCTTCTAACAAACAACTCGATAAACCAGTGGGTCCTTGTGGGGCTTGTAGACAAACGATGTTAGAGTATGAAATCAACCAAGATAAAGATGTAGAGGTTATTTTTATGGGTGAGGTTGGTAAAGTGGTGAAAGCAAACTCTATTGCTTCGTTATTACCTTTTTCATTTGATAGCTCTTATTTATAATGAAGCCAGATATTCTTTCGAGAGCAGATATTCAATTGGTCATTTCTAATTTCTACAAAAAATTATTAAAAGACGATTCTATGTTTCCTTTCTTTAAAGAAATTGTAGCAGAAGGCACCTTAGAATCACATCTAGAGATTATTACTGATTTTTGGGAAGATTTATTATTTCAAACCTACAATTATAAAAACAACCCGATGCAAAAACATTTGAATTTTCATCAAAAAATGAACTTTGAAAAAAGACATTTTGAAAGTTGGTTACAGTATTTGTCAACTACAATTGATGCTGATTTTAGTGGTGTTAATTCAGAAAACATGAAGACTAGAGCCTTGTCTATTGCAAATGTGATGAAAGTAAAGATGAATCTTTATACGAATTGATCTCGTTTGAACATCGTACAAAATGAACTATTTAAAAGACATGATCAATAAATTGTCGTTTCTTTAAAATTATAAAATAATAACTATTGATTTTTATGGCATCATCAATCATTACTGGTACTGGATCTTATATTCCTGAAATTAAAAAAGAAAATGAAAAGTTCTTAGATAATCGTTTTTTAAACGCAGATGGAACAGAAATTTCTAGCGAAAACGACATCATTATTGAGAAATTTAAAGGGATTACTGGTATTCAAGAAAGAAGATATGCAGAAGCTAAGTACAATACATCTGATTTAGGTTTTTTTGCTGCTCAAAAAGCAATTGAAGATTCTGGAGTTGATCCTGAAGAGTTAGATTATATTATTCTAGCACATAATTTCGGAGATGTAAACTCAAGCTCTATTCAAAGTGATATATTACCAAGTTTAGCAACACGAGTTAAATATAGATTAGGAATAGCAAATCCTAATTGTGTTGCCTATGATATTCTCTTTGGTTGTCCAGGTTGGGTAGAAGGAGTTATACAAGCACAAGCATTTATAAAAGCAGGAATTGCTAGTAAAGTATTAGTAATCGGAGCGGAGACATTGTCTAGAGTTGTAGATAAACACGATAGAGATTCAATGATTTACAGTGATGGAGCTGGAGCTTGTATTGTTGAGAAAAGCGAGCATGGAGATTCTGGAATTTTAAGTCACGCTACACAAACCTTTGCAAAAGAAGAGGCATATCATTTGTTTTTTGGGAATTCATTTGATAAAAATGAAGATCCAGATGTGCGTTATATAAAAATGCACGGAAGGAAAATTTATGAATTTGCGTTAAATAACGTCCCATTAGCAATGAAATCTGCTTTAGATAAAAGCGGAATTCCTATTGAAGAGGTAAAAAAAGTGTTCATTCATCAAGCCAATGAAAAGATGGATGAAGCGATTATCAAACGTTTTTTCAGACTTTATAAAACACCTGTTCCTGAAGGGGTTATGCCGATGAGTATTCATAAATTAGGAAACAGTTCTGTTGCTACAGTACCCACTTTATTAGATTTAGTATTAAAAGGAAATATCGAAAATCAAGAGGTACATAAAGGCGATGTAATTATTCTAGCCTCCGTTGGAGCAGGAATGAATATTAATGCTGTTGTTTATAGGTATTAAATCTTATAAATTTTTCTAAACACAACGCTTTTTTCTAAAATTGAAGTACTATTTTTGCACATGCAACAACACAACGTACTTATTTTAGATTTTGGATCGCAATACACTCAGTTAATTGCGAGAAGAGTAAGAGAGCTGAATATCTATTGTGAAATTCACCCTTACAATAAACAACCCGCAAACGCAAACGAATTTAAAGCAGTTATTTTATCAGGTAGTCCGTCTTCTGTAAGAACTGATGATGCTCCGCATCCAGATTTATCAGAAATAAGAGGAAAGAAACCAATGTTGGCTGTGTGTTATGGAGCACAATATTTAGCTCATTTTTCTGGAGGAAAAGTTGCACCTTCAAGCACAAGAGAATATGGAAGAGCAAATTTGTCTTTTGTAAAAACGGATGAAACGTTCTTTTCAAATGTTTCAGTTGGAAGTCAAGTTTGGATGAGTCATTCAGATACCATCAAAGAATTACCAACAGGAGCTGTGCACTTAGCCAGCACTTCTGATGTAGAAAATGCCGCTTTTAGAATTGAAGGTGAAGATACCTATGCAATTCAATTTCACCCAGAGGTATATCATTCTAAAGATGGAAAACAAATCTTAGAAAATTTTCTAGTAAAAATAGCTGGAGTTGCGCAAACTTGGACAGCCGATTCTTTTGCTGAAACTACCATTGCAGATTTGAAAGAGAAGCTAGGAAACGATAAAGTAGTTTTAGGCTTGTCTGGAGGAGTAGATTCTTCTGTAGCTGCCGTTTTATTACACAAAGCTATTGGGAAAAACCTGTATTGTATTTTTGTGAATAACGGATTACTTCGTAAAAATGAGTTCGAAAGTGTGTTGAATCAATACGAAGGAATGGGATTAAACGTTAAAGGTGTAGATGCATCGGCACGTTTTTTGAATGCTTTGGCAGGATTGTCAGATCCAGAGGAAAAAAGAAAAGCCATTGGAAATGCATTTATTGAAGTTTTTGATGACGAAGCGCATTTGATTGAAGATGTAAAATGGTTGGCACAAGGAACTATTTATCCAGATGTAATTGAGTCGGTTTCTGTAAATGGAGGTCCGTCTGCAACAATTAAAAGTCATCATAATGTTGGAGGATTACCCGATTTTATGAAATTAAAAATTGTAGAGCCTTTGCGTATGATTTTTAAAGATGAAGTAAGAAGAGTAGGAGCTTCTTTGGGGATTGATGCAGAATTATTAGGAAGACATCCATTTCCAGGCCCAGGTTTGGCTATTAGAATTTTAGGAGATATCACTCCAGAAAAAGTTCGTATTTTGCAAGAAGTAGATGCTATTTTTATCAACGGATTGAAAGATAGTGGATTGTATGATAAAGTTTGGCAAGCAGGAGCAATGTTGCTCCCGGTCAATTCAGTAGGAGTGATGGGGGATGAAAGAACCTATGAAAAAGCAGTCGTTTTAAGAGCAGTAGAAAGCACAGATGGAATGACGGCAGATTGGGTAAATTTACCTTATGAGTTTCTACAAAAAACGTCAAACCAAATTATCAATAAAGTAAAAGGTGTCAATAGAGTAGTGTATGATATCAGTTCAAAACCACCTGCGACCATTGAATGGGAATAAATTTATTAAATGAAAAAATTTAAATTATTAGTCATCGTATTTTTTGTTTTTGTTGCTACCTCATGTGGCCAACAAAAAAAGTACATCTCTTATTCTGTTAAGAAAGGTGAAACCATGAAGGTAATCGCCAAACGATTAGGGATTAAAACAAAAGATTTATTACGTTTAAATCCGGATGTTGGAAGAAGACCCGACCCAGAAACCATGATTATTATTCCGAATAAAGAATTTAAAAGAGCAACTATCTCTGATGAAACTACTGTTGAAAAAATTGATAGTACAGCTATCGTTGATGAGGTGATTGATATAGATGAATTAAAAAAGACTTTTGTAATTCATAAAGTTTTAAAGGGTGATACTTTTTATAATTTAACCCGTTTTTATAATGTCTCAGAAAATGAACTAAAAACGCTGAACCCAGATTTAGAAACTGACGGTTTAAAATTAGAAATGATTCTAAAAATTAAACCAATTGAAGATGAAAATGAGCTTCTAATTTATAGAGATACAATACAAGAAAGTGTTTCTGTAAAATTAGCGATGATGCTTCCATTTAGAGCTGTTGAATATGATACAATTGATGCGAAAGATATTTTTAAAACAAAAACCTTGGCAAATATTACCACGGATTTGTATTTAGGTGCTTCCATAGCAATTGATTCTCTTAGAGATTTAGGAATCAATGTAGCGCTATCAGTTTTTGATACAGGAAGAAAGGATACAAAATTAGATTCAATTCTAGCAGCAACAGACTTTAGTGATACAGATGCGATTATTGGTCCTTTATATTCAGAAGAAGTACCAAAGGTGGCCAATAGAGCTGGAGTTCCGGTTATTTTCCCTGTATATTCTAAAAGTCAAACTAGTTTTCGTTCTTCAAGAATTATCAAAACTTTTGCAGATAAAGAAATACATCAAAAAGAATTAGTAGATCATATTTTAAGTAACTATTCAAACGAGAATTTATTAATTATTGGTGATAGTTCTGTCACATCGATTCGTAATAGTGAAGCAATTAAATCAATATTATTAGAACATGATTCTATTTCTGAAGCTGTAATTATTCATCCAAATACTGGGTTTATTAGAAAGCATTTTATCATAAATGCATTAAAAGCTGAAGTTGGTAATTGGGTTATTTTAGCTACAGATGACAGCGTAATCGCTTCCGATGTCATCAATAGTTTAATCAGTTTGCCAATAGAAGAGCCTGAAGAAGAAGAAGATGAAGATGATAAAAAGAAGAAAAAGGAAAGCGACGAACCAGAAATGCAAATTCTTCCTGAAGATACTATAATTAAGGTTTTTGGATTCGATAAATCGACTCAGTTTGATAGAATTGATAATAACAAATTAGCCAAATTAGGTTTTACGTTTACGAGTGATATTTTTATTGATGAAACTTCACCAGCGGTTCAAATCTTTAACAAGCAATATTTACAAAAGAACAATGCGTATCCATCCTATTATGCTACCAAAGGATTTGATATTGTTTTTGATGTTTCAATGAGATTAGCTTCTGGAGATAATTTAAAAGAGACGTTTAAGAAAGGAACATCTTACCGATTAGAAAGTAAGTTTGATTATAGTAGAAAGCTATTTAGTACTTCTTCAAATAATGGGATTTACATCATTCAGTACAATCCAGATTTAAGCTTGACTCGATTAAAGTAAGATATATGCATAAAAAAAGCTCCTGAAATTCAGGAGCTTTTTTATATAATTTAATCTAAGATTAGATTTTCTTCATTTGTTGTTTCATCATTTGCATTTGCTCTTTCAACATTCCGTGTTTATCAAGTTTCTTAGCTTCTGCCATTAACATTGTTGCTTCACGTTTACGTCTTTTCGTCATTGAAATTCCGGCTAATTGTAATTTAGCCATGGCCATGTCATGATTCATAGCGAGTCCTAATTTCACTGCCTTTTTTAAATACTTTTCAGCTTGCGTAATATTAGTTTGAGAAAGCATAATTCCATGTAAGTAATTATAGTAGCCTTCTTGCTTTCTAATTAATGCGCCACTAGGGTTTTTAATGTAGGTCAGCCATTTTTGAGCAGCTGGAAAATTTTGCTTTCTTAATTGTAAAAATGCCAACAAAATAAATTCATTTTTGAAGTACAATAAGATAAACATTCCTGTTAATAGTAGAATAGCAATTCCATTACCAATATGTCCTTGCCAGAACTCAAATACTGACCAAATTATTGTTAATGCTGCTAAAGCTAATTTTATATTTTTATGAAACATATTTCAATTTTATTTTAAATTACCCTTCAATTTCGCTTAGGGTTCACGAGTACAAAAGTACACTTTTCTTTTATTTTTTATAAAACTTTCTATGTCTAAACCATGCTCCTAATCCTAATAGAAAAACAAAACCTAGAGAATAAAACACTGAGGTTGGCGTAATAACTTGATCACCACTAGCATAAGAGTGTAGTCCAGATAAATAGAAGTTTACACCAAA
>TARA_R110001632_G_scaffold3237_2_pt1 | contig 12770 bp, 9 predicted proteins | sample TARA_R110001632 | Tara Oceans TARA_R110001632 (sample SAMEA4398266) | marine metagenome | biome: Polar Biome; feature: [SRF] surface water layer (ENVO:00010504); material: water (ENVO:00002006), including particulate matter (ENVO:01000060) such as... | depth 5 m
TCTTTCCCTTAGAGGAGCCTTTATGTCTAGATTTAAACATATTATCAACCAAGAGCCAAGTCAACAACCACAACAGGCTTTACCTCCTGATTGGCCTACTGTATTTCCTAAACCTATCGTAGGTCTAGATCGTGATGGAGTTATCAACGTAGATAAAGGACACTACATTACTGACCCTGATGACCTTGAAATTTATCCTGAGTCTTTGGCAGCTATACGTAAGCTTAGACTTAAAGGTTACAAAGTAGTTATTCTAACTAATCAGGGTGGTATCAATAAAGGTTTACAGACACATGCTCAAGTTGACGCGGTGCATACTCGAATGTTTGAAGTCTTTGGAAAAGCGGGTATCTTTAGTGTAGATGGGTTGCTCTACTCTGAGTCATCCCTTAAAGAAGACTACTATGCTAAACCAAACTTAGGTATGTTTCACAGAGTAGAGAAAGAAATTTTTAATGGTAAAAGCAGATTTAAAAATAAAGGTTTTTATGTAGGTGATAAACTTACAGATCTTAAGGCTGCTGAAAGAATTGGTGCCACCCCAATCTTAGTTCGCACTGGTCATGGAGTGGCTACTGAAGCAGATCTTCAAAAGTTCTCAAAAGAGAAGTTAAGAAAGAAGACTAAAGTTTTTGACGATCTCTTTCAGTTTGTTGAAAAGCTGCCTTAAGCGGCTTCTTCCTCTAAGATCTCTACTGTAGAATCGTTGTAAGGATAATAGACTAGTTTACCTAGTTCTGGTAGGTACAGGTAGTTGATGTCTGAGTTCTTAATAGTTCTCATAGCATCATTAAGTGTTTCTACTAGGGGTTCACCTGCTAAGTTGAAGCTAGTATTAAAGAGTATAGGTACTCCTGTAATCTTACGGAACTCATCAATAAGAGTGTGGTATACTTTGTTCTGCTCTTTGGTTACAGTTTGAATACGACAAGTACCGTCTACGTGTGTGATGGCAGGACACTCACCATGCTTTTCTAGTTTGAAATCCATTGCGTACATCATGAAAGGCGATTCTTCCATACCGTAGGTATCAAACCACTCCTCAAAGTACTCTTGCATCATTGAACCAGCAAATGGGCGAAACCACTCACGACCTTTTACCTTATTAACAATCTCTTTACCCTTAAGGTCTGTGGGATCATATAAGATAGAACGGTTTCCTAACGCTCTTGGCCCTGCCTCAGACCTACCTTGGTACAGTGCAACAATATTCTTATCAGAAATCATTTTAGCAATGTCAGCAGGTTTTACGTCTGTAGTCTCAATGCTATCAAAGTCGTATTTTTCTTTTCTATTTGGACCAAGGTACAAAGACGTAAGAGGACGACTTACCTTGTCCTTAGTCTCTGAGTAGTGAACTAGTTGAGCAACACCTAAAGCCGTGCCGCCATCGTGTGAAATAGGGTCTACATAGATGTTAAGATCAGGGAACCGTTTCTTGTAGTAGTAGTTGGCTACACAGTTAAGGCCGTAGCCACCAGCAATTACAATGTTCTTTTTACCAGTCATCTTAGCTGCTTTTTCAATTAAATCACCAACAAGCCGCTGCGTATCATTTTGAACAGACCAAGCTAAGTTCTTAGCTGCATCTGTAACTTTTAAAGGGTCATTGTGCCAAGCACTAGGGTCTTCTGTGAGTGTCAAGTAAGGGTGTCGAGTGTGGTCAATGTGAGCACCCGCTGGGTAGTTAGGGATAAAAACATTCTTGTTACCACGCCCATTGAAGAACAAAGATGGAATAAGTTCTTCGTCTTTACCGTAAGGGGCAAGACCCATTGTCTTACCTGCTTCGATATAACCAAAGCCTAAGTACTCAGACACCGCTTCGTATGCTTTAACAATTGTAATTGCTGAGTCCATTTCAATATCGTCACCCACTACTCGTTGTGTATCAGGGTTACCGCCATACGAACGAAATATAGATTTAATACCTTCTTCGTAGTCACACTCAAAGATACTTTCAGTCTCAAACCCAGGGTTAGTATTCCCTTCTTCGTTAACTTTAACGTCTTCCCTAGATCCTGATCCATCTACAATAACTGCAGCAGCATCATCAAAACCTGAGTTGTAGAAGGCAGAAGCAGCGTGACCAACATGATGTATGTGTCCTGCTCTGATAACTTTTACATTAGGGTTATGTTTACGAACTAGAGCCGTGTAAGGGTCTTCTCCCGTCCAAGGTAGTTGAGGTAGTTCATTACTTGTACCACCAATAACAAGGGTATCAATACCGTGGTTAAGTCCTTCAAGGATACCCATTAGTGGGTTTCCATCGTACTTACTCCGTGAAAGTCTCTCTTCTTCGATATAAAACTCTAATTCACCATCAATTAAGAGTGCAGCAGAACCATTGTGTCCTGGATTAATTCCTAGAATATTCATTTACTTCACTTTCTTTTCTATATCTTTTACAATACTAGCGTATATACCGTTAATTTCATCATCTGTAAACTCAACAGTTGTCTCATTAACACGGTCTGCCAAATGACTTTCTAAACCTGATATACGAATGGGTGAGTAAACTTTAGGAATATCCTTTTCTATTATATTAAAATGGTTAGGGTACGAAGTATTAATAGGAAAAGTAGAACCAATAATAACTGTTCCTGGTTTATTTAAAGCTCTTGCCATATGCTGGCCTACAGAGTCACAACCAATAAAGTAATCTGAAGCATCTATAAAAGCAGACCACATTCTAAGGTCAGCCTCTGGCTTCATGGTGTAAGTATCTTCTTCCATCCAAAAGTTCTTTTCAGCAAAGAGTATTAAGTTGTATTTTGCTGATAACTTTTTAACTAACTTAAGGTAGGTGTCAGGGTTAATAGAACGAGAGGATTGATCAAGTATTACCTTTTCTTGAGGTTTCTCCATTGACCTACCAAAAGGCTGTATAACAATAGTTTTTTGTTTTTGCTGCTGCTGCTTTGTTTCCCGTATAAAGTTAGCCGCTTGTAACTCTTCGTTCTTATTTGTTTTAATAACTGGTAAACTAAGATCAGAGTGATCATCTGTTTCATTGATCAAATAGTCAAACGCTTCAGCTAAAGACTTTTCCTGTTTGTAGTATCCAGGTACTCTGTAAGGCTCTGGGGAAAGAACTTTATCAGCATTCATAAAGAATTGTTCAAAGGCACCCTTTTGATCTGGGTTAAAAACCTTATCATGTAATTCAGGGATACCCCAGAAAAGATTATCCCAACCATGTACTAGTATCTGAAAGTTTGGATTACTCTTATTATATTTCAGTAAAGCAGGCATGGCAGCTAAAGCTCGACCAGCACCACCGTCAATCATAAAGACAGTTTTCATGTATATTCTTTCTTATTATTATCTTTACAAAACCTATATGGCTTTGGTGATTATTGTATAACTTACTAAGCTTTAACACAAGTCCCTTACTGCTACGGCGGAGTACACATAGACCAAACTGCAGGTGGTACATTCATTTTGGTGTCTAGACAAGAATATATATTATTTGTTATACATTTCCTCTGACTGGTAACGTCAGCAAATTGGTCACAAAAGTTAGCGCATAAGGCCAGACCACCACAACTTGTGTTACTCATTGTCGACACGGTGCAGCTTTTGATACAGCCACCACATTTATATGTGAAACCAAACATATATCCGTTTGTAGGAAATACATTATTAATACACTGCCTTGCAGTAATACAGTCCTTTCGACCTGTAAGTACAAGATGGTTTAGAGTGTCTGCAGTGTTTTTTGTCATAAAACAACAAACGCTATTAGCTGCAAAATCAATAGCAGGTTCGTCTGTTACAAAGGAAGTTAGCATAATGGTAGAGGCGCAGGTGCCGCATCTAAGTGAGAAACCTGTAATGCTTCTTTTACCAGTTAAGCTATTATAACCTACCAAACTATTATTACACCTAAGCCATTCGTGAGACCCCCATACGGTAGTTGAGGGGCAAGTGCAAATGCACTGCATATGCCAAAGCCCATGACCAGGAAGGCTGCAATGACGAGTAGGGGCGTACTCAAACATGTTGGTAGCTTTTTGTGTGGATATGTCACACCCTGGTGCCCACGCAAACTCAGTGACACCCTGTGTACTGGCACAATTGCAGCCTGTAGTATTAACTCTGTGTGACCCAGGCCTCCACGCAAAGAACCCTCTTAGATTTCCGTTTACATCGTGGTGAAGCCCCATTGGATAACCAGCACTTCTTCCTACATAGTTACCACACCTACTCAACGAAACACCGCAAACAGACCCTGCTGTTGTAGGGAAAACGTGCATTAGCCCACAGTTACAAGTTGCCTCGTTTAGAGGAATAATCAACTTTCCACCATGAAGAACACCCCTGCCGTAAGAACAGCAGCTATGGTTTAGATTGTCTGAAGTACAGTGCATACAGCATGTAAAAAGGCGGCACATGGGGGCATTTGGTATACACCAGCAAGACTGGCAGTTAGGGTAACCTTTATCACAAATGCACCATTTCATTATATTTCTACAGTAATTGCAGCCTCCACCCACGCCATTACCTGAAACTGTCCAAAAAGTTTTAGTAGCCCAGTCAATAACCACAGCATTTTGGTTGCTACCGCAGCATAGGTTGCCGCCACACATCCTCTGAAATCTAACAGGTGAAGAAGCGGCATCTGAACAAGTTTCTGTCGAATAAAAGTAACAAGGTTTATAACCAAAGGTGGCGTCTAAAAACATGCAACCCGCATTTTGATAGCAAGTGCGTCTCGTTAAATTAATGGCAATAGTCACACCACAGCAAGAATCCCCAAAGGATTGAATGCCGCAATTGCAATTATTTAGATAAGCCCCATACTGTCTAAACATAGCTCCTTTGGGAAAGTTAATACTATCCCCAAGGGTAGATGGACTCATCGCAGGTCCAGCGCCTGTACATCTAATTGTTAGACTACCATTGGTTTGTAGAAACCCAAGCTGGATGCCGCAGGCGCAACTTGTAAGTATAGGTATTGTGGCTCTTGGGTCTGTGTCCTCTATACCGCATGGCCTCAGTATTATATCAGAGTACAAGGGGGTACCGCAGCAATATACGTTAGCTGCTTGTCCTGTTCCTCCTGAAAAGGTTGCAATATCCCCTGTTAAACCATTTTTAACCCTAACACCAGAATTTCCTGGTGAGCTAGGATTGACGATGTGGTTACAACAGCCACAGCAACTGAAAAAGAAAAGGGCAGTAGAGTCATTATAACCAATCTCGTAATGAGCTGATGTACACATTGGTGCATTACAGTTAACAGCACCAGCAACACCCGTCATACTACCAGTGCTAAACTCATTCATGTTAATAGCAGTCCCACTGCCACCTACAGAAGCCCAAGCTGAACCATCATAGGCTACAAGTGAAGTTTCATCTGTGTCAAAATAAATAGAACCAGTAGCAGGAGATCCTGGTCTACTGGCTGTGTTTCCACTTGGTGCATCCATTCTGGTAGTGGCTGTAATACAACATGAAGTTACACAACAAGCAGTTACGTTCCTGCTGTTGTCTACAACTGTTGTTCCATTAATCTTATACGCCATTAAGTATTCTCCGTCCTAAGACTATCGTGAATTAAGCCCATTCAGTTCCGTTGTAAGCTACTAGCTTACCTTCGTCAGTATCAAAGTAGATGTGGCCTGTGTTTGGGGAAGCAGGTCTACCTGCAGTATTACCTGAAGGTGCCGTAAGAACTGTAGCAGTAACTATAGTACCCTGTACTGATGGAGTACCTGATGGTATATTCTTGCTATTGTCTATTACGTCTGTGCCACTAACCTTTAGAGCCATTCTCTAGTTCCTCTACTTTGCTTTGAAGGCATTTTACTGTTTCAACTAGAACACCAACGATGCCGTTGTAGTTTACTGCCTTCATGCCATCGTCATCTGTAGTTACAAGTTCTGGAAGAACTTCTTCTACTTCTTGTGCGATAACTCCTATTGTGTATTTTCCTGAGTCTTTCCAGTTGTAGTTAACCCCACGAATTTGACCTAACTTGCAGTAAGCATTTTCAACTGTAACGATGTTACTCTTGCACCTGCAGTCAGACGTTGCATTGATGTCAGGTGCTACAACACAGGTTGTACCACAAATAACAGGGGCTATCATACAATTTGCGCCAGTAACACACTTTGCACTAAAGTTTTGAGTAGCTACACCAGCTATTGCTGCCTTACCTGCTAAACAAGTAACTATTGCCCCAGCACAAGTTGTTGAAGCCTTTGCTGACAAACAAGTAGCTAGTCCATCGACATTAGCTACTGTGTGGTTATGGCTATCATCTGCTATAGCAAGGGTAAGAGTAGCATTACCAAGATTAGTAAATGTTGCTGTACCAGATGCATCCCCATTAATAGTTAATTGAGGGTCAGACGTAGCTGTTGTAGTTATGCTTACATCACCTGCCCCATTAAAGCCAACAGTACCTGTAACAGCCCCTGTAAGAGCAATATTACGGCTACTTGCTAGAGTAGAAGCAGTTGAAGCATTACCAACTAAGGCAGCAGTAACTTGGTTAAACTGTACGTTACTGTTTGTTTCTACTGCTTGACCAATAGCAACATTACCTGAGTTAACTGTAACACCAGTTCCTGCTCCTACTGCAAAGGAGGTACCAGTTAAGCTTAAACCATTTCCTGCAGAATAGATACTTGCTTCTGCAACTTCTGCAAAAGTAATGTTAGTTGTTCCAAAGGTAATTGTACCCGCAACATTCATAACATCTAAGTGGCCTGCGTTAACAGTACCCTGTGAGATAAAGAATGCGTCACCTTGACCAAATGCATCTTGGTCAGAAGGGCCATAACTATCTGTATCTGTCGAACGAGTAAGAACCCAGTTAGTTGATCCATTCCCTGCAGTAGTAACTTTATAAACACCGTTATGAGCAGCGTTTGTTTGTGATGAAACAAGAACACGATCATTAACGTCAAGGGTAACACCATCAATAGCAACAGCAGCTTGTGTTCCTGAGTTTGTAAGGGTAGCCCCTACGCCTGATGAACCGTTAGAGTATCCAGCTGCTAAGTTACCTGTTGTTTGAACACGAACTGGCTCATGGTAGTGCAGACCTGCTGCAGCTATCGTGTCAACGTACTCTTTTGTCGCAAGTTGGCAGGAGGTGGTTGGATTAGCTGCTACACATACTGAGGCAAAAGTAGGATTTCCATTAGTCGCTACAGACTGTCCAATAGAAATTGCACCATCGTTGTACGTTACGCCTGTTCCACCTGAAAGATGGCTATTAACTCTAGCGTCTGTGTAGTAGAGGTTACTTCCTTCAGATAAGTCAGCTGTGTCATGATTACCAAGAGTAGATACACAACCAGTTACGTTACCAGTAAAAGCACCGTAAAAATTTGTAGCGCATATATTAGCAGCACCAGTAATACATTTAGAGTTACCATCTAAATTTCCACCAAGTTGTGGTGAAGTATCAGAAATAATATCTGTTAAAGCGTCCCCAAGGGTAAAGGCAGCTGAAGCCCAAGCTGATCCTGTGTAAACTTTTAAAGCGTTACTATTTGTGTTCCAATACAATGCACCTGTTAAAAGGGAATTACCGTCATTGTCTTGTGACGGGCCTGAAGATTTATTGCCTAAGTACCTATCATCAAAAGCATCATAAGATGCAGCAGCGTTTGTCGCTGAAGTAGAAGCAGCAGAAGCTGAGTTAGATGCTGCAGTTGCACTAGATGCTGCAGCAGAAGCTGAGTTACTAGCAGCAGTTGCGCTAGATGCAGCTGCAGTTGCACTTCCAAGTACTCCATCAACATATGTTTTAGTTGTTAAATCAGCAGCATTTTGAGGAGTATATGTAGTGGTGATCTTTTGAGAACCCATGTTTAACGTACCAGACATAGTGCCACCACCTGTAGCTAGTCTAGTATCTCTCTGAGTATCAGTGTAAGCTTTTGTACTTGCATCTTGTGCTGCACCTGGATCACCTAATCCAGTTATTTTAGCAGTACCCATAGCAATAGCACCACTCATGGTACCACCAGAGAGGTTTAGCTTAGTAGCGTCTTGTGCGTCTACGTAAGCCTTGCGTGTTAGTGTATCGTTTGTAGCTGGATTAGCACTAGAAGTAATTTTCTGAGAACCAAGAGTTACATCGCCTGAGAATGTACCACCAGCCAAAGGCATTTTGGTAGCTATGCTATTTGTGACTGTTGCTGAAAAATCATCGTCATCGTTAAGAGCGTCAGCTAGTTCACCTAAAGTGTCTAGCCCAGCGCCTGCATCACCAATAAGATTAGATAGGGCTGTATCAACGTAACCTTTTGTACTTACATCAGTAGAGGCGCTGGGCGCACCTACACTAGTTATCTTAGCAGATCCCATGTCTAGACCTGCAGTGCCTGACATATTAATATCACAGAAAGTAGAAGTCCCTGTAGAACCTATATTACCTGTTACGTTACCTGTAAGGTTACCGCCTACATTACCTGTTACATTACCAACTAAGGCTCCAACAAAACAAGTATTAGCTGTAATAGTTGTACCTGTGGCAGCAGCAGGAGTAGAAGCCCCTATAATTCCATCAAAGTGTCCTGTGTGACAACCAACAGCATTACCTGTGACGTTACCACCTATATTACCTGTCACGTTTCCAGTTAAAGCACCTACAAAGCAGGTGTTAGCTGTAATTGTTGTGCCTGTCATTGCAGCAGGGGTAGCGCCACCAATAACCATGTTGTCTGCAGTACCGCCATTAATGTCTGCTGTAGCAAAGGTACCTTGACCTGTAGTACTCAAAGTACTGAAGCTACCTGCTGCAACAGCACTAGCGCCAATTACAGTGCCATCAATGTTACCTGCACCAATGTCTACAGTAGAAAGAGTAGAGGTACCTGTTGCTTTAACATCAGCAGCACAAACCTTACCAACGTGTGTCGAAACACCTACAATACAAAGTGTAGCTCCAAAGGAGGAGTTACCTGTCGCACCAAAAGTACCACCAACGGTAGCATTACCATTTATAAAAGCATCTTTAAACTTGTAAGTACCAGAACCAAGATTTATATCATTTGTAGTGACAGGAAGTATTGCCCCATCTTGAAATCTAACTTGTTCAACAGCAGCTGAAGAGACTTCAGTAAAGATACCAACACGGTTGTTTGAGGTATCAACTACTACTTTGTTTAACCCATCCGCATCAGCAATTAAAGGTACATAGCCACCTTCGCCTGTAGCGTTATTGTGTTTGTGTCCTGTGCTTGTAGCAAAAGCTGCTAGTACTTGTTGAAATTCATTATCAACTGGCGCTGCTTTAACAACTGCTCCTGCAACGATATCGCCTGCACTCTGTCTTGTATAACCTGCCATTATAATCTATCCCCAACCGCAAACGTCACAACAATTCCTTGTACACTGTGTGAAGCTCTTGTGTCATTTGTTACGTATCTAAAAGAAACTGACTTTCCTGATCCTGAAACATTAGTCCTTTTAACAGGAGAAGGGTTACCACTCCATATTGTAGAAGACTCATTGTAAATAGCTTCATTATAAAAGGCTGCTGCGCCTTCATTGGTCAAAGTAAAGTTAGTTGGATTAAGAATAGTGGTATCATCATAGTCATAAATAACAGACATTATGATTTCGTTATCACCTTCTGATCTAAGGTAAGTAGCAACGGTATGAATAATCTTACGTTGCTCTGGATCTTGCATATGTAAAAATGGTGTTTGATATATGCTAACTATATTTGCACCACCAAAATTATTGCCTTGTTCTTGTCTGTGAACTTTTCCACTTTTGTCCCCGTGGAGTACAAACTCAAATTGACCTATGTAACCACTGTCAGCGCATGTTACTTCTATACCAAGTAGTTGCCCAAACTCAAAACCAATACCTTGTTCGTTAAGTCTAAGGCCACCAAGAAGACCATTGGCATTTTCTACATCGTAGAACATTCTAAACTGTGACTTACTCCGTACTATTACAGAAGAAAGTTTATCTAAGTCTTCTTCTAGAATAACAGCGGTAAATAAAGACTGAATGTTTTTAGTAAGTGTTTGAAGATTTACATCACCTATCTTGTCTGTACCAGATATAGGTCTAATACCATCTTGGGATAAAAAAAGTAAGTCTCCAGCTAGTTCAACTACACTGTCAGAAGCTAGACATCCAAGATCGTCTGTAACATGCTGCAGAACAAAATCGTTTTGATTGTTTCCCACAAGTCTTTTTATATTATTAGTTCCAAATATAAAGAGAGCGTCACGGAATGGCTTAATGGCAACTATAGGAAAACCTACGTTAAAAACTCCTGCTCCGTTACCTGTATTAAAGTCTACCTCATTGTAAGGAGCACTAAAGTAAAGGTTTGTATTCTCGTTAGGATCACCAGCTAAGAATAAGTGGTTTTGAAATACTGCTGAAAACTTTGGATCATCAGGAGCACTTGCGTGTGTTAAGGCAGTGTAGGTTGTACCATCGTAAGTAGCTGCAGGATTAATTCCATCTGTTAGAACAACCTTTGGGCTTCCAAAGTTAATTCTAGTAAATCTTACTTTAGTTACACCATTCATGGTTGGGTTACCAGCGGTAGTGACTGCATCCCAAGCACTGGAACTACTGTTCCATTTGTGTAAGTAGTTGTAACCACTGCTAGGCTTACGAGCAGCTAAGACACCCTCGTTAATTCCATTAGCAACAGCTACACCTAGAACGCTTCCTGTTCCTGGGACTGTACCAAAAGAGTTAGTAAAACCACTGACACGCCTATACCCACCAGTGTTGGCAGGTTCATAGTTAATCAAAGATACAGCAGATCCTGGTGATTTCTCTCCTTGTGAAAGAACATCACGATTGAGGTTTAAACCGCCTTCTGCAAATACTTTAAAGGAGCCTAGATTATCAGCCATTAACTAACTCTACCTAGTATTTGATTAGAAGAACTTGTATTAGAAATTACAGTTGATCTAACTCTAAGTGTATCATCAGTCAGTACTCTTTGCATAAGTTTAATACCTTTATTAAGATTGTCTTGATGCATTGCAGCACTTTGATCATTAGATCTAAACCGCATCATGTACATCATAGCACCATCAACAATAACATGTTTAAACCTGTCAGGTATAACGACAGTATCATTATAATCAATTAAGTCTGCAGGAAAAAACCAATAAACGTATTCTACAGTATAAATAGCATTAGGCGTAGGAGTTAAACCAAACTTTCTTTCATTTGTCTGATAAACTAAAGATGGTGATGCTATACCTGTTGTTGGTCCATTGTCATCCATAGTCCTGTATCTTTGGACGTAATCAGAATAAGTAATAGAAGATAAAGACAGAGGACTATTGATGTCTGACTTTGTAAGATAGAATGTTTCCCAGTCTGCTACAGAGTAGTCTGCAGTAAAATCGTATAGACTCTGACCTGCTGCAGTATTTTGAGTTACAGTAGTTTTTAGGAAAGGCCACTCTTGACCTGTCTGTAGGATATTTCTAACGGAGTTATTTACAGCTTGCTTTGCGAGAGCTTGCACGTTTCTTACTGAGGTAAATCCATCTCCAGTTACGGGAAGAGTTACTTCATTTAACCTAACAAGAACTTCGTTAGTTAATTCAAGAAAAGTAGAAGCCATTACAAAAATCCTTCAGATAAGCTAAAGGGGCAAGTTACCCTGCCCCTAAAGTTTTATTTACGCAAGATAGTCACGAGCCACTTCATTAGCTGTGTTATCTTTACCAAGATCGTTACAGTCCATCATAACTGCCCAAACGCGCCATTTACCTGCAGCTACTGCACCACCAGAAAGTGTAGCAATAGTTACATCAATGTTGTCGTTTGCAACAGCCATTACTGGCTGAAATGCTGCAGCGTTTTGTGCTACAACACCTGCAGCAGAAGTACCGTCAAAACCGTCAACGAATACGTCTGCATCAGCGCCTGTGCCTAGATCTACAGTAAGCGTAGAGCCATCAGAAGCAGTATCAACTTCGATACCTGCGTTAAGGATCATAGTCCCTTTTTCAACAGCAATCACTGGAATGACATCAGCAGCAGCTAGTGCGCTACCTTTGTCAGACAAAGCAGTTGCTAGATTCAAAGTTGTTTGAACCATGTAAGGTTTCCGTCCAGGGTTCCCTGCGGAACCGCGAGCGGCTTGAAGTGTGTTATCACCTAGTGCCATTGTTTAAGTCTCCCTTAAGCTGCGTTATAAACGGCAGTGACGATTGCTTCTGGGCGAAGTATCTTCCTACCATATAGATGCATACCACGAACAATGTCAGCAAAGCTGTCAGGGTCACGGTATGTTTCTGTCTTTGAAATCTGCTCTGCAGTTGCAACAGCAGAATCATGACCAGCAACCAGAACGCCAAAATTAGCTGACTGGTTTGCTGCACCTGAAGTCCCGCTTCCAGTGCCTACGGCAGGAAGATTGGAGGAACTATAGATACGGAAGCCATGAAGGTTATTCAAAACCAACCCATTACGCAATGCACCTGAGTCACCATAGTCTGCATTTAGGAGCCTAGAATCCTCGTCTGCAAGGATTTCCATAAACACTGGATCGACTACCAGCCATCTACCTTGTGTATCAACTTGTTGTTGATCAAGCAAACGCTTCATACGAGCGACAACCATTGCTGGTGAAGCTGTAGCAGTTGGAAGCGCAGTTGCCCCAGGCAAACGTGCTGCAATTGGGATAGAGTTCCCAGTACCAGGAGAAGAAATGTTTCCAAAATCTTCTTTAGTAAGCTTCATAGAAGCCAGAAGCTCGTCTGAACCAGCAGTAGCAACAGCCTTGGTGCCATTTACAGTTGTA
>TARA_R110001632_G_scaffold71817_1_pt1 | contig 12768 bp, 17 predicted proteins | sample TARA_R110001632 | Tara Oceans TARA_R110001632 (sample SAMEA4398266) | marine metagenome | biome: Polar Biome; feature: [SRF] surface water layer (ENVO:00010504); material: water (ENVO:00002006), including particulate matter (ENVO:01000060) such as... | depth 5 m
TTTCCATGAAATGAGAGACTTACTCAACAATACAAAAGAGCCTGTAAAAGCACTTCAATCTTTGCAAGATGAAAATGCTGGATTAAAAAAACAACTTGAGCAATTATTAAAAGATAAAGCAAAGAATCTTAAAGGTGACTTAAAAAGTGAACTTGAAGAAATAAATGGTGTTCATTTTTTAGCAAAAAAAGTAGATTTAGATGCTAATGGAATTAAAACCTTGGCTTTTGAATTAGGCAGCGAGTTTAAAAACTTATTCTTGTTGTTTGCTGCTGAATCTAATGGAAAAGCAATTTTGACGTGTTATGTTTCTAAGGAAATTGTAGCTGAGAAAAACTTAAATGCTGGAACTATAGTAAGAGAATTAGGAAAATATATCCAAGGCGGCGGTGGCGGACAACCTTTCTTTGCAACTGCAGGAGGTAAAAAACCAGCAGGACTTACAGAAGCTTTGAGTAAGGCTAAAGACTACTTGAAATAAAACATATTGTGATGATCAAAAAACTGATTTCCTTTTTTAAAAAACCAGCAACAGAAACTAAGCATGAAGTTCCTGAAGGTGTTTGTCCTAATTGTTGGGGTGAACAAGAGTATGATAATGAAATTCGTGAAATGTATAAAGACAAGCAGATTGATGTGAACAATCATGAAGCTAATTATGCTTTTATTCAAGGTTTTGTAGTCACTCATATTGACGGAATCAAACTCAAAAAAGGAAACAACAGTTTTGAATGTCCAACCTGTCGAGCTAAATATTAGTCATTGAATCTCCAAACTCACATACCACTTTCTAAGGAAACAAGACATCCAATAGATTACAATTCAAAAGTTCTTTTATTGGGCTCGTGTTTCTCTGAGAACATTGGAGAGAAATTCAAGTATTTTAAATTTCAATCGAATCAAAATCCATTTGGAATTTTATTCCACCCAAAAGCGATTGAAACATTTATTACCAATGCCATCAATTTAAAAGAATATACAGAGAAAGATGTGTTCTTTTTAAATGAGCGCTGGCATTCTTTTGATGCGCACTCTCAAATGAGCTCAACTTCAAAAAATAATTTACTAGAGAGTCTTAACGAGGCTATCTTGCAAACAAATCAGCAAATACAAGAAGCAACTCATATCATAATTACGCTAGGAACTTCTTGGATCTATCGTTTTATTGAATCCGATTTATTTGTTGCGAATTGTCATAAAGTTCGACAAAAAAAATTCCTAAAAGAGTTATTGTCTGTTGAAGAGATTACTGAAAGTTTAGCATCAATTATTGCTTTAATAAGAAATATCAATCCGAATGTAAATTTCCTTTTCACCGTTTCTCCTGTTCGTCATTTAAAAGATGGTTTTACAGAAAATCAGTTAAGCAAATCGCATTTAATTTCAGCTATTCATGAAGTTATAGAACCAAGAGAAAAAGTGTTCTATTTTCCGAGTTATGAAATTATGATGGATGAATTAAGAGACTATCGGTTTTATAATGAAGATATGATTCATCCAAGTAAAACTGCTGTCAATTATATTTGGGAGCGTTTTTCTGAGAATTGGATTTCTGAATCTTCTAATAAAACAATGAATAAAGTTGACTCTATTCAAAAAAGATTAGATCACAAATCCTTCAATCCAGTTTCAGTAGAACATCAAAAACTACTTCTATCTATTGATAAAGATATTGAGGCACTTCAAAAAACACATCCTACTATTCTTTTCTAAAATACGTCAAATGGCGTATTGAATACTTTCTATTCTTTTTGGAATTTTGAAACAACTTTAAATTCTAATAGAGATGAAAACAAAAATATTTGCACTCCTTATTTTATTTGCAATAGCTATTACTTCATGCGAAGGCTACGGAACAAAGCTAGAATATCAAAAAACAGAAGTTTATTACACCAGTAAAGTAGACAAAAAAGATGCTCAAAAATTGGGTGATTTCTTAGTCAGTTCTGAGTTTGCTGATGGAAATGAAAAATCTATTCAACTTACAAAAAATGATGAAAACGGAAACTATGTTTTTAGAATGGTGACCAACAAAGAAGCAGCTGAGAGCAAAACGTATGAAAGCGTCTTTAAAATATTTAGCAAACAAATCTCAGATTCCGTTTTTAACAAAGCACCTGTAGATTTTCATGTATGTGACAATACGTTTAATACATTGAAAGTAATTCCTTTTGAGATTGAAAAAGAGATTCTAGAATAGTGAAAATCACTTTAATTTATTTGTTTAAAAATACGCCATATGGCGTATTTTTTTTCAACAGTTTATTAATGAGGTTTGTATTGTAACTAAATATAAAATTATGAAAACAATCAAAATTCTTTTACTTTCAGTACTTTTCTTCTCGTTCTTAGCTTGCGAATCTAATAGTGATGATATGGAATCATCTTGTGAAAACAATTGTGATTACACCTTAGCAACAGGAGAAACTGCTGGTACAGTGCCAAGTTCTTTAGACGGAGTATACACCTTAACTTTTGCCAAAGATTCTCAATCTAGTAATACCTATTACGCAGATGGAGTGATGGGAACATTTACAATTTCTAACAATACGTTGACAATAGAAGTTGACGGAAAAGAGTGTATTACACTTACAAATCCTGTACAAAACAGCCCAAGTGAAAATACTTTTAAAAATACTTGTGGTACTAATATTACCTATGCTGTATCTATGACTAGTTCTGGAGGTCTGAATGAAATTAACGCAATTACATTAAGTAATCGGTTTTTAGGTCAGTTTACAGAGTAGGAGAATAAAACTCACAGAAAAAAGGGTAGCATTTTATAGCAGTGTTGTCCTTTTTCTAAATAACATCGACAATGAATCTAATTTTCTCTCACAACATTCTATTTTCAAGTAGTATTTTATTCATTTTATTCGTAATTATTAGTATCAATTTTATACTAATGAGTTCTATAAAAAAAGAATCCGAAAGAAAATTAGAAGAAATTAATTTTGAGATTGAAAAAGAAAGTTTTTCATCCATAAAAGCTGAAGATTTATCTAAAAACGCTATTCGTTTAGAAAAAAAATTAGACTACAAGCTTCTTAGAATTAAGTTAGAAATTTTAAATATCGATTTTACTTTAAAAGAAATTTGTAAGTTTATTAACATCTAACAGTTAAATAATCTTCTAAACTAGATCAATATGATTTTTAATCGACTTACACTTTTTATTTTTAGTTTATTTATTTCTACAATAGCAATTGGTCAAAAACAAATCAATCAAATCAAAGAAAAGCTTAAAAACATTGAACTATCAGATTCCGTAAAAATAAAATTATATGGAGATTTAGGGTGGTATTATTCTAATATATCAACAGACTCGGCTTTTAAGTATAGTAAAATTGCGCTTACATTATCTGAAGAATCAAAAAATCAAAACGGAATAGCACAATCCTACAATGACATTGGAATTATTCATTATAGAACGTCTTCTTTTGATTCATCAATTGTCTACTATAAAAGAGCTTTGGAGATTAGAAATAAGCAAAACGACAGTATACGAATTGCTGCTATCTATAATAAAATTGGAATTGCATACAATCAACTTTTTAAATTAGATTCTGCAATCTATTACACAATTGAATCTTTAAAAATTTATGAAGATTTAGGCCTAAAAAAATATACCGCAGTAAACTACAACAATGTAGCTAACTTATATAGAGATACTAAACAATATGAAAAGGCGCTTCAGACACATCAATTTGCTTTAAAAATTCGCACTGAAATTAATGATGAAGCAGGGAAATTTCAATCTTATATGGGTATTGGAAATGTGTACGTATTTTTAAAACAAATAGATAGCGCAAAATTTTATTATGAAAAATCAATTGTAATAGGAGAAAAACTTAACTTAAAAAGAGAACTTTCTACTAGCTATAATAACCTTGGAAATATTTATAAAGAAAATGGAAATTATTCAAAAGCAATTGGTCTTTATAATAACGCATTTAAGATTAGAAAAGAGCTAAATGATAATTATGGGCTAGCAAGCACTTCCTTAAATTTAGGCGATTTATATTTACGTACAGACAACTATAAATTATCGCAAAAAAAATTACATGAGTCTCTTAAAATTGCAAAAAAAACAAACGCAAAAGAGCTTATTAAAAATATCTACAGAGCTTTTGTTCAGCTAAAAGCTTATCAAAACGAAGCAGATAGTGTTGTTATCTATCAACAAAACCATGAACAGCTTCAGGAAGCTTTATTGAATGATGAAGTTTTATCTCAAGTTTCAAAGTTTGAAATTAAATTTGAAACTGAAAAAAAAGAAAAAGAAATCGCAATTCAGAAACAAGAATTATTAGATCAAGAGTTGCAACTTAAAAACAGAAACCTATACATCATTCTTGTATCTGCTATCTTATTAATCATTTTAATCATCTCTTTTGGATTGTATAGGAGACAACAATTTAAGAGACAACAATTACAAAAAGAATTAGATTTAAAAGATGCATTAACAAAGATTAGAACACAAAATAAACTCCAAGAGCAACGTTTAGAAATCTCTAGAGATCTACATGATAATATTGGTTCTCAATTAACTTTCATCATATCTTCTATAGATAATCTAACGTACATTTCTAAAGATTTGAACCAACAGCTAAGAACAAAACTTTCCAATATAAGTTCTTTTACTTTTGACACCATTCATCAATTAAGAGATACCATTTGGGCAATGAATAAAAATGAAATCTCTTTCGATGAATTTCATGCAAGAATCATGTCTTATGTTGAAAAAGCAAAAACAGTAAAACCGGAAATTAAATTTAAAATTCAAAACACTACTAACTCTCAAATTATCTTTACTTCTGTTATTGGAATGAATCTTTTTAGAGTTATTCAAGAAGCAATAAACAACGCAATCAAACATTCTGAAGCCACTAAAATATCAATGGGTTTTAGCGAAGAAGAAGATCATATCATATTAAAGATTGAAGATAATGGAAAAGGGTTTGATAAAGAAAATTTTGAAGCTGGAAATGGGATATCAAACATAGAAACCAGAATTTCTGCTATTAAAGGAGAAGTTTTAATAGAATCTGAATTAAAAAAAGGGACCACCATAACAATTAAATTTCCACTATGAAAATAAGAATAGCCATTGCTGAAGATAATTATTTTCTATCAAAAGCAATTCAGGAAAAACTTTCATTCTTTGATGATTTAACGGTAAAATTTATTGCTAAAAATGGAGCAGAACTCGTAGGTAAATTAGCAGAAAATCATCGTGTTGATGTTATTTTAATGGATATTCAGATGCCAGAAATGGATGGTATAAAAGCCACTGAAATAATCAAAAAACAACATCCTCAAATCAAAATCATCATGCTTACAATGTATGATGATGATGAATATGTTTTTAAAGCTATCAAAGCTGGTGCAAATGGTTATTTATTAAAAGAAATTGAAGCTAAAAAACTACACAAAAGTATTCATGAAGTCATCAATAATGGTGCTCCAATGACTCCTAGCATTGCTTTAAAAACATTAAACCTACTAAGAAACCCCTCTTTTGAAGTTAACAATGATGATCAGGTTGAGGAAATAAAACTTTCAAAACGCGAAACAGAGATTTTAACACATTTAAGTAAAGGGCTAAACTACAATGAAATAGCCAATAATTTAACTATTTCACCTTCTACAGTTAGAAAACATATAGAAAATACATATAAAAAATTACAGGTGCATAATAAAATGGAAGCTGTTTTGAAAGCTCAAAAAAGAAATCTTATTTGATTGTAAAAAAAAGTGTATTTTTGAGTCTAGCAAAATGAAAATGATTCAGAAAATATTAGTGGGGTTAATAGCAGGGACTGCAATTGGCCTGTTTATGTCTTCTTTTTTCTTACCACCAGAAACTCACTTATTTGCTATTTTCTGGACCAAAATTACATCTACTGCTATAATTACAGGGTTCATTACTTCAATATACGCGTATCTTTCTAAGTCTAAATTTCAAGTATTTATTATTTCAATTTTTATAGGTATCATCGTATTTTATATAAAATACTGGATTACAGGTCATCATTTTGATCCGGGAATCATGGGAGCATTTACTGGTGCTCTTTTAGGAGGTACTTATGCTGTAGTTAGAAAACTAACAACCTCTTTTAAAGTATATAAAAGACTAGAGTCTTTAAGAAAAAAAGGATTTAATAATTATTATTAATTTAAGAATTGAGCAACCTGTTGCCAAGGTCCACCATTAATTACATCCAATCCATTTTGAGATAAAAAGTCTGTAGCACTCTGACTTCTTCCACCACTTTTACAAACTGCTATAATTGGTTTTTGAAACCCTTTAATAACATCTAAATTTTCTGGAATCGTATTTAACACAATATGTTTTGATCCTTCAATGTGAGCTTCATTCCACTCAGCTATGGTTCTAACATCTATAACAATAGCTCCTTTATTTAAGTACTCTTGTATGTTTTCTGCTGCATCTTTCTGACTAAACATTCCTAATAATCCCATAATAAATCAGTAATTATATTTCTAAATTAAGGTGTAAAATTACACATTTTAAAAGAACTATTACTAGTCTACTTTGTAACATTTTTACATTTTCAACTACATATATAGTATAACTTTAAATTATTATGCTATGAGTTTTATAAGTGGTATGGTTACAAGTCTAAAGAACAATAAAAGAGTTCGTAAAAACGCTTTGGGGATTTTAAAAGAAAATGGAGGGTATTCTCAAAAAACTGAATTGTATTTTAAGAAAAAGGCAACAAAAAGTCAGTTAAGAGAAATTAGAGAAACACTAAAAGAAGAAAACAGAAAAAGTTTCAGAAAAAAAATTATTATTATAGCAATCGTATTTGTTGTTGCTATTTATTTAATAGGCTTCGCCAAATTCTAAAAAAAAAGCTCTGATTTCTCAGAGCTTTTTCCTTTTTAACTATTCTTGTTTTTTCTATTTTTTCTTCTCTCAATTTTTTTAAGCGCTTTTAATTTTTTTTCATTTTTAATAGCGGACTCTAATATCTTATAAGCCTCTTTTGCATTTGACTTTTTTGCCCAATCTAAAGCGGTTTCTCCTTTTCTAGATTTTACTTTTAATTTTGCTCCGTTTTTTATTAACGCTTTTAAAATACTAACTCTGTTATGTCTTGCAGCAAACATTAGTGGCGTTAATCCGCTAGAAACTTCATTTAGGTTTTGCCCGTTTTCAATTAAAGCTTCAACAGCTTGTAATTCACCCATCTGAATTAATTTACAAAATGAGTTTACTTCTAAATTAATACTGTATTCTAATGTGTTTGTTAGAATAGCTTTCTTTGTTGTGTTCGCATTTACTGCTGTTAGCAAAGAAACACAAAGGATTGTTAAAATGGTTTTTTTCATGATTGTCTTGTTTTAAATTATATGAATGTTTTGATTGACTTCTCTTATAAGACTGAGAACATTATGTAATGTTTCAAAAAAAACAATGATTAACAGTTTATTAGCATCTTTAAGGCTTAATCTCTTAATTTATGTTAAGATTAATAACTCTGAAAAATAATTCTATTGGAATTTCGTTGATTGCCCTACTGTATCGGTTTCGCAAAATTTTAATAAACACCTGAAAATCTTTCTTACTTTTACAATTCAATCTATACTAATGAATAAGAAAGTAATCTTGATGATTTTAGACGGCTGGGGTATTACTCAAGACCCAAAAGTCTCCGCAATTTATAATGCAAAAACTCCCTATATAAATTCTTTGTATAATCTGTATCCTTCTGCAGAGTTAAGAACAGACGGTGAGCATGTAGGTTTACCAGAAGGTCAAATGGGAAATTCTGAAGTAGGCCATATGAATTTAGGAGCTGGAAGGATAATCTATCAAAATTTAGCAAAAATCAATATTGCTGTTAGAGAAGGAGAATTATCAAAGGAAAAAGAATTATTAAACGCTTTTACTTACGCTAAAGAGAACAATAAAAATGTTCATTTATTAGGCTTGGTTTCTAATGGAGGGATTCACTCTCATATAAATCATGTAAAAGGATTGTTAGATGCAGCCAATGAAAATAATGTAAACAACGTTTTCTTACACGCATTTACAGACGGTAGAGATTGTGATCCAAAGTCTGGAAAATTTTTTATCAACGACATTGAAGAGCATATGAAAAAAACCACTGGTGAATTGGCGACAATTACTGGTAGATATTATGCCATGGATAGAGACAAGCGTTGGGAAAGAGTAAAGCTAACCTATGATGCATTGGTAAACGGAATTGGAGAAACTTCAACTAATGCTGAAGAGAGTATTGAAAAAAGTTATAAAAATATGATCACCGATGAATTTATCAAACCTATAATTATGGCTGATAAGAATGGAGATCCTAAGGCAACCATTAAAGAAGATGATGTGGTTATTTTCTTTAATTTCAGAACAGATAGAGGAAGACAGTTAACCGATGTTTTAAGTCAGAGTGACAATCATGAGTATAATATGCACAAACTTCCACTCTATTTTGTCACCATCACTAATTATAATGATGCTTTTAAAAACATCCATGTAATTTACAAAAGTGATAATATAGAAAACACCTTAGGAGAGGTTTTAGAAAACGCAAACAAACAACAAATACGAATTGCTGAAACTGAAAAATATCCGCATGTAACTTTTTTCTTTTCTGGTGGAAGAGAAAAAGAATTCAATGGAGAAAAGCGATTACTTTGTCAATCTCCAAAAGTGGCAACCTACGATTTAAAACCAGAAATGAGCGCTTATGAAATTAGAGAAGCTATTATTCCTGAATTACAAAAAGGAGATGTAGATTTTGTATGTCTTAATTTTGCAAATGGAGATATGGTTGGACATACAGGTGTTTTTGAAGCTGCTGTAAAAGCATGCGAAACTGTAGATATTTGTACTAAAGATGTCATCACTGCAGCCTTAGAAAACGACTATACAACCATCTTGATTGCAGATCATGGAAATTGTGAAACAATGATGAATCCTGATGGAAGCCCTCATACTTCACACACAACAAACCCTGTCCCTATTATTCTAATTGACAAGGAAATAAAATCAATAAAAAATGGTATCTTGGGTGATATTGCTCCTACAATTTTAGATTTAATGGGAGTAGATCAACCAAAGGAAATGACTCGAAAAACTCTTTTATAATATGAAAAAAATCGTTTTATTATTATTTATCTGTTCATTTTTTGCCACAAACGGACAAGCAAAACAAGACAACAGAGGTAATTTAATTGGATATGCTCAAAAATCTGACTTCCTTAAAAAACAATACAAAGGATGGTTTGAACATCAATACAAATCATATGAGACTGATAAAAAAACCATCAAAAAAATAAAGAAAAACTTACAAGGAGTTTCTGTTTTATGCTTTATGGGAACCTGGTGTGGAGATAGTAAAAGAGAAACGCCTCGTTTTTATAAAATTATGGAAGAAGCAAATTTTGATTTCAAAAGAAATTTTCAATTGATTGCTTTAAATAGAAGTAAAAAAACACCTGACAATCTTCAAGCTGGGTTAAATATAATACGTGTTCCAACGTTTATTTTTTATGAAAAGAATAAAGAAATTGGTCGGTATGTAGAATATCCTAGAGAATCTATGGAAAAAGATATTTTAAAAATTTTAGAAAGAAAACCATACAAACATTCTTACACAAAATAAATGGCAAATTAACGAGTATTATGATTCAAAAAACTATCTGTATTTTCCTTTTTATAACCTTGTCAACAGCTTCTGCTTTTGCACAATCTAAGCAAGATAGAAATGGTAATTTGATTGGTAATCTTCAAAAATCAGATCTTCTTGAAGGTAAATACAATGTTTGGTTTACAAAGAACTATAATGAATATCAGCCGAAAGAAAAGGTAGTCAAGAAAATTAAAAAACGACTAAAAAATATTTCTATTAAATCATTTTTTGGAACTTGGTGTCATGACAGCAAACGTGAGGTCCCTAGATTCTATAAAATCATGGAATTAGCGGGATTTGATTTAAAAAATAACTTCCAAATGGTTGGAATTACTAGAGGCAAGAAAACTCCAGATAATTTGCAGGAAGGCTATACTATTAAACATACTCCCACGTTTATATTTTACAAAGACGGAAAAGAAATTGGACGTTATATTGAACATCCAAGAGAAACACAAGAAAAAGATATTTTAAAAATATTGACTAAAAAGAATTACAAACACTCTTACGAAAAATAAATGCTCCCTAACAAACACTTAATTATTGCCATTGATTTTGATGGAACTATTGTTGAAGATGATTACCCAAAGATTGGTAAACCGATGATTTTTGCTATCGATACTATTTTAAAGCTTCAATCAGACGGACACCGATTAATTTTATGGACTTATAGAAGTGGCAAAAAGTTACAAGAAGCTGTAGATTTTTGTAAAGAACTGGGTATTGAGTTTTATGCTGTGAATAAAAATTATCCTGAAGAAGAATTTGATGGAAAAATTAGTAGGAAAATTCATGCAGACTTGTTTATAGACGACAGAAATATTGGTGGTTTTTTAGGTTGGACGGAAATCTATAAATTAATTTTTAATCATGAACCTGAAGTAAAAAAGAAAAAAGGACTTTTCTCTTTTTTGAAGTAGGTTTCTTCACATTATATTTTTAAAATTAAAAGTATCTTTGCACTTTAATTCACACTATGATTAAAGTTAAAACTAAAGAGGAAATAGAAATTATGCGCGAAAGTGCATTAGTTGTTTCTAGAACTTTAGGAATACTCGCCAAAGAAGTAAAACCTGGAGTTACTACATTATTTTTAGACAAAATAGCAGAAGAATATATTCGTTCTCAAGACGCCATTCCTGGATTTTTAGGTTTATATGATTTTCCAAATACACTTTGCATGAGTCCAAATGCACAAGTTGTTCATGGAATTCCTAATGACAAACCGTTGCAAGAAGGAGATATTATTTCTATAGATTGCGGTGCTATCAAAAATGGTTTTTATGGCGATCATGCCTACACTTTTGCTATTGGTGAAATTGAGGAAGAAACCAAAAAATTATTACAGGTTACTAAAGAAAGCTTGTATGAGGGGATTCGTGAATTAAAAGCGGGAAACAGAGTTGGAGATGTAGGTTTTGCAATCCAAAAATATTGTGAAGACAGAGGGTATGGGGTTGTTCGTGAATTAGTAGGACACGGATTAGGAAAAGAGATGCACGAAGATCCTGAAATGCCTAATTATGGAAAACGTGGTCGAGGGAAGAAGTTTGTAAACGGAATGGTAGTTGCCATAGAACCGATGATTAACTTAGGAACACATCACATCAATCAATTAAGTGATGGTTGGACTATCTTGACAAAAGACGGAAAACCAAGCGCTCATTTTGAACATGATGTTGCCATTGTAAACGGAAAACCCGAATTATTATCTACTTTTAAATACATCTATGAAGCTTTAGGAATAGAAAGTGATGAAGAAAATGAATTTCGTCAAGTTCCTTTAGTAATCTAAACTTTTGAAATTATTCAAAATCATATTAAACACAATTCCGCGTCCATTACTTATAAAACTAAGTTATGCAGCTAGACCTTTTATTGCCTTTTATTTAAAAGGAAATACTTATACTGATCCTATAGACGGGAAAAGTTTTAGAAAGTTTTTACCCTACGGCTACGGAACTCAAAGACCCAATGTTTTATCACCGAGTACACTTTCTTTAGAAAGACACAGATTACTTTGGCTGTATTTAAATGAAGAGACAGATTTCTTTACTAAAAAGAAAGAAGTCCTTCACATGGCTCCGGAACAATGCTTTTTAGACCGTTTTCAAAAACTAAATCACGATTACATCACTGCTGATTTATATTCGCCTATTGCTGATGTAAAGGCTGACATTACCGACTTACCTTTTGATGATGAATCTTTTGATATCGTTTTCTGTAATCATGTGTTAGAACATATTCAAGATGATACCAAAGCAATGCAAGAATTGTATCGTGTGATGAAAAAAGGCGGAATGGGAATATTTCAAATACCACAAGATTTAAGCAGAGAGAAAACTTTTGAAGACGATTCTATTACTGATAGAAAAGAGAGAGCTAAGATCTTTGGACAATACGATCATGTGAGAGTTTACGGACGTGATTATTTTGATAAACTTCGGTCTATTGGTTTTGAGGTTGATGAAATCGATTACACAGAAAAGATTTCTGCAGAACTTTCAGATACATATCGATTAATGAAAGGCGAGATTTTACCTGTTGTGTTTAAGAATTAATTTCTAAACTCCATTAATTCACTCTTCTCATTTACATAAATCAGAATCACTTTTAGTGCTCGTTTTGTTTCTAAAAACTTTTTTGTCTTTTCTAATCCCATCGCCATAAATGCTGTGGCATACGCATCAACATCCGCACAATCTAATTCAGCAATAACGGTTGCGGCTAACAAATTACTTTCTGTAGCATAGCCAGTTTTTGGATTAATTGTATGAACATATTTTTCACCATTAGCAGCGATTCTAAATTTTCTGTAGTTCCCAGAACTAGCCATCGATGTATTGGTTAATTGTAAATAGTCATAAGCAGAACGTGTTCCGTCTGTATTTGGATTTTCTAGTTGAACAGCCCACAACTTCCCTTCTGGTTTTGTTCCTTTTACTCTTACTTCTCCTCCAATTTCAACTAAATAATTTTTTACTCCTTTTGATTCTAAAAATCTTGCAACGACATCTAAGCCATAGCCTTTCCCTATAGAATTAAAATCAAAATAGGTCTCAGAATACTGTTTTACAACTTCATT
>TARA_R110001632_G_scaffold190790_2_pt1 | contig 12737 bp, 2 predicted proteins | sample TARA_R110001632 | Tara Oceans TARA_R110001632 (sample SAMEA4398266) | marine metagenome | biome: Polar Biome; feature: [SRF] surface water layer (ENVO:00010504); material: water (ENVO:00002006), including particulate matter (ENVO:01000060) such as... | depth 5 m
AGCCATATCAACTTTCATATCAAGTTGAGGTTGTAAAGTAGCTACTTGATTCATAGTCTTAACATTATTACTATTGACTTGATTTATAGCTTTTGCATTAGCATCTAAAGTTTTGCCAAATACATTGCTACGTGCTAATGCTTGTGGACCATAAGCACTTAATGCACCTGACATAGTATTTAGAGATGCATTGTTTGCATTAACTCTACCAGTATAGTCATCTAATACATAATCAATTTTTTGATCTTCTAATTCAGGAGCCCAAGGAAGAAACAATTCATCCTCTATTCCCATTAATGTATTTAAATTATTTTCATCTTGTCTCCACCATTCTGCTTTTGCAGGTGGCTCTACAGGAGGATCTATTGGATCTATTCCTGGTTTCTCTTCTACCGGAAGATCCATAAACTGTTCATCTGAAGATGTAAAGTCTACGTCTAACCTTGGTGTATTAAATGTATGCAGACCTAATGCACCATCATAATCTTGTCCTTGTTCATATCCTTCATCACCTTTCTTTTTAAAATGAGCTACATATGGAATACCTAGTTCTTTAGCTTCTTTCTTTCTAGTTTCTTCAGCTAGTATTTGGAATTCTTTCCATTGAGGATCATTTCCAGGTTTGCTATAATCAAAACCTTCTATCTGTGAAGTTACATCACCCCATCTATTCTCAAAGTCTGCCTTTCCTTCAGCAGACTTAAGCTGTGCACTACCATATGCATACACAGGTGTTGAGGTATCAGCAGTAATATTTGGATCATATACACCATCAACTATTTGATTTTCATGTATAACACCTTGTTTTTCAGGTCTATTACCTCCTGAATAAATCCCAGGTCTGTATGATCCAATTGGTGAAGCATCTAATACATCTCCTACAGCTTGATTATCTTCAGAAATAATGGCTGTTTCTCCTGTACCTATTCCGTCAATATCTTGAACTACTACTTTGGCTTCATCTTTAAATTTTGATTGATAAGGTAAGTATGCTCTTATTTTACCATCAACTACAGATAACTCATAACCGTCTTTTCTATACTGTTCAAGCTTAGCAGCATTTTCTTCTTGTCCTGGTATACCTTTATAAGGATTTGTAAATGTACCATCAGCTGTGTCATCTCCTTCTTCCAAGTCTACTTCTTCTGTTACAGTTTCTGTTACAGTTTCTGTTTCATTTGTAGGACCACTAGCAACTTCACTATCTTCAGTTACAACTTCTTCCGTCACAACTTCTTCAGTTGCAACTTCTTCAACTGCTGCTGGATCATAACCTATTTTATATTCTTCTGGTATAGGAGCTCCACCCTTAACTTTATTTGCCATTCTTAAAGCGTCCATCATACCCATTTCTCTTCCATCATCAAACTCCCAGTTTGAACCATTCCATGTAGGATCTTGTGCACCTTCCGGCCATTGTTGACCTTTCTCTTTAGCAAAGTCAGATGCTTTTTGTCCTCCTTTTTGATAACTAGTTAGGTTACCTCCATATTTAGCATTCAACATTAAATCACTATTATCATCAGCTAACTCCATTTGTTCAAATGAACCTGGTGCAGCTTGCATAGCCATTTGTTCTCTTGGTCCTACATTACCTTGTGGGTTACCTTCTTGTTGTTGTGCTTGCTGCATAAACTGTTGCAACATCATAATTTGTTGTTGTTGTTCAGCTGGTAATGCAGCCATAGTTTGTTGTTCAGCTTGTTGTTGAGATATTTGTTCAACCTTAGCAGTAAATTCAATTGGGTCTTCTCCAATAGAAACTAAATACGGATGTGCTGCTAATGGAACCCCATCAGCAAAACTTTTTTTAGATTCTTGCATAAAAGCTAACTTAGATAAATCACTCATGTTTTTCTTTAACATCAGCTCAGCACTTAATGAAGAAATATTATCTGCATATTGTGAACCTAACTCCCCATAGTAATCATTTAATTGAAACTTCTTGGATATTTTAGCTGGTGTCTTTCTATCACCACCCATATCTAACTCAGCCATTTCTTCTTTACCAAACTTTAATTTTGGTGTATCAGAAAAAATAAAAGATTGCTCTGGTAAAAACATTGGTACACCACCTTTAGAATGTCTAGGCCCATTAATATCATATAAACCAAACTGACCATCATCATTCAAATCTGTTAATACAGTTTCTCCACCCTCTGCTTCTACATTTGCATTATCTCTAGGCACACTAGACAAACTAAACCTTACACTCTCATCACGTGAGTTATTAAAGTTAGTGCTTCCATAGAATGCTTGTGGAGTTGTAACCAAACCATAATTAGCTTGATCACCAGTTGTCATACCACCATCTTGCATAGACTTAGTTTCTTGGATTTTTCCATCAACTAATTCAAATCCTTTTGGTAGTTTATTTATCTTAATTTTTGCCATAGTTATAACATTTCAATATCAGCTCCCGCTGCAATTAGTTTAGCTAACATTTCTGAGTTTACATTTACTGTTTCTCCACCTTGTTGCATACCATATAATTTCATTAAGCTTGCATCATTATTAGGTTGTTTAGATTTAAGTACTTCTACAAGGTTACCTTTCTTCTTATAGTTATCTCCTTCATAGAAATTTCTTGCAAAATCCCAACTCATACCATCATCATCTGGTGTAGAAGTAAAGTATGGTGTTTTATTTTTATTATTAACTACACCTGAAAAATTACCTGAGCCATCATTAAATAAATCATCAGCTACAAAATTAGCTAAAGCAAAATTGTTTTTAGTTCTTGCATTCATCTTGTCTGTTGATCCACTAACCATTAATGTATCCATTGGGGTTACATTCATTTGATTCATAATTGCTTCTACATCTTTTTCATCTGTAAGACCTTCTTGTGCAAATTTAGCTAAATACTCTTTAAAGTAAGGATGATTCTTGCCTGTTTCTACACCCTCCTGTGCCTGAGCCATTTCTCTTTTAATAACTCTATCTCTATTAGCTAAGTAAGCTGCTTCACCACCACCAGACATATTGCTAAGTATATTATGTTGAACAAAATCTGGTAATGCTTTAAAGCCTGCATTGTTTATACCCCCACCTTGTTTACTCATATACAATCCAGTAGTTCTATCCCCTTCACTACCCATAAGGCCTGTGTTAATATCAGTTGTTCCTCTTTTATTAAAGGCATCAGTTTTAGTTCCGTATATACTATCTGCATTAAGATTAGCCCTCATGTCATCTTTAGCATCCTTAATATTTTTATCTTCAAACCAATCATTTACTACGTCAGCTCCTTTAACAACAAAATCACTGACATCTCCAAAAGCTGTCATACCTTTGCTGTTTATAAATCTATCAGCAGCTCCTTCTAATCCACCTGTGTTTGCAGTAATTTTTGGAGCATTTATATCACCAAACATATCTGCTGCACTTCTTTGCATTGGTGAATCTTGCAATTCTGGTACTTCCAGTTCTGTTGCTGGCAATGATGGTATTGTTTCTGTACCAGCAGTATTAGAAGAGAATCCATCTACATATTCTTGATACCTTGTGTTTCCATCAGCTGTACCTCTTGTTACAGGATCTTCCATAACCCATTCTTGAAAACTTAATGGTTGATCTGGACCTACTGGTACATTTTCTGCCATTGGATCAGCAAAAGGTGCTCCACTATCTGGGACACTAAATTGTGCTTTAGGTATTTCTGATCCATATTGTTGAACAGTTATTTCTTCCTCTTCTTTATTCCCATATTTTTCTTTAAGTGAATTAAAAGTTTCTAATGCTTTACCTTGTAAATTTTCTGCTCCTTTATTTAACCAAGAACTAAAAGCATCAACTGGTTGTTGTTGTATCTCTATTGCATTACCTGACTCATCTAGATTAACAGCTTCCTCTTCCACTAAATTACCTAATGCATCTTTCTCAGGGTTTTCAATATCATATTGAGTTTTCCATGCATTAGCAGCATTTTTATTTTCTTGAGAAAGATCTAACTCTACATCATATGTTGTATTAGCAAGTTTGTTTGCTTTGTTACGTTCTGTTTTTCCTTTCCAATCTCTAAATGAACCATCCTTAACGCCATCTCCATCTTCATCTTTTCCACTAAACATATTAGTATAACCTTCATTTAATACATTAAGGGCTTTACCAAAACTAAAATTGTTACCGGTTTTAAAAGCATTAGGACTAAAATAATTTGTGCTACCTATAATACCTTCATCATTTTGTTTGACAGTCCCATTAAGACTTTGACCATTTATTGTGTCTACTTTACTTGCTTGTAGGAAAGCAGACATTTGTTCATTTTGTTTTACTTGTTCAGGTGTTAACTTAACAGTACTAGGAGCTGTAATAACTGGATCTATAGCATCTGCACCAGTTACGGTAGCATTAGTTATCATCTCATCAGTAACCTCTACACCATCTTGTGCAGTTTTTTTATTTCTCCTACCATAATATTTTCCATTCTCATCTATAACAGGATAGTTTGTATAACCATCTGGTTTTGAGTATGCACCCACATCTTCTTCAGGAATTATATCAACAGGAAATGCATTAGCTGCAGAAGCTACTCCTCCACCACCAAATTGTGCTGTAGGTGCTTCATGATTGTAACCAGCTTCTTTAAGTCTAAGATGAGTGGCCATATCTTTAGCTCTAATCTTTCTCTCACCTTTATACATAAAGTGTGGTTTAAATTCACCACCTTCTTGTGCTTTATTCCATCCAGCTGCATTCTTAGCAAAATTAGCCATCTTAACTACACTAGGTGGGTAACTATCAGTATTACTCATAACTGTGTTAGCAGCCTTTGAAACACTCATACCACGTGATTTAGCCCATCTAGTAAACTTACCTTTGTTCTCTGGTTTAATTTCTATACCTGATTCAGCCATATCAATTGGATCAACAGCTACAGGTCCTTGTTGTCCTTCTGCAATTTGCTGATTTCTTGCTAGCTCTTGAGGATTTCTATTTACCTCTCTTGCATTTGCAGGTTTAGGTTGTGTCATTTGTTGTACACTTTCAAATAATGCAGTAATGTCTGCCTCTTGATAACCTACTGTCATTAATGCTTGAGCAATAGTATTTTGATCTACCTCTTGCTGCATTAAATTAATAACAACTTCTTCAGGTTGTCCTCCTTGTTCTATAGCTTCAGCAAAGAATTGAGAAATCTGTTGTATAGCAGGATCTACTTGTGGTTGCTGTTGCATACCAGGTTGTTGAGGAATCATCTGCCCACCTTGTTGTTTTACACTTTTTTTGTTTAAATTCACTTTGCTCATATTATATTATTAATATACAAATAATTCAGGAGATTCACTAATATTTAAGGTTTAAGAATTGCCTATGACGTTAGTCATTATGTAATTAGACGGAGACATACCCAATGATTTTGCTTGCATGTAATGTTTTCTATTTAGCTTGTCATGTAAATCTCTTGCATACCTTTCTCTACTAGTTCCATCATAATCTCCATTTATAAAATTCTTAAATACCCCATACTCTCCACCTGCTGCCATTGTTGTAACTTCAAATGGATTGGCATTATTTAATGCAAAAGTTTGAGGAAATACATCTTCTATATATCCATTTACTTTTGATATATATTGTTCACCTGGTTGTTCTAAACCAACTGCTAATGCAGCATTATATACTGCATCTCCTAATCCATCTATAACGTTGTTACCAAATCTATATTTTGTTGAACTAACATCTGGTGAAGTACCTTCATATAGTTCCCTTAATGCAGCTAGTTCTTCTTCAGATGTACGTTCATCATCTACTCTACCAGTATTTATAAGTCTATTACTCCCTTGATTATAAGATAATATAGACATGTTTCTTATATCTATTTCAGTTAATCCTAACTGAGGATATTGTTTTGCATAGTCTTTAAACAACTCATAATTTTTAGTTAGTATATAACTTACTGCATCCACTGCTTTGTTATCATCTGCTAAATCTGATGGACTAGTTATATCAAAATACTGTCTAGCAAATTTATCTAATGAATTAAATTTAGTTTTACCAATACCTAATGAAATATCTTTCTCATTCTTATCTGTTAAATCATAAGCTAGTCCTTGTAATCCTGCATTTACATCTCTTGCATCTTCTAGTGTCCTTGGTGCATTTAAACCAACTCCTGACTCAACACCTGTAATACCAAATGTAGCAGCTTTTAACCAATCTGGATCAACAGAGGAATTTAATATCTCAGGTATCTTTACAGAATTATATGTAGCTCTTTTAAGTATATTACCTACTACTTGTTTACGGTCTTCAGATAATTCTGAATTGTACTTCCTTTCTAAATTGGATATAGCTAAATCATCAGTATAAACCTCATCATCATTAACTTCATATTGTGATCTTACTTCCACATCTTCACTAGGTCTTCTTATCCATGCAGTTGATATTTCATTGTACGGTTGTTGTATAACTCTACCATTTACATTATGAGTAACAATAGGCATTCCATCTTCATCTATTTCAGAAACAAAACCACTATGTGTATTGAATGTCTCTGAGCCTAATGTTTCTTTATGATGACTAGAGCCTTGCCAGTATATACCAACTATGTCACCAACTTTATAATCAGAAGCTTTAGTTTGAGATTTACTTTTTACTTTTCCAGTAATATTTTTTAGTTCTTCTACTGATGTACTTTCATTAACATTATCAAAAAGTTTACTGTCATATATATTATATATACTTTTGCTATTATCTGCATTAGTCATAGACTCAAATAAATCCCAGGCATCTTTATACTTTACTCCTATAGCTTCTGTTAACACATTGTTTTGTTCTAGTATAGTACACATACCTGCAGCACATCTTTCTTCTTCTAATCTACTTGGGATATTATTAAACACCATCCCTTTAGTATCTTCTTCAGTATTGTCTGTATTATATGCATCTAACGCAGTTTTTGTTTGATCTCCAAATTTCCCATCAATACTTGATCCTTTTCCACTTGTTAAAACATCACTCATGTATCCTTCACTGATAAGTTTTTCTTGAATACTTTTTACTTCTTCATAACTTTCTTTACTAAACTTTTTATAATATCTACCTATACTAGTAGGACTTAAATTATTATCATCCACCATTGCTCTGTGAGCTGCATAAGTTCTGCTACCATATATACCATCTTTACCTCTTTGCCCTATATCATATCCTTTACCAGTTAAAACATCTTGTAAATCAAATACATCTTGTTCAGTAGCACTTGCCATATCTTTCCAACCTTCTGCGTAGTAATTTGATTTCTTAATAAAATCAGAAATTAATACTGGATCTTTATATTCATCAAATACCTCTGCGGCAGATTCATCAGTTAATGTTCCTATTATACTTTCTATTTCACTTGCAGACAATGTAGGATTTTCACTTCTAACATATTCTATAAAAGATTGTGAAATCTTTGTGTTATCTTGATCTACATAAGTATTGTCTATTGGTGTTTCTAATGGATTAAATTCTGTATAAGAACCAAATGGTTTAAACTCTTCAGGTTCAACAATTGGATTATCTAAATCATACATGAATCTTTCAAAATTAGGTGTAGCAACTCTGGTATTATCTTGTACAGATGTTAATCTTTCTCCACCTACTTGGTAAAACTCCCTACTTATTTCTAAGTATTCTTTAGGTGTTTTGTTTTCTAATGGTTTTCCATCAGTACCTTTTCTTCTTTTTTCTCCATATAGTTTTGGAAATATTGTTTCTAATGATTTACCATCTCTAATAACATCACCAAAGTATTTTCTTGTTCCACCTCTACCTATAAAGTTAGACAAGTTAATAATATCCTCATATGAATAATTCCAACTATCTCCTAATTGATCCTTATATTCTTTAGTTAAATCATATGCATCTTTTAATAATGGTGTTGTAATAGTATCTCCTTTTTTATCTACAAACCCCTCATTTAAACGCATCTCAAATATTCTATTTTGAGCATCTAAATCTGCTATAAACTCATCTCTTGAACCATCATATAAATCTAACTTATCTATTTCAGAAAACCTTTGACCATATAAACCAGAAGCAGTAGATTGTTTGTTTTTCATTAATTTACCACCTATACTTTCTGCTTGAGATATTGCTTTTTTTACTCCTTCTATATCTACATCTATATCTCTCCAGCTCCCACCTTTTTGCATTTTATAAACCCCACCACCTAGTTTTTTATAAAAAGAATCTAAGTTTTGCATAATTGATTCAGAGTTACCTATCATAGTATTATATCCTGCACCACTAGTACCTTCTCTCATAGTTTTTACTAAAGCTGGTGGTAAAACATATTCTCCTTTTATGGGAAGGTTGCCTTTACCCCCGCTCATATCTAAAGCAGTTGATGTACCTTTTTTTGAAACATCAAAAAGTTTTGCATCTTTAGGATCTAAATATGCTGACATAACTCTTTTAGGATCACCAGGATTTAATATTCCACCCTTTAAAGTATTCTTTGCATTATTTAAATAGAAGGGTTGAATTTCATCACTAAACCAATTACCATCTTCATAGTTTGTAAATGTTTTGTTATTTACATTTGCATCTTCAATTCTGTTTAATCTTACAGCCTCTGTTTTCTTCATAAGTTTTTTAGAACCATCTGAAGTAAATACTTCTACCATGTCATCAGTTGGTTTTATTACTTCTTTTACTTTTTTAATTGCTTCTTTAATTGGCCCTTTAATATTTTTACCCTTACTCATCCATGCAGGTATAATAGGTATAGCACCCAAAGCATCAAAAGTTGCATCTAGATATTCTCCTTTTCCTACATTGTTACTAGCATTTTCTGCATACTGTGCCCATGCAAAAGGATTGATCATATCTATTACTGAATCAAAATTATTTCTCTCAGGATTATTTACATTTAATCCTTCAGGAACATTTTCATTACGTGCACTGTAACCAAATGATGTCATAGGGCTAGCTAACTTATCTGCTAAGTTTTCAAAAAATCCTGGTGGATTATATTGGCTTATTGTACCACCTCCATTTTGTTTATATATATTAGGATTTTTTAAATCAAACATACCATTATTACCTATTGCTGATTTTATATTATTAGGATTAGTGCTTATATACTCTACAGGTCTTAAAGGTCCTGATTGTGCATTTACCCAACCACGTTCTCCTGATTTGCCCATTATTACTCTACCATCAATATCTTTAGCAAACTCTTTTCCTACTTCCATAGTTTGTTTTCCCGTATAAGGGTTGGCTATATTTACATAACTTGGCATAGATATATCACCATAATAATTATCATATTTTTTAGCTATATCTTCTGGATGAAAGTAAAAACCTTTACCCCAAAATCCATCATCTGATCTGCTACCTATTTGTTTTGGATCAAACGTATCAAACACTTCATCAGTTTTATGAATAACAATATCTTGAACTTTGCTATTACCAAATGCCTTTTGAAAGTTTCCACTTTTTGCTTGTATAAATTGTTCAGGTGTTCCAGCAAATGAACTTCCATCTGCATTCTTCATCCATGTCTTATTTGCTTTTGTTGTTTCTTCTATCAGTTTATATTCCTGCATTAATATTTTATTCTCTGGAATAGATTTATTAAAAGCACCCCAATCCATTTCACTTGTAAACTTTTTATTAGTTTCAAAAAGCTCTTGCAAATACTTAACTCCTTTCTTAGCATATGGTTTTACCATTCTACCTAAAGCACCAAATTGTGCTACTGGTAAAGACTCACCACCTAATTCTTTATACCTTTGCAAGTCAGTTATAATACTTTTATCCAAAGTTACTACCTGGTATGCGTCTCTTATATCTGACTTACCATAATTAGTTACAATAGCATCATACCCCTCAGCCATTAATTTTTTTACTTCATCAACATCATAGTTCCTTGCCTTATAATCATAGAATGGTTTTTTAGGATTAATCTTTGCACCCCATTTTTGAGAACCATAATCTCTAAATGCATTATTACTTGGTGTAAAGAAACTTAAGTTTTCAGGCATTGTAGTATATGGAAGTACTTTTGGATTATTAAAATCAAGCGGCTTCATTATAGTTTCTGGGTTGCTTGTATTTCTATAAAATATATAATCTTCAGCTGGTGGTCTTTGTAATTTTTTTGGAGTATTTGCTACTGATTCTGCAATTGGGTTTTTCTTTACTACTTCTTCAACTACGTCATCTGTTACACTTGCTGCATCATCAAAAAAAGATTTAAGATACTTAACTCCCTTCTTTACAAATGGTTTAGCTACCCTACCCAATGCTCCAAATTGTGCTTGTGGTACTTCCATTACCATATCACCTGGAAATTGGTATTCATTCTCAGGGAACATCATTTGTGAATTACCTAAGTTATCTGTACCCAATATAGGAAAGTCAACATTCTTCATGCTTATATCCCCTGACGGAATCAGATTAACTGGATTGGTTTTATCTGCACTATCATTTCTGTATCCATCTACAGATATAAATTGAGTTATATCTTGTAGATATTGATTTGGTCCACCGGGAAGTCCTATACTTTTTTTATTTGCCATGTCTTATCTCATTGATAATTGTAATTTAGTGTTGTATAATCTCAACAACATCTTTCTGTTTCCTGACACATTACGTCTTAAAATAACTTGATTAGAATAATGTCTAAACTTTTTACGTTGTGTAGGAGCTTTGTCATAATTTAAATTTGTTGTATTTAAAGGTCTAACATAACCATTACAATCAGTATTAAATATTGATTGTTCAACATTAGTAAACTCACCTCTATCATTCGTTATATCCCAGAACTGATTAAATCTAAATTTATGTTCTACTTTAGAAACTAATATATCTATATTATTTGGAGTTATTATAGGATAATTTAAATTACCCCATGGGTTATTAAATGGTTGTGGTGTTAATACTAATAAGCCTGATACTTGATCATTATTATAAACAATAGCTGCATCAAAATTAAAATCTAAGTCTTCCCATTTATCACCACCACACATGTTATATTGTGGATCTCCTTTATATACATATGTTTCTAATTGATATTCAAAACTTCTAACTGTATTAACTGCTTGACCAGTATTTGATATTAAATCTATTTCCCAAGGATAGTCTTCACCATAATAATTTACAAATGAATCACATCTAACATTGTGTCTCCAAAAACCACCAACATTATAGTTAGTTATAACACTATCATAGAAGAAATAATTACATTGTCTATCTGATACAAAAGAAGGATCACCTATATCATAAATTAAAGGTTGTGAATCAGGACAAGTTCCTGGTGTAGTTACAATTGTTCCTGGTATTGTAGGCGGTGGACACTCACATGTTACCTTTCTACATCTTATCTTTCCTGTATCATCACAAATACCTGTTGATTCAGTGAATAACAATGTAACTGGATCTTGATAAACTTTAGTATATCCTGCTGCACAATCACAAGTGAATGGTATAGCACATACAGCTCCTGATATTGCTTGTGCAGTTTGTTCTAACTCAGCATTATTTTGAGCATTCATTGTATACTGATTTGCTCCAGGATTACCAGGAGAATATGTTGTATTAGAACATACATTTATAACTACAGCATTAGCTGGTTGATTAGTACCAATCCCACAAAATAAAGCATATATTTCTTGCTTTAATGGATCACCTAAATTAGTATTAGCCCATGCACCTGTAGATGAACCACCAACATTAGGTGTTTGGAATGCTGCTGTAGATGGATTAGGTGGCCCACCATTAAACATATTAGTTCCATCAGTAACAACAATAAGTATTTGTTTAAAAAATGGATCAGCTGTTCTATCACCTAATTGTGAGTTTGCCTTATCATTTAATACTGCTAAACCACCATTACCAGCTGTAGGTGAACTTGTACCTATTGCAACATCTGGATCAGTTCCTCCACTACTTATTCCCCATGTACCGTCATACCAATTACATGCTTGTATTCCAGTCACTGTATTAGTCATAGAATAACTACCAGGCTGCGTCCATCTATTTGTAGCTAAAGCCCAACCTGTAAAACCTATTTGCATATTACCTGCAGCTAGTTGTGTTGTTATTGCAGGATCATTTAAGAATACATCTAACCAACGCATTTGAGCTGTAGAAGCATTAGTATTTCCCATTGTCCCTGTATTAGGATCATAATCTAATACACCTGTACTACCTGACCAGTCCATTGCAATTACAATATCTAATAAACAATCCTGAGCACCACCAGCTATTATTGCTGGAATATCATCTACTGTTATTGTAGCAGCAATAGTTTCATTAACTCCTATCTCACATAAACCATTAACAGGATTAAAATTATATCCTGGAGGACATTGAGGTACAGTTCCTGTAATTGTTTTAGTTGTAAAGAAATGATTTATACTTGGTAAAGCTAATTCTGGATGCCAATCATGAAAAGAAATCCATGCTTTTGATTTTGGATCATATGATATAGTCCAAGAACAATCATCAAAATAAACAGGATCTCCTATATCTACACTAACTGTAGTACCTAATCCAGATTTATTAACAATATCTATTCTTACAGGTTTAGCTAAAGAATTTATAAATCTTGCATCTGATATATATTGTGACTTTAATTGATAATCTTTTTTCATGAAGTAGACTATATCATCTACAGAATCATACATTACTTGACAACCTACACCTGCTACAGGATTATCTGACCATACTGAATTTTCAGATGAAGGAAATTGTTTTACAAATCTAGATGGTAGGTATTTATTAAACCACCATTTCATACCTTG
>TARA_R110001632_G_scaffold55132_5_pt1 | contig 12666 bp, 6 predicted proteins | sample TARA_R110001632 | Tara Oceans TARA_R110001632 (sample SAMEA4398266) | marine metagenome | biome: Polar Biome; feature: [SRF] surface water layer (ENVO:00010504); material: water (ENVO:00002006), including particulate matter (ENVO:01000060) such as... | depth 5 m
TTACCAAGATAACCAATTTCAAGAAACCTTCATTCAATATGCTAATCAAACTAACAATTTGTATGAATTAGCTTACATGTTTGGTTATACTCCTAAGGTAACAGGAGTAGCTGAAACCTCTTTAGATTTCTATCAAAGAGTTCCCTCTAAAGGTGCTAGTAAAGTCCCGGATTTTGATTATGCTTTAATAGTTGAGGAAAATGCACAAATTAAATCTAACATATCAGATATTAATTTTCTTACTGAGGACTTACTTGACTTTTCAATATCATCATCTTTAGATCCTACGGAAATTACAGTATATGCTGTTGATGCTAGTAATAACCCAACAGAATACTTATTAAAAAAGAGTCGTAGAGCAATATCATCAACTGTTAACACAACTACAATTTCATTCTCAACTCCTGAGGAATTTTCTACAAAAACTATATCAGCCGACAATTTAGTAGGTATATTAGATATTGTAGATTCAGATGGTAATATCTGGTATGAGGTAGATTATTTAGGTCAAGAATTAGTATATGATTCAATCAAAAACACCAACCCTAATGATCCTAATTATTATGAAGATACAACAACTCCTTATTTACTTCAAACTAAACAAGTAGCCCGTAGATTTGTTACCCGATTTATAGATAGTTCAACTCTTCAAATCCAATTTGGTGCTGGGAAGAGTACAGATACTACAGAAGAAGTAATACCCAATAGTGATAATGTTGGTTTAGGTTTAACATTTGAAAAAGATAAACTTACAACTGCTTACTCACCTTTAAATTTTATATTTAATAACACATATGGTGTGGCACCTTCAAACACCACATTAACTATTAGATATCTTACAGGTGGTGGCACATCCGCAAATGTTCCTTCAAACACTCTCACATTATTAACCAACACAAATGTTATAAAATTTTCAAGGTATTCTTCAAGTGACCCCTCAGGTGACTACCAATCAGCATTTAATTCATTAGCAATTACAAATCCTGATGCCGCTACTGGGGGTGGAGATGGTGATTCCGTAGAAGAACTAAGACAAAATACAATTTCAAGTTATGGGACTCAAATGAGAAACGTAACTCTAGATGATTATCTAGTCCGTACTCTTTCATTACCTTCTGAATATGGTAAAGTAGCAAAAGCCTACATAGAAAAAGCAAAAATATCTTCAGATAATAATAATGTATTAGATTTATATGTTTTAGGATTTAACTTAAATAAAAAACTTATACCTCCTAGTAGTGCTTTAATTAAAAACATTAGAACTTACCTATCAGCTTATAAAATGATAGGTGACTCAATTAATATAAAATCAGCATTTTACGTTAATATAGCTATTGATTTTGAAATTATATCTTTACCTAACTTTAATAGTAATGAAGTCTTAAAAAATTGTATTGTAGCATTACAAAGCTATTTTAATATAGACAGATGGCAAGTAAACCAACCTATCATTTTAAGGGGTTTATTTGCTGAATTAGATAAGGTACAAGGGGTACAAACCGTAAAATATATAAACTTTACTAATAAAACTGGTGGTTCTTATTCTAATTACAAATATGACATTCCTGGTGCCACTATTGATAGTGTAATTTACCCTTCAATTGATCCTATGATTTTTGAAGTCAAATTCCCAGATAGTGATATTACAGGTAAAATAGTTAACCTCTAACATTATGGCAGTATATAAATTATTCCCAGAACAAGATAATACTTTGTATTCGATGTATCCTTCAATGAACGCAGGGATAGATCCTATAAGCCAAGTATCTAATCTTAACTTTGCTATTGATACGTCTCCTTCAGTGGCACGTACTCTAGTACAGTTTAACACGAGTGAAATTACAGATGTAATAAATAATACTATATCAAATAAAAATTTCGATGTATATTTAAAAAAGTTTATTGCAACCGCCCAGGGTATTAATGAAGATTCAGATCTTAACATATATCCAATATCTCAATCTTGGAATAATGGTACCGGAACTTATTTAGACCAACCTATTACAACTGATGGTTCATCTTGGAATAGTCCAATACTTGGTGGTGGTGATACTTGGTATCCTGGAGATACTGTTATTTCTACTAGTTCTTATAACCCAAACTTTTCAGTTCAAGGTGGAGGTAATTGGTATATTTCATCATCAGCTACTTCATCCCCAACTCAAATACTATACCCTTATACCCAATCCTTTGCAATGAGATCTACAAAAGATCTATCTGTAAAAGTAACTGAAACGGTTCATGATTGGTACAGTGGTTCAATCTACAATAGTGGGTTTATTATAAAATGGGAAGATGTAATAGAATTTAATACTAGCAAACAGATTCAACCTGTAATGCAATATTATAGTATTGATACAAATACAATCTACCCCCCAGAACTAGAATTCAGATGGGATGATTATATATATGCTACATCATCAACTATAAACTCTCTTTCAGGATCTAACTTATTTATAGACTTGGATGAAAACCCAGGACAGTTCTTTCCAGAAAGTATTAATAGATTTAGATTAAATGTAAGAGAAGAATACCCTAAACGTGTATTCCAAACCTCTTCTATTTATACTACCCAACATTACTTACCTACTTCATCCTACTATGCTATTAAAGATTTAGATACAGATGAGTATATAATAGATTTTGATACTACTTATACTAAAATTAGTGCTGATAGTAAAACAAATTACTTTGATATATATATGAATGGTTTAGAACCTGAAAGGTACTATAAAATTCTAATTCAAGTAAACAATGGTACTAGTAAACAGGTATATGATAACAACTATTACTTTAAAGTAGTCAAGGGATAATGAAACAAAAAATATCTTTAAACAAACAAGTATTTGATAGGACCCAGTATTCTAGGGTTATAGATACTTCGTTTACTCAATTAATCCCCCAATCTACGGGGTCAATTGCTGTTGAGGATGTTACAGTTAATGAATTTTTTATTCTTTATGATGATTTATTTTTCGATATACCCAAAACCGGAAATAACTCTCACGAAACCTTAATTACTACTAGTACAGATTATATAGGGTTCGAACCCCTAAATGAAGAACTAGAAGCATTACAACAGGAAATTACCAATCTTAGATTAGAACTAATCCAAGCTAAACAAGATTTAGCTGCCCAAATAGAACAAAACACTAATGTCTAATTCTATAGTAATCCCAATCAATCCTGATTTTCTCTTATTAGAAACCTATAGTGTTTCTGATGAAAATCTTATTGCCACTGAAGAAATTTCATCAACATTTAACCCTGAAACGGACTATGTTGAATACTACATTTATGGGTTAAATAATTCACTATTATTCCCCCCTCTAGAGGATGGTACGGTTCCATATACCGGATATTCTATTTTAGATAATGATGTTTATATTACCCCATCTGAAGATTTAATGACCTATGGTTATGTTCAAGGGGGGTATAATTCTATTTATAACTTTTTTTCAAACCGTTTAAGTTCATCTATTTCATCTAACTACTTTATAGCAGAAGTATCCTCTGATAGGACAGAAATACGCTTAAATTCTAATACTATCCCACTTGAGGAAATAGTATCATCATCTATTTCATTTATTAATGAAAGAAAACAAGATAAATACTATCCAGATTTTTACTTAAACTTTGGTTCAAATCGAACAGTCATAGCTAATAATATTGAATTAGATAATGATACAGTATTAATTAAACTATATGATCCTTTACCAAACCAATTTCAAGTAAATACCCCACTATGGGTTGTTGAAGAGGTAGCAGAGCCTAAAGCCTATAATGTAACATTTCAAGAAGAAATATTAGAGGAAGAAGATTTTTCAATTCCTTTAAAGGGTCCAAATATTAATTTAGAATTAAAAGACCAAATTAATAATAGCACACAACCTCTATCATTAAGTCAATTAAATTCTTCCCCACTTACAAGTTCATATCAACAACTTCAAAGTTTATTTCATAAAGAAGGTATACCAATTAATGTAGATTATTCTAAGTATTCTAATTTTATAAACTTTTCATCTATAGAATCTAGAATTGAAAACTTTGAATATAAACTTCAGTTAATAGAATCATATACCGAATCGTTAACATCGGGGTCTAACGTCTCCTCAACAACAGCAGTATCAGGGTCTAAAGTTTATTATGAAACATTAATAAATGATACAATTACTAACTTTGATGAATATGAATATTTCTTATACTTTGAAAGTGGATCGAAATCCTGGCCTAAATCAAATCTCGAACCTCCATATTTAAATTTATCCACAACTGATGCTAATGCTATTTCTTGGTATAATGAACAAATAAGTTCAGCTTCCGTTTATGACGAACAAAACCAAGATAATTTATTTTATGATATCCCTGAATATTTAAGGAATGATTCCTCAAATCAAGGATATATAGATTTTGTAGAAATGATAGGTCAAAGCTTTGATAATGTTTGGATATATCTAAAAGATATTAGCAACAAATACAATGCTGATAACAGGATAAATGCCGGGGTATCAAAAGACTTAGTCGCTCAAATTCTAAGGGATTTTAGTTTAAAAATATACCAAAATAATTTTTCCTCAAATGATATTTACACTTCATTCTTAGGATTAACCCCATCAGGAAGCTTATTCCCATTCCCTGAAATAACAGGTAGTTTACCTACACCATCTGGGTTTGAATACGTTAATACATTTATTTCATCTTCTACTGACGCGGTTCCATTGGATGATGTTAATAAACGCATATACAAACGTCTATATCACAATTTACCGTATTTACTTAAATCAAAAGGTACAATCCAGGGTTTAAAGACAATCCTTAACATTTATGGTATCCCTGATACTATTCTCAGGATTAGTGAATTTGGAGGTAAAGATAAAGATAATTCAAATGATTATGATTATTACTATCGTAAATTTAATTACGCATTCGAAACTGAAGGTGAAGGTTATATTTCCTCTAGTTGGTTATCTTCTCCTGAATTTGGGAATGTATACCCATCTACACTAGGGTTTAGATTTAAAACCCATGGTATTCCTACTGAAGCTATTGACTATAAGCAGGTACTTTGGACTTTAGAACAAGATCAATCTTTAGATGGATTTTATGGAGACCCTGCGTATAGTAGTAGTTTTTATGGTAGTGGTAGTACTGCATCAGGTAGTCTCCCAGCTATAACTATAAGATACGAGGGTACAGCAAACACATCAGCCTCATTTAGTGGTTCAATATCAGACCCATATAAACAATTCGCTCATGTAGATTTCTACCCTGATATTTCCAGACCCACAATTACGGCTAGTGTAGAATTACCCGTACTAGATGGGGGTTGGTGGAGCCTTATGGTAACTCGTAGTGTATCTAATAACGATGAAAACTACATGCTCCACGTAGCTAATAACATTTATAATGGTGCTACTGGTACTCAAATAGGATTTCAGGCCTCATCCTCAGTTTACATTACTTCTAGTAACTGGGAAAGTGACGTTCCTTCATACTTCGGTAATAAGGAAATGGTTTTAGATATAGATAGTACTGATTACTATAAATTTTCAGGATCATACCAAGAGATAAGATATTATAATACTATAATAAGTGAAAGTGCTTTTGAGGACTACACAATGAATCCTCTCTCAATTGAGGCAAACCAAGTTGTTAGTAGTTCTTTAGATAACGCCCCAAATAGTTTATATTTTAGAGCATCTTTAGGGGGTGATTTATATACTGCTTCTATATCTATCCACCCTAAAGTAACAGGGTCGTGGACACCATCTCAATCGTTTTTTGAGGGTAATAATTTTTATATAAGTGACTCTGGGTCGTTTGTAAATAACAGAGAATACTATTTCTTCGACCAACCTGCTGTAGGTATTAAAAATAGAATAAATGATAAGATTAAATCACAAGATCTATCTTTACCATCATATAATGAGGTTCAAAGTGTTGCTATCCCAGATAAAGATACCCTTTCAAATTTAAGATCTATCCAACAGGATAAAACTAAGGATTTACAGTACACAAATAATATAGATTTATTAGAAGTTACATTCTCACCCCAAAATGAAATTAATGATGATATTATATCTCAACTAGGACATTTTAATATTGGTAACCTAATAGGCGATCCTAGAGAAAAATTAACATCAAACCAATCTTACCCAGAACTAAATAGCCTTAAAGAAGAATACTTTTTAAAGTACGTTCATGAGAATTATGATTTTAATGATTACGTAAGGTTAATTAAATTCTTTGATAATTCTTTATTTAAAATAATTAAAGATTTTATACCTGTTAGAGCGTCATTAACATCAGGTATAACAATAAAACCACACCTTTTAGAAAGACAAAAGTACCCACAACCTCAAGTATATTGGGAATTTGAACAATATTCTGGATCCGTAAAATCATTCCCTAAGGGATATGAAACTGGAGCTTTATTAATCCCGAGTGGGGGTAGTGGAGGCTCGTTTGGTGTTTTTGACCACCTAACAAACTTTACTCAAAGTTGGGATGGGATCAACTCAACCCCTTTAGGTTTAGTTCCTTTTACTCAATCAGATGCTCCGGAATTCTTTACTGGGGAATTTAGTGGTTCTTCTATATTAGTTACAAATGGAGAACTTAACCCAGAATGTGATCCTTATAAAAAAGTAGACACAACTGCTTTAACTTATGATGTTGTTAGTTTAACATATAATAGTGGAGGTACCACTGGAACATACAGTCAAAGATCTTTTGATTTCTTCCTAAATCCCCCTGCTCCCCAATATGGTACTACAGGAGATGTAGTTTTATGGTGGGATGCTAAATTTTTAGGAGCAAGTAAAACCCCAGGTAATTTTGACTGGCAGTACCAAATTGCAGCTGTTAAAATATTTAAAGAATCACAAAATGGGGTTGATAATAGTTTACTTTTAGGGGATGTAAATAATATTAGAATTGCTACTACACTACTATCCGTTTTATCGGATGATAGTACTTCTACAACAACTGCAAACTTAGATATAGACGTTATATCAGTAGCAGAATATCCAGAATTTTATTTATATTATATAAAACCTGCTGGTAATATAACATTAACTTCACCTAGCGGTACACCTGGAGCTATAGATGTAGCTACTCAGTCTAGTATAGCAACGATACCAACCCCTTACATCACTCAAGCATTTAATGTAAGTGATTGTAATGTAACATATGGGAACGCTTCAGAAATTAGACCTGGTACTTTATATCAAGATATAGATTATGCTACAAGTACTACTACTCCCGTGAATTTTGATCAGTTAATCTCTGGAAGTGCTACTAAAGCTACTGTTCCGGATTCTAATTACTCTACAACACGTATTATTAGACCTCGCTATAATGGTAGCAGAAGCACATCAAATGGATTTAATTTAACATCTAGTATAGGAGGTTTAGGTCAATTAGCAAACGTAGAACAGGATAGATTTTACTTCGCATACTTTAATTATATAGGAGGCACATCACCAGAATGGGGTAATGAATTGGTAGATAGAACAGGATTAAGTCTTAGATACTACATAGATGCTGAAGGTAGCGTTATTGAACCTACTAATGATTCTAAAGGGGTTAATTTAAGTATTGTTAGACAAACTTTTACTGAAGGTGAAACTGGTGTTTTCTCATTTGATGATGAAACCGGAGCTACCATTAACTCTCAAAATCTGGAAGGAAATCAAACTATATTTAAAAGTGGTAAAAGAATAGTTCCAATTATTTACTCACAAACCTCTAGTATTAGTAAATTAAACCCTGAGGGTGGTGCTACAGGATCTATTGAATTTATAGTAGGAAACTCTGATACACTACAAGAAGTACCATCTATTGGTTCGTATCAAATGCTTGCTATTTCCCCTGATAAAGATTATTCTACTCTAGGCCCTATATCCTTTGAAGATATATCAAACCAAAATGATGATGTAAACTTTACTAATGATACAACGATTACATTTGACCCCATAGGAACACCCGTTGGTCGTAGTCCTGGAGAATTAGATGTTACAATTACCTTTAGTGCACAAATTGGTCTACAAAGTAGTATTTTACCACGAGTGGGTGTTTTCCAATGGTTTAAAAATGGCAATGCCGTAGGTGATATAATGTATCTAGATGTTGGTGCTTTATCAAACTACAAACGAAAGGATACTCTAACATATGTAGATAATGATATCCAGCTTAATGATTCTTTTGAATTAAAACTAACTGGAAAATTTAATAATGATGTTAAAATTAAGGGACTTGAGACTATACTTAGTATTTCTCAAGATATTGCCCCTTCAAGTGGGATAGTTACTCGTTTCTTTGGTAAGGCTGCATCCGCTGGTACCCCTACTAAAAATATTTTCCTTAGAAGTAAAGACGAAACCCCAGCCCTCCCAGCAGGACAGTCAGGTTTAAATGATATATATACTGCCCGACAAGTAGATATTTCAGGTAGTGGTTTCTTTCCAATCCAAAACCAATTCACTCTCCAAGCCGGGGATGAAATTAGATTTAAGGGTACTGAAGCTTATACTTACAAAATTATTTCTGTTGAACCAAATGTATTGAATAATAATAAAATAGGTATAACTTTAGATAGAAATTTACCTATAGACTGGACTAACTCAGACCTAGATCACTTTTTAGTAAGAAGATATGTAGATGCTCCGGGTTCAATTATAGTAAAATCTAATAAGACAGTTGGTGGCACTTCACCTGGTTTCTTTATGCCGGAATATGCTACTAAAGGGATAGAAGACAATTTTGATACAATCATACAAAAACTAAAAACTGATCAATTAATATAAATCTAAATTTGGATTAAAAGTAAAATTTTTATATATTTATAAATTGACGAATAAACTATAAAATAATGGGATATTTAAATAATTCTGTAGTAACCGTAGACGCGATCTTAACAACTAAAGGTCGTCAACTACTAGCTCAAAACGACGGTTCATTCCGTATTACTCAATTCGCATTGGCAGATGACGAAATTGATTACTCTCTTTACAACCCAACACACCCTTCAGGTTCAGCATATTATGGTGAAGCATTAGAAAATATGCCTCTTTTAGAAGCTTTTCCTAATGAAACCCAAATCATGAAGTATAAGTTGGTAACTTTACCACGTGGTACTTCTAAAATGCCTGTATTGGATTTAGGATATGCTGGAATTACTTTAAAACAAGGTGCTTCACTATCAATTACTCCACAAACTCTAAATTACTTGGGTGGTAATCAAACATTTGAAACTGCAGGCTATACAGCCATCATTTCTGATGTTCGTTTATTCAGCACATTTAATGGTGTTGGTATAGAAACACCTCAAGCTGTTGCCGCTAACGCTACAACTACATTAGGTACTAACGTATCCAAAACCGTTGTTGGTACTACAATTAACTTAACAGCTACAACTGTTAACACGTTATTTGGTAGTAATGCTCAACTTCAAGCTACTTTAACTGTAGTAGGTAGAGATTCAGGTGCTAGAATTACTATCCCAGTAACAATTAATAAAGTACAGTAATTATGTCATTTAAAAGATTAGACCCACAAGATTTTGTAGTATCGGCTGATAGTATTACTAATACACTATGGAGTGGAGATGTTCCAACATTAACTACTTATTTTACCTCTTCTACTCAAGAAGCTGGTAATTCTGGTGATTATTACCTATCAGTATTTCAAACAGCTTCAACAGTTTCAACCTCAGCTATTCAATTTGATGTTGCTTATGGTAATAAAGTAGGAAGTGGTTCCATACCATTCAACTCAGACCCATCTTTAGCAGGATATTCTCCAACATCTACAGTTTATGGTCAATACAGAACCATGGTATTAGGTGATGAAGATACAGCTTTTTCTTTTGGTGATTATATAGCTGAAGAGTTTGTAGCTTTACCTATTGAAAGAGCTAGATATAAAGAAGGTTTATTCCCTGGATCTTTAAATCTAACCTTAAAAGGTGCAACTAACGAACTTAAAATTACAGATAATTCAAAAGATGTAACTTCTATCACATTTGTAGATTCTGGGAGAGTATTTAACCTAGTTTCGGGTTCAAATGGTGCAGCTTATACGGGTACTGGATATACACCAGGATCTGGTTCTTATGGTTGGATGTTACCTGATATTGGGGTACTATTATTAAATACTAAAGCCTTAGAAGGTTCAGTAGCTGATGGTGGTTTAGGTTTAAGTATTACTAGAACTAATTCAACTAATGGGGGTACAAATACAACCATTTACCAAGCTATTAGTGGTAGTGAATCATTCTCTTTAAATTCTCAAGAAACAATTACATCCGATTTTGTATTTGTAAGAGCAAGAAACTCTGAATTTAATTATTCAGAAAATCCTTCATACATTACGGGTTCAACTGGTGAAGTAAGATACACTGAGTGGATCAATTCACCCCAAACATATATGACGACTGTTGGGATGTATAATGATGATAACGATTTATTGGCCGTGGCCAAATTATCTAAACCTTTATTAAAAGACTTTACTAAAGAAACTTTAGTTAGAGTTAAGCTAGACTTCTAATGAATGAGCGCATTCAAACAATTATTAACATCCGATATAATAGTTTCCCCATTTGAGGTAAACAAAAGTTTTGATTGTGTTCTTTATCCTAAAACCAAAGGATATGGTGCAGCAGTCTATGGTGTCGATGTCTATGGATCAGCTTCATTTGAAACAAACTGTAATATAGATAGATTTAAAGGGATTAATGGTGATTTTTTCACTAATAAAGATTTAACTGGGTTCAATGATAACGAATATCAAGTATTAATCTATAACTCCGTTAAAGAACTTTATTATACTAATTATTTATCATCTTCATTAGGTTCAGAAACCAACCAACCTGTATTAATCCCAGGGTCAGATCCTTCAGGTGATAGACTTATAGGAGATACTTACACACCTTCTTATTATAATTATTTAAGTACTGACTTATCTATTCCAAGATTTATCCCAACAAGTTCAGGGGATATAGTTGGTGTTATTTCCATACCTTCATCTTTATTTGGAGAAAAATTACTCCCAGGTTCTATTAGAATTACTTCTGGGGGATTTACCCTATTAGACGATGGGGAAGGTACTTTATATACCAATGAAAGGTTTCCGGGATTTAATTTTGGTAATGTTATTTATGAACATGGTATCATAATCCTAACAAACTCAGGCTCTTACTGCAACGGTGATGGTGAAGGTCCTACTACTAGAGAAGGATATGGATTTGAAGTTTATGGTAGAGGGGGAACAGATTATGGTGGTGATATCACTCCGGGGATTACAATACCTAGCATTTCATCTTTCTTAGATAAACAAATATCACTTTCCTTTTCCTCATCATTTGATATAATTGAAACCCAATATCAAACAACAATTAAAGAAAACGAATTTAACCTATCATTAAACCCTACACTGATAACAGATAGTGAGGGCGGTGTTCGTAATTTTGTTACTAGTTCTTATTTCAGTCCTTACATTACGACCGTAGGTTTATACAATGATAATCAAGAGTTGTTAGCTATAGGAAAGTTATCACAACCTCTTCCTACATCAAGAACAACAGATACTAACATATTTATCAACATAGATAGATAATCCCATGGCTAAAGAATTAAAAAGAATTTTCGTAACAGGGTCTGACCAAATCGTTCAGACCAATACTATCCATTCATGGCATGTATCTCAATCCGTAGATGCTTTTAATGGAGCAGATGCATATAACATTACCCTTAGTGGTAGTTTAATAGTAACAGGATCTATAGGGTGGGACTTAGCTAGTAATGCTAATGGAATACCGGTTGAAGTTGTAGTAAGAGATAACAGTAGTGGTACACTATATATAACAGCCTCAAATTCATTATTAGGTCCTCAGGGTCCTCAAGGTAACCAAGGCAACCAAGGAAATCAAGGAAATCAAGGGAACCAAGGTGTTCAAGGAGACTTTGGTCCGCAGGGTACTCAAGGTGTACAAGGGATAGAAGGCCCACAGGGTAATCAAGGGAACCAAGGTAACCAAGGAAACCAAGGTTTCTTCGGACCACAGGGTAACCAAGGAAATCAAGGAAATCAAGGAAATCAAGGCGTCCAAGGAGATTTTGGTCCACAGGGTACCCAAGGTCCTATAGGTCCACAAGGTAATCAAGGAAATCAAGGTACTTTTGGTGCACAAGGTAATCAAGGAAATCAAGGTCCACAGGGTAACCAAGGAAATCAAGGAAACCAAGGAAATCAAGGAAACCAAGGAAATCAAGGAAACCAAGGTTTAACGGGTTCCCAAGGAAATCAAGGAAATCAAGGAATAACAGGCCCTCAAGGAAATCAAGGTAATCAAGGTAATCAAGGTACTTTTGGCCCACAAGGTAATCAAGGAAACCAAGGTCCACAGGGTAATCAAGGTAATCAAGGAAACCAAGGTATAACAGGTCCTCAAGGGAATCAAGGAAATCAAGGTGTTCAAGGTGATTTTGGCCCACAAGGTAATCAAGGAAACCAAGGTGTAACAGGCCCTCAAGGAAACCAAGGAAATCAAGGTGTTCAAGGAGACTTAGGCCCACAAGGTAATCAAGGAAACCAAGGTCCTGCTTCTAATGTGGTAGGTCCACAAGGAAATCAAGGAAACCAAGGTAACCAAGGTAACCAAGGAGA
>TARA_R110001632_G_scaffold231649_1_pt1 | contig 12665 bp, 10 predicted proteins | sample TARA_R110001632 | Tara Oceans TARA_R110001632 (sample SAMEA4398266) | marine metagenome | biome: Polar Biome; feature: [SRF] surface water layer (ENVO:00010504); material: water (ENVO:00002006), including particulate matter (ENVO:01000060) such as... | depth 5 m
GCTTCAAATTCAATCAGTCTTTCCCCAGGAAGTAAACACAAAGCTTCTGAAGTAGAGATGCACGGCAAAAAGGTAAAGCGAGGTTTTGATAGGGATGCCTTTTTCGCTAAAGCGGAAAAGACGTTTGACAAAAATTTTGGATATAAACGCAATTTTGCCGAGACCTATAAGGCACGAAAAGATTTTGTAAAAAATCCTAATCTCTATTTTGCTGCCTTGATGAAACTACCAGCTAACGAAAAGGCATTGGCGTTTAAAATGATTACAAAAACAGGCTTGCCATTCATTCCAAGTATTCCTGTAAGTCAGGCACAAATCGCGCTTCGGGTTTTCAAACGGTTACGGCGTGGTGCAGAAATAGCAATTAAATCAAGTTCCATCGGAATCTAAGTGGTATGCAGATAGATAATATCATAATGACACTTTTAATCATTGGTTTTACCAGTACTGTTTTCTATGCGATGTTTCGGGTAAGTAAGTATGCGTTTCTTTTGAATATCGCAATACTGTCATTTCTCGTATTCTATGTTGTTGCTGGAAATGAATTAACGTTGATTTTGTTGTATCTAGTTTGTCCACTACTATTAATTAATACAGGACTATACGTTTTTCTGCATAAAACTGAAAACTCGCAAAATGGCGATAGTAAATACCAAGTCAATTTTGCTACTACCAAAGGAAATTTCAAATTGGATAATATCAAACGTGGCGCATCCGTCATCGGATCCGCCGGAAGCGGAAAAACCGAAAGTGTCGTTTACGGATTTCTAAAACACTTCCAGAAAGAAGGCTTTTGCGGAATCATTCACGACTACAAAGATTTTGAACTCACCGAAATGGCATTTCCCCTTTTTAAGGATAGTGATATTCCGTTTAAGGTCATTTCCTTTGATAAAATCATCCATAGGGTAAATCCAATTGCGCCACGCTATTTAGAGAACGAGGAAAGCGTAAATGAAGTTTCTAGGGTGCTTATTGAAAACCTTTTGGAGCAACGGGACTCAGGAGCAACTGGAACAACAAAATTCTTCAACGATGCTGCGGAAGGATTGATTGGTGGATTGATTTGGAAATTGAAAACCGATTACCCTAAGTATTGCACACTTCCACATTTAATTGCCGTTTACCAATATCTAGATACCGATAGTCTTATCCAATTTCTGGAAACGAATACCACTTCACGAGCGATGGCAGATGCCTTTATTAGTGGCAAGGATTCCGAACGGCAGACTGCAGGTGTGAAAAGCACCCTGGCCAATGCGCTAAAACGAATAAGTACACAGCGGATTTTTATGGCATTATCCGCAGACGAAGTGCCATTGAATATCAATAGCGAAGATAATCCTGCGGTCATTTCAATAGTAAACAACCCAAAATTTGAAACTTCGTATTCGCCCGTTATCGCAACCATTATCCACACCATTATCAAGCAAATGAGTGTTCGGAATAGCGAACCTTCATTTCTATTAATGGAAGAAGCGCCTACAATCCGTTTATTGAATATGCACCGTATTCCGGCTACCTTACGTAGCTATAATATTTCTACGATTTACGTGATGCAAGACAAAATCCAAAACGATATGATGTATGGGGATAAAGCGAGTAAAGCAATTTTAAGTAATCTTTCCTATCAATTCTTCGGAAAGGTAAATGACCCAGACACCGCCAAATACTATGAACGTTTTTTTGAAATCATCAAAGACCCAACAAAAAGCATTAGTCGTGGGCATAACTTGGATTTTGACACACGAATTACGACTGGAGAGAAAGAAATTCCAAAAATTAGAGCGGATGTTTTCTTTCGGTTAAAGCAGGGCGAGTTTATAACGTATGCTGATGGAAAGGATAAGAAGGTGCAGTTTAAATTAGCCGACATTCAAAGGGAATTTCCAAAGGAAACTAAGCAGTTTTCTAAGGCTGATTTGGAGGCTAATTTTGAAAGGGTTTATGAGGAAGCGAAGTCGATATTTAAATAGAAGGACTTACACTTTAAAACCAACATAAAATCCAAATGATAATTTTAATACTCATTTAGTGAGTATTTTAAAAATGTTCTTTACATTAGTTGACTGAATTAAAAAAATTCAAAATGAACCGAATAAAAGAGGTTTTAGAACAAAAAGGAATAAAACAAATCTGGTTGGCTGAACAATTGGGAAAGAGCTACAATATGGTGCACTCTTACGCTCAAAATAAAAGACAACCGAGATTGGAAACCTTAATGGACATTGCCAATATTTTAGATGTGGACGTGAAAGAATTGATAATATCAAATAAAGAAAAATAAATGCCTGTAGACTTTTCAAAAATATTAGCAGTTGGTGTTTCTTCTAGAGCACTCTTCAATTTAGAGGAAGAAGAGCAAATTTTTAGAGAAAAAAATATTCGTGGCTTTCGAGATTTCCAATTAGCAAATGAAGACAAGTTACTTGAAAAAGGAACTGCGTTTCCATTGGTTGAAGCTTTATTAAAACTCAACACACACGTAGACAAAAAGAGTCCAATTGTCGAGGTTGTTGTAATGTCAAGAAATAGTCCTGAAACAGGTGTAAGAGTATTAAAAGCAATCGAGCATTATGATTTACCAATAACACGATGGGCTTTTTCGGGTGGAGAACCACTTGCACCATTTATAGATGCTTTTGATATTGACTTGTTTCTTTCACGTGACGAAAGTGATGTTCAAAAAATAGTGGATACAGCAAATTGTGCAACTGCATTAATTTACGACCCACCAGAAAACTTTGAACCTGAAACCGACAGAGTGAAATTTGCTTTTGATGCTGATGCGGTCGTTTTTTCTGAAGAGTCTGAAATAATTTATAAAACTAAAGATATAGAAGCTTTTCATAAACACGAAAAAGAGAATGAGGATGTTTCATTAAACGATGGGCCTTTTGCGGTGCTTTTAAGAAAGTTGTCAGATATTCAAGACTTTCTTCCCATTGAAAAAGAACTTTCACCTTTAAGAATTGCAATAGTTACTGCACGTAACGCACCAAGTCATATGCGAGTTATTAAAACTTTGAGAAAATGGAATGTATACGTTGATGAAGCCTATTTTATGGGTGGATTACCAAAAGAAAAAGTATTAGAAGCCTTTGGTGCTCATATCTTTTTTGATGACCAACATACACATTTAAGTGATTCAAGTAAAAAAATTCCTTGTGGTAGGGTTTTGTATAAATCAAATTCCATTTTAAAAAATTACGAAAAGGAAATTATTCTAGAACCAAAAAAAGAAAAACAGGACTAATATGCCAACACTCAATTGGATAGGAAAAGATAAAGTTATAAGCCATCACCAAGATGTACCTTATAGAGTTTTGGAGCACAAATATGGTTTTACTGCTAAAAAAGGAGAACAAACTGAACCAACACAAAGCGGAAACAAAATAATACAAGGAGACAATTTAGAAGCTCTCAAAAGCTTATTACCTGAATACGAAGGAAAAATAAGGTCTATTTATATTGACCCACCATACAACACGGGAAACGAAAATTGGGTTTACAACGACAACGTAAATCATCCTAAAATAAAAAAATGGCTAGGAGAAGTTGTAGGGAAGGAAGGAGATGATTTATCTAGACATGACAAGTGGTTATGTATGATGTATCCTCGCCTTCAGCTAATACGTAAGCTATTACATAAAAAGGGGGTATTGTGTATAAGTATTGGTCATCATGAAATCTCAAATTTGACTTCAATTTGCAAAGAACTCTTCAACGACAGGCAAATATTTTATATTACGGTACAAACTTCTGGTGGTAAACCATCAAGAGGTTTCAATGTTCAACATGAATATGTGATTTTTATAACACCTAAAGATTTCACACCAAATAAGATACTTCATTCTGGTGGAAATTCTAGAAGCCCATTTGAAGGTTTAACTTTAGCAACATTTAATAAAAAGCAAAGACCTAATCAAACATACCCAATTTTTATTAATAAAAGTAATGGCAATCTACACTCAATTGGTATGTCATTGCAAGAACGAATAAACAAAGGATTATATGAAGATGATATTGATTTGTTTAAATACGATTTTAATGAAGCACCAGAAGGCACTATTGCAGTTTGGCCAATAACTAGTAAGGGCAAAGAATGTGTTTGGAGGTTGATAAGTACTAGACTAGAATCCGATTGGAAGAAAGGTTATATTAAAATAAGTCCAAACAAATCGAAAAAATCACTTAATAAATTTAGCGTTCAATACTTACCAAGCGGTTTGATAAAAAAGATAGAATCAGGGGTTTTATCCGTTGTTGGTAAAGAAGATGGTAAACCAACACTAATATTTGGAGAGAATACAACTGAAGGAAGTCAAATCCCAACTATTTGGATAGAGAAAGAGTTTTACACAGTAAAGGGTACGACCCAAATTAAAGAAATCTTTGGGAACAGCCCTTTTGACTATCCAAAAGCATTAGAATTCATTTGTGAAATTTTAAGAGCAACATCAAATAAATCATCTATTATTCTTGATTCCTTCGCAGGTTCTGGAACTACTGCACACGCGGTTTTAAATCTCAATAAACAAGATGACGGAAACAGAAATTTCATTTTGATAGAAATGGAAGACTATGCCAATGACATAACAGCCGAAAGAGTAAAAAGAGTAACCAAAGGTTATGGAAAAGGAAATAAAGCAATTGATGGCACAGATGGAGCTTTTGATTTCTACAAATTAGGCTTACCACTTTTTGATGATAATCAAAACTTAAATGAACAAGTAGATATAGAAAAAATTCGTGAATACATTTGGTTTTCAGAAACTAGAACACCTTTTACAGAAACAAGCGAAACTAATTACTTTTTAGGTAAAAAAGACGATTCGGTCTATTACTTTATCTACCAAAAAAACAAGCTAACCACTTTAGATTTTGACGCTTTAGAACTTATAAAAATGAAAGGAGAACAATATGTTGTTTACGCAGATAATTGTTTACTACCAAAAGACTTTATGGCAAAAAACAACATCATTTTCAAAAAAATACCAAGAGACATTACAAGATTTTAAATTATGGAACTAAAAAGCTACCAACAAAAAGTAATAGAAAATCTTGAAGAATATTTGGAATATGTTCAAGAACATAAAAATGTTTCAACTGCATTCAATCAGTATTGGGAAGATAAAATTGGACCATATAATCCTTTGGACAATACAGGAATGCAACTATACAAAAATAATATTCCTAAATCAGCACACGTTTGTATAAAAGTTCCAACAGCTGGAGGAAAAACCTTTATTGCTGTAAATGCTTTACATTCCATTTTTTCAGCTTACGATACAAGCAAAACAAAAGCAGTTATTTGGTTAGTTCCTTGGAGTAATTTATTACAACAAACCGTAAATGCTCTATCAAATCCAGAACATCCATATCGTCAAAAATTAAATGCACTTTTCAATCACAAAGTTGAGATTTACCAAAAAGAAGATTTGCTACAAGGTTCAAATTTCAATCCAACAGTTGTAAAAGAACAATTGAGCATTTTTGTTTTAAGTTTTGCAAGTTTACGAGCAAAAAACAAAGAAGATAGAAAAGTATATCAAGAAAACGGACAATTAGTATCTTTTGTTCCTCAATATGAAAATAGAAAGCATCTTTTAGCAGATGTTGACGATACAGCTTTAATTAATGTTATCAGAAGTTTACATCCTGTTTTAGTCGTGGACGAAAGCCATAATGCCGAAAGTGATTTGAGCGTAGATATGCTTAAAAACTTAAATCCATCTTTCATTTTAGATTTAACTGCGACACCAAAAGACAATAGCAACATTGTAAGTTTAGTTCCAGCAATAGAATTGAAAAAGGAACATATGGTTAAACTTCCTGTAATCGTTTACAATAATCACGATAAAACAGAAGTCATTAACAACGCTTTGCATCTGCAACGTAAGTTGGAAAATTTAGCTAAAAAGCAAACAGAAGAAGGCGGAAAATATATTAGACCAATTGTATTATTCCAAGCACAACCAAAAACTAAAGACGACAACACAACATTTGAGAAATTAAAAACACAATTATTAGGTTTAGGTATACCAGAAAATCAAATCAAAATAAAAACTGCCAATATTGACGAACTTAAAAATATACCAGATTTACAAAGTAAAGACTGTGAAGTACGTTATATAATTACTATCAACGCATTAAAAGAAGGTTGGGATTGTCCTTTCGCTTACATTTTAGCGTCATTAGCTGACAAATCAAGTGCAGTAGATGTTGAGCAAATTTTAGGTCGCGTATTACGCCAACCTTACGTTCAAAAACACAAAGCGTTTCAATTAAACCTTTCTTATGTTTTAACAGCTTCAGCGAAATTCAATGAAACTTTACAGAGCATAGTTGAAGGTTTAAAAGCTTCTGGATTTAGTGGAAATGAACACAGAGTATCGGATAAAATGACAGAAGAAGAAAAACAGACAGAAGATGTAAGTCCTGTTGAATCTTTTCTATTTCCAGAACAACAAAAAGAAACCGAAGAAGAAACTATTGATAAAAAGCGTATTTCTTTTGACCCAAATGCAAGTGAAGAAGAAATTGAAAATAATCCTTTCAATCAAGAAATGGAATCAATTTCTAAAGAAGAAAATAATGAATTAGAAAAGCAAATAAAGGAACAGGAAAAACAACCTGTTGACGAAAATATTTTTCAAGAAATGGGAGATAAAGTTAAACGCTATCGAGTAAAAGAAGTAAACAAAGAAATTATTGAAAAAATAGATTTTCCTCAATTTTTTCTAAAAGTAACAGCAAGTGACATCTTTGGAACAGATGAAGAATTGTTAAACCGAGAATCCTTATTGAAAGACTTTAAACTTTCAGATGAAGATATAAAAATAGACTTTGACCAAATCTCATCGGATTTATACAAAGTCGATTTAACAGAAACAGTAAAAGACAATTACACACCAGATTGGGTAAAAATTGAAGAAAGTCAAGTAAAAGACCCAATTGCAGAATACATTTTGGCCAAACCAAAAGATGCACAAATAAGTGATATTACCCATCAAATAATGCAGATAATTGGTAATATGTACCCAATTCCTGACCAAGAAATAAAAGTCTATGTTGGCAGAATTCTAAAAGGAATGAATGCAGAACAAACGCGTGATATTTTGGTTAGAAAATGGAGTTATACAGACAAAATAAAAGCTAAAATCAGACAACTTGCGGACAATTATGCAGAAACTCGATTTATGGATTTGATTAAATCAAAACGTATAACTGCAAAAGAAAACTGGAAATTAGGAAAGGAAATTGTTCCTGGAAAAGTTGGTTCGTCAATTGGAAACTCGTTGTATGAAAAAGAAGGAACAATGAACAATTTTGAGGAAAAAGTGATTATGGAAATCGGAACTTCTTCAAACATTGAGTTTTGGCATAGAAATTTAGAAAGAGGAAAAGGGTTTTACATTAACGGATTTAAAGCCAATCATTATCCTGACTTTATTTTGAGAACTAAATTAGGGAAAACAATTTTGATAGAAACGAAAGGTGACCATTTGGATGGTTCTGACAGCGAAGGAAAGTGCAGGCTCGGAAATGAATGGGAAAGACAAGCTGGACACGATTTTTCATATTTTATGGTTTTTGACAAGAAAGAAGTTAAGGGCGCATTTACGTTAGACAAAGCAAAAGAATTAATAAGCGGAATGTAAAAAACAAAAAACAATGACCGAAACAAACCGTATAGAATACAAACGAGAACTTACCGATGGACTTGAAAAAGAGGTCATTGCTTTTTTGAACTATCGTGAAGGTGGCATTATTCATATCGGCATCGATAAGGATGGAAATACTTACGGATTGGCAGATGCAGATGGCGACCAGTTAAAAATTAAGGACAGGTTAAAGAATAATATCCGTCCTTCAGCTTTGGGTCTTTTTGATATTGTAAGCGAAGAACAAGATGGTAAGAATATCCTGAAAATCATTGTGGCTAGCGGTCCAGAAAAACCATATCATCTCAAAAAATACGGGATGAGCGAAAAGGGTTGTTTCATTCGTTTGGGTTCAGCTGCTGAACCGATGCCACAAAAAATGATAGACGAGCTGTTTGCTAAACGTACCCGAAATTCCATCAGTAAAATTAAGGCAGGTCGTCAGGATTTGAGCTTTGGCCAGTTGAAAATTTATTATGAGGAATCGGGATATTCCCTTGGTAAGGCATTCGCAAAGAACCTGGAGCTACTTACCGAAGATGGCGCTTTCAACTATGCTGGCTATCTTTTGGCAGATAAGAACAACACTTCTATTAAAGTGGCGAAGTATTCCAGCACAACCCGAACAGACCTTATAGAAAGTAACGAGTACGGACACGAATGTTTAGTCAAGGCTACTAAACAAGTGATAGATAAGGTTGCAGTAGAGAACAGAACCACTACAAAAATCACAGCAAAAGAAAGGGAACAAGCCAATCTTTGGAATCCCATTGCGTTGCGAGAGGCCATTATCAATGCCTTTGTGCATAATGACTACACGAATGAGATAACACCAAAATTTGAAATCTTTAGTGATAGAATTGAAATCACTTCGGCAGGTAGTTTGCCGGAAGGATTGAGCAAGCAAGAATTTTTTGAAGGTTTTTCAGTCCCACGTAACAAAGAACTAATGCGTATTTATAAGGATTTGGAACTGGTTGAGCAATTGGGTTCTGGTATACCTCGTATTTTGGGACATTACGGAAAAGAAAGTTTTAGTTTTTCTGATAATTTCCTAAGAATGACTTTTATTGCTAAAGAAGCTGTTGTTGAAGAAGGTGGTCAAATAGGTGGTGTAAAGGGTGGTCAAGAAGGTGGTGTAATAGGTGGTGCAATAGGTGGTGTAATTGATTCAACCGAAGCTCTAACTAAAAGACAAAAAGAAGTGCTTAAACTTATTGCTACAAATCCTTCAATAACCTATAATGAAATAGCAGAAGCTTTAAGTATAAATGAATCTGCTGTTGGCAAACATATTACAGCTATCAAAAATAAAGGTTTTTTGGTACGCCAAGGCGATACTAGAGGCTATTGGAAAATAAAACTTGAGGAAAATTAAAATAGATATCAGTTATATTTTGCAAATATTATTACATAACAACTTTACATTAAAGGACAATTAATTTATGGATAATAGAGTTTATTATGGAGAATATTCCTTAAAACATTGGATAGAACTTATTCTAAAAAAGAATGTAATTTTGCCAGAATATCAGCGCTTTTTTGTTTGGAACGAAAAGAAAGTTGAAAAGCTAATTGACACATTTAAACAGAAACAATTTATACCACCAGTTACTATTGGTGCTTTTAAAAATGATGATGAAAGTCAAAATTTAATACTTGACGGCCAACAACGCCTAACGAGTATTTTGTTAGCCTACCTTGGTTTATTCCCAGACGAAACCGAATTCAAAAAAACAGTAGAGACTTTTGTAAATGACAATGATGATGAAGAAGAGCCAGACGAAGTTATGGACAATATTTTTGAATGGAAGTTTGACTTATTAACTTCAAAAGGGCGAACAAAACAAGAAATTAATTCAAAGATTATCGATGGCAATTATAAGCGGATAGATTTAGAACTTGATAATACTTTTTTCGAAACCCATTTTTTAGGATTTTCATATTTGGTGCCATCTATTACAGACCAAAACGACCAGCAAAAATACTATTCAACCGTATTCCGCAATATAAATATTCAAGGAGAAACATTATTACCGCAAGAAAGTAGAGCCTCACTATATTATTTAGATAAAGATTTAGAAAGTTTCTTTCGTCCTACCTTTATTAAATCCTATGCTATTAAGGGAACAAGTAGCGTAACAACTATCGATTTTGTTCGATATTTATCAATGCTTTCTCAATATTCCGTAGAACAAACATCCCAAAGAATTGCACGTAGTTATAAACCTAAAATGGAAAAGTATTACGAAGAATATATTTATGATGTAGTAGCTGATAATGAAGGAAAGTATGGTAAATTCTCAACCATATTTCCTCAAAGAGCTTTTGAAGAACGTTTAACTAATTTAAGAAATACTGCCAGCGAACTAGATATTTCTAATGAATTTCCTTCGATAATAGATTTAGATATGTATTTCTTTGGTCTTATCTATGTTTTAGTTTTTGAAAACAATTCAATAAATATAGAGCGCAAAGAGGAACTTATGGCAGAAGTCCGAGCACAAATCAATGATTTTAAAGCAAATTCCTCACACACCAGAGCGCCTAGTAATTTAGGACATCTTAGGTCTAGAGTTCAAAGTTCTATAGAAATATACTGTAGATATGCGAACTAACACACATTCAGATTTTATTTTTTCCCCAATAACAGAGGTTTTGAAGGATGCCGTTACGGCGAGTTCAGGTATAGGGAAGGGTATTGAAACATTTCCATTATACGATTATGTGATGCAATCTACATTTTTAAAAGCTACTGGTTTTCAGGAGCAAAAGATGAAATGTATATGTTGGGAGATAGCAACGTTTGATTATGAATATAGATACGAGTTTACTAAGACCCCATTGGGCGAATGTTCTAGTTATTCTGAAAAGCAAAAAATTTATAGAGAACTTATAAATCAGTTGAAAAAAAATGGTCTTGTATTCTCTGATATTAATATTGATAAAGAAGCTATTTTGAGGTCAGCTTTTTCTGAGATTTCAGGCATATTTTCAAAATCTAATCTATCTATTTGGGGGCAAAGAGAGTTTGTTAATTTTGAAAAACTATTAGTTGGTATAAATGCAAATCATTTTGCTAATGACAAGGGAAGTTTATTTTCAAATCCATTACTTCAGGAAATCTACCAGAATCATTTATATAGGCACAGAAACAGAACAGCTCATAATACTTCATCATATCAACAGAATCTACCTACGCTGGCAACCCTAATAAAAGAAGAGTATAAATTTGAAAATTATTTTGTGTACTTTTTTTTACTAGCGCTTATTGATAAAATATTTATTGCGCTTTATAACAAATATTTAGAATTGATAGATGTGAATTAGCAAGATACTTAAAAAGGCCCTTTTTCCCTAGGACCTTTATTAGTCACTTTCCATTGGTTATTTTCTTTAACGAGTTTAAAAATGCCAGGCTTATTATCATAGTTAGAACTGTATTTGACCCACGCAATATCAGTCTCGATAACTTCATCTGATATGGTAACGCTTGCATCATTATCTGCGTCTGGCACTAAACCCTGAATCATTAGTAAACTATCATAGCCGTCGGAAGTGGTATGTTTTTTTAAAGTGCTATTATCTTTAGCATAAAAGCTTTCTACCACAATTTTAGTGGTTTCTGATGGAGACATATTCTTGGTTTCAGAACAAGAAATAAATAAAAGTACGAGTGAGCAAAAAACTAAATTTTTCATAATAGTATTAATTTGGGTTATTGATATATCTATGCGATATATTCAGTTTTATATTGCGTTCGCCATCCTTCTCGTTCAATTCCAAAATTGCCCTACGGTCATCTGATAATGAAAATTTGGGCATAACGTAAACAAACCGCACCATTTTACCTTCTGCAATTTTTGAAGGCAAATGCTGCTTGTAAATAGGCTCTTGATACAAACTCTGCAAAGATTTCCTTTTCCCTTTTTGTCGAGTCTCGATGGAAAGGTTCAAGAAATTCAAATCGTAATCCATCGTAGAATTATTCTCAATCCGGACAACGAAGTAGAGTTCTTCTTTATCAAAAACAATATTTTCAACAGTCAAACCAATGCCTTGCGTTCGCTTCTTAATCCGACCGATACGTTGGTTTCTGTTAAGAAGATAGGAGCAGAATTTTTGATAATAGTAGGTTCTGTTATCTATTTTGTTTTCAGAAGTTACAACCTGAATCGAATCGGTTACTAATGGTTTTTCATTACCAATACTATTTGATAATGGAATGAAATAATTGAGCTTTGACAGCTGCTTTTTATATCTTACAATATACGAAAAAATTGCACCATTTCTATTGACTACCAGTAGATTACTTTCTTTCCCAGGCTTCGCCTGAAGTAATCCGAAATACTGTTCTTTTTCACGATTGTAGGTAAAGACAAAATTATCCGAGCCCGTTATGCCCTGTCTTATGGGTTCTGGAAAAAATAGGGCTACATTTTTGGTATCGTTTGCGTAAATAGTGTCGAGCGACTGTTGCGCCATAATATGGGTTGCACAAAAAACCATCATAATTATCATATAAGTTTTCATAATAGTATCTTTTTATTATTGCCGATTATCGGCTTTTAGGATTAATCTGTAATTGTTCAGGACGGTTACTTTTACCCTTCGGTTGGAACGCCGAAATACTTGTGTAAGTCCGCCAACTTGTGGAACGGTTGGGATATTGATATCGCCAATGACATCATCCAATACTTCCCTTTTTGCTTCCGCTCTAAAGTTATTCTCGACATAAATACCCTCGCTTCCATCTTGCAAGTCAAAAGCTTTGAGCTTTGTTGGATGATGCTTGATATTTTCAATTTCAATAAGCGCACGATTGGGCTGAAAACTGATAAACCCAAAAACTGATGTGTTTTTTGGCATAAGCTTACCGTTAACAGTTGCGGATTTCGTAAGCCGCATTCTTAATCTAGTATTTGCAGTTACGATTTGGTCGCCGTCAACGACCACATAAATAGTTTCATCCGTATTGCCTAACGTTGAAAAATCAAT
>TARA_R110001632_G_scaffold63201_2_pt1 | contig 12631 bp, 14 predicted proteins | sample TARA_R110001632 | Tara Oceans TARA_R110001632 (sample SAMEA4398266) | marine metagenome | biome: Polar Biome; feature: [SRF] surface water layer (ENVO:00010504); material: water (ENVO:00002006), including particulate matter (ENVO:01000060) such as... | depth 5 m
GTATATTGATGTTGAAGTACCAAAAGGTAATTTTCGTGTTAATCGGATGTATGGTTTGGATGATAAACAAAAACACCCTAAAAGAGATTATTATGCCTCTGATGATGGCAATTCAGTCTATTATATAGAAGATGGCTATCTTTATGAAGAAGTTATTGATTCAAATGGTTATTTTAGAAGTAAAACTTTTAGACCAAGTAAAACTACTATAAAATATGGAACATACGCAAAAGGTGGTATAAATAAACGTAGACTTAAAAAAGGAGATACTGTTTATGTAGCTGGAAAAAGACACACTAACAAATCACTAGGAAATACTTATCACACTGTTAGGGTTTACGTTAATGATAGATTAATAGGCAAAACTGAAAGTCCTGTATATGGATATGAAAATTCGTATTTAGATACAGGTAGAAAAATACTTTTTGAAAAATACAATAAACCTTATGGTTTTGAAATAGATAGTCCTTTGTGGAAACTTAAAGATAAAAACGTTAAATTCCTATACTCAGTTAAAGACTATAATACAAGAAAAGAATTATATTAAAATAAAGGCAAATGACTACAATTAAAAACGGTAAAATACTACTACAGGATAACTCTTTGGATAGAAAAAGATTACACGATGCTTTAAAATATTACAAGCTTTATCCTGGTAGTCTAACTTCAGGATCAGGATATAAATTAGACCCTAATGAATTTGAATTTTTAAAAGATCCTGAAAAATATGTTTTTGAAAAAGAACCTTATACTAGCCAATCCAATGATGATTGTTGTGAAGAAGTACAAAGTTTAATTAACCAAGTAAATAATTTACAAAGTGACAACGCAATACTTCAAAGCCAAGTAGATTCAAGTTTAGGTGGTATTTTACAAAGCGGAGCTACCTACGATAGCTACGGAGACGGTATAATAACAGAAGTAATAGAGGGCATTTCTTACGAGCAAATTTCAACTAGCTATTTCTCTTTGTTAAATCAATATCAAGAATTGTATGACGAATATGTTTATGCTACGACTTTGTGTATTGAAAACGCTACGGAAAACGGTAACGGTCAAAATTTCTTTGGTATAAATTTAAATACTTTATTACCATTTTGGATGGAACCAGGAGGTCAAGGCTCAGATGGAGGTCAAGGATATAGTCCAGCGGATTTAACGCCTTATTTCTTTGATTCTTACGAGAACACACCTAATACTCTTCCATGGATATGGCCAGAGGCTTTTAATCCAGATAATTTGACTGTAGATGGAACTGTTTTAAATGATGTCATACAACAATACATTACTTTACTAAATAATCCTTTAGCTACTATAAATGTAACTTACGAAGGTTTATCTCCTGAATATGTAAATCAATATTATGCAAATGTATTAAGCGCTTTACAAACAGAGGTGGCTCTTATAACTGAGCAAAACCTTGTTCTATTTGAAGAAAATGAATATTTTGAAGAATTAACTTTAGAAATGAATGGTCAAATAACTTCACTTATTGGCCAACTTCAAGCAGCTGTATCACAAAATGATATTATACAATTAGATTTAACTGAATTACAATCACTATATAATCAGTTAGTAATTGATTTTAATGTCGTAAATGATGGTATAACTCAAGAAACATTAGATTCGTTGTCTAATTATTACGCTAACGAATTAAATACAGCAAATTCTAACTACGCTCAATTACAGAGTATAAACGAAGAGATAACAGAACTAATAAACGCTACAGCTTCTGAAAACGACGAATTAAATGATGCTATAACTGAAGCTGAAAACGCTTTAACTAACGCTGATCAAACTATAGCTACTTTAGAAAATAGTTTACAAGACGTTCTAACCATGTGGAATGAAGGAGCTATACAAAACCAACAAGATTTAGCTGAATTATATGAAGACAATCAACTTTTAATAGAGGATTTAATTGATCTTCAATCTGAAATATCAGATTTAAATTTAACAAACACCAGTCTAGATAGTGCTAATAATCAATTAAGCCTTTTAAACACAAGTTTACAACAAACAAATACAGAGCTATTATCACAAATAGAAAACGTAGGTCTAGCTTTAGACACTCAACTGGGTCAAAACGAAGAATTAACATTAATATTGGATGCCTTAAATATAGCTTACAGTGATTTACAAAATGATTTAACTGCTGCTGGTGTTTCTATAGAAACTGCTCAGGAATACTTGAACTTAGCTTCGAGTATGATAAGTGAATATGAAGAACAAGCGACTATTGACGCTCAAAGTTTAGAAAATTTACAATCGGAATTAGAGCTTTTACAATCTCAAATGTTAAATGATTACGTTCCTCTTACTCAGTATAATGAATTAGTGGAAGATTTGGAATCAATAATCCCAGAAGATGGTATAACGCAAGAAACGTTAGACGCTGCTTTACTAGCTGCTGAAAACTCGTATAACAGTGAAATGCAATATTCAGAAGAAGATTACCAATCATCTTTAAACCTTTTAAATGCATCTATAGCTGATTTAGAAACAAATCTAGAAAATGCTTTATTAAATCAAGAAGATGGTGTATCACAATCTGACGTAGATGCTATGGAATCTTTTATGCAAGGTATAATTGATAACATAGTACCTGAAGACGGTATATCTCAAGCTGATGTAGATTTATTGGAACAATCTTTATTAGAATTACAGCAGTCTAGTGGTAGTGAGATCGAAAATTTAGATGCCCAGTTACAAACAGCTAATTCTAGTTTAATGGCAGCTAATGCTGAAAACGCTGTTTTACAAAGTAATATTGAAGAATTATCAAGTACAAATTCTTTATTACAATCTCAATTGGCTGCTGTTGTACCAGAAGATGGTGTATCTCAGGCTGATGTAGATAATGCTATTTCAGCCGCCGCTCAAGACTGTCAAACTCAGTTAGATGTTCTTCAAGCTCAATTGAATATAGCGAACTCAAATCAAGAAGATGGTATAGGACAAGATCAAATAGATATTATAACTCAAGCTTTAGAAGCGGAGATAAACGCTTTAAATAATTTATTAGACGCTCAAAGTGGCACTTTATCTGGACAAGCAGAAAGTATATTAGAATTAGAAAATAGTCTTTCAGATCTTAATGATTTATACGAAAACTTAATACCTGAAGATGGTATAACTCAATCTAACTTGGACGCAGTTGAAGAAGATTTAGATTCAGCGTATTTACAAATAGACTTGCTAGACGCAACTATATTAACTTTACAAAATGAAATACAAGGTTATGCGCAAGAAAGCAATGACGATAGTATAGAGTTTGCACAATTACAAGGAACCTATGGTGACTTATCTAATTCATATTTAGATTTACAACAAGATTACAATAATCTTGATGATGCATTTAATCAAATAATACCAGAAGACGGTATATCTCAAGCTGATGTAGATTTAGTTCAGGCAAGTTTATTAGAAGCACAACAAGGTCTTTCATTAGCAGAAAATAATTTAGCTTTACTACAAAGCCAATTTGAATCTTTACAATCTGACACCTCTGCTGTAGACTCGTTAAATTCAACTATAGAAGAACTGGAACTTCAAATATTAAACTTAAATGCAGAGGTAGAATATTATGATGATGGTATTAATGCAGCTAGTTTAATTCAACTTCAAAATACTATAACAAATCTACAAAATGAATTACTTACTATAATACCAGATGATGGTATAGGTCAAGCAGAATTAAATGATTCTTATGAAGTAGGCTTTTTACAAGGCCAAAACGATGTGTTACAGGAATTTGATGGTAGTGAATTGACAGGTGCTAGTGGAATATTTTATGGAATGTGGGCTGCAATAACTAATGACCCTGAAACTTACTGTTCAGGCCTTGGATATAATAGCCAGAGTATAGTTAATCAAGAAGAAAGCTTTAATAAATACAATAAAAAATTAGTAAGTCAAGTATCAGAACTTTTTAATTACGTATCAAAACTAGAAGCTCAATTAGGCATTAAACCAAGCAATTTAGATTCTATTAAACCTGACATAATTACAGGCGGAAATAAACCTAAATCAATTAAAAAATATTAATAATTTAGTTGTACTAAAAAAAATAAAATGGCAAAATTAAGTAATTACGGTTTTAAAAACCATTTTGACGTTGTTAATACGTCTAGATTTATGTTTGATGATGTAAACGTTATAAATCTCCAAAGAGACCCTGTAGACAAGTCTAAGTTCACCTACGAAGATAGCTCTGGTAATTTAGTTGAAGTAAATATGCTAAGAGATGGTACAGCTAACTTTAAAGTAAAAGGTGAAAAAGAAATTAATTTAAGTATAGACGAATCAGTACATTTAATTACAAATAACGATCCTGATTATTTGTCTATGTTGAAAAAAGAAAACAAAAAGATAATAGATTTATATGCTAAAGGTGGCGAAACGCAAGGAGGGAGATATTGTGTAATTGCTTATGAACAATATGATGACAATTCTATAAATGATATAGACTCCCATTTATTCGATTGTTTTAATACTAAAAAAGAGGCAATAGAAAGTGCGCATAAATTAGCAGAAGAAGGGGAATATCCTTTAATAGATGTTGATGATATAGATGGAGAAGGAGTTATATATTATATATTAAATGGAGAGGGTAGGGATTTCGCTAAAGGTGGCGAACTAAAAGCACTAGGCGATAAATTAACTAAAAGCCAAATTACAGGAAAAGAAAAAGGCAAGTTATTAGACGTGCTTTATAAAGCTAAATTTGATGCTGAACAAGCTGGAAAAAAAGCTGATGTAACTTTAATTGAAAAGCTAATATCAAAATCTATTAAAGGGGCTGATATTTCAGATTCAGTAGAATTTAAAAGTATATTTGCACAAGGCGGTAATTACTTTGGGTACTTTAATGAAACTCCTGATACTAAATTGAATTTTGAGCCTAGTTATGATTACGCAAAAGGTGGAGATATTGACCCTGAATATGCTAGAGGCGGAGAGACTGATTTTAAAATAATTACAAATACATATAATGATGTTATAGGTGACATTAATAAAATGTTAAACGAAAACATGTATTTCTACGGAGATTATACTGAAAGAAATGATGCTTTTAATAGAGATTTCTATAAGCTTAGAAAAGAACTAGGAAAAGAAATATCTCGTTTATCTAAGTTTAACAAAGGGGGTGAACTAATGGATGCTGATACTGAGTTTGAATACGCGAAAGGTGGTTATATAATATCAGCTTCTAATAAAGATAAAATAACTGATGCGGAGTTAGGTAAAGTTCTTAGCGAGATTAATGATGGATATGGTTGGATTACAATAGATGGAGTAAGACAAGTAATAGAAATGGTTACTGGTAAGGAAAAATTTGATTTAACAGATAAAGTAGATTATTATGATGATTATGACTGGCAATACGATGAAAATATTATTGAATATCTTAGAAATAGAACTTATATTTTTCCAAATGAAGATGACGAAAAACTAGGCAATACAAGTGAGGATATTAATATTTTAAGTGTTCAACGGGTAAAAAGAGATAGGTCAGGTCCTTACGCTACTTCAGGAACCAGTATTGATGAGTGTTATCTTTCAGTAGATGAAGAATTGGGAGAGACAGATATTTATAAATGGGCTAAGGATTTATGGCGCACTTCCATAGAGGCTCCTATTTCACATAGCTTTGAATTAGAAAAAGCAGAAGGTCGACCTCTTCATGGTTATTTAAGTGGTAGAAACGAATGGATTTTAATAGTGAAAGAAACAATATACTACAATTAAAATAAATAAAATATATCACGGATTTTTCTTATATTTGTGATGAATCAAAATTAAAACCAAAAGAAAATGGCTAAATTCGAAGAAACTTTAAAGAACTCAACTTTAACTTACAACACTTTACCTGAACATATTTCTAAAAAAGTAGATGATCTAGATAAGATGTTTGAAACATACCAAAAAGCTATAAAAGCTAAAGACAAAGAGACTTCTGATAATATGAAGAAAGATCTAATGGCTAAAGATAATGAAATAGATTCTTTACTTAATAAACACTTAAATGCTTTATCTAAAGATGAAAAAGAAATTAAAATAAAGCCTGAAGTTATAGAAACGCCTATAGATACTTTAGAAAATAAAGTTGAAAAAGAACCAAGCGAAGACCTTACTCAAGACGATTCAAACGATAAAAAGATAACTATAGGTTTTTTCGAGTGTTAGAATGTATTTAATACCAATAAACCCAAAACCAACTCCCAGACCAAACTACTCTAAATTTGGTGTATATAATAAACCATCTTATACTAAGTATAAAAAGAGTTTAATATCTTACATATTAACTTTAAATATACCAAAAAAAGATTACGATGGTATATATGCTAAGTTTTATGTGCCATACCCAAAAGGTACTTCTAAAAAAAAACTTATAGAAGGTTTACCGTTGAAACAAGTTTTTGACTGCGACAATGTTATAAAAGGGTTATGTGACGCATTAGAACAATCTAATATTTTAACTGACGATAGGTGCATTTCACATATGTATATAGAAAAGTTTAGAACAGTAGATTCAAAAGGAAGAATAGAGTTTACACTATATTAATGAATAGCAAACAAACTTTAAATATTATCGAAGCCTTAAAAAACTCTATTGATAAAATAGGGTTACAAATGACTTTAAACAATTTAAATAATCATAACTGTAAATCAGAAGATTTAATTGATTTTATTTTAGATATATGTTGTAAAGAATTTGGTAAAGACAAGGCTGATCTTGAAAAAGCTAAGCAAAATTACGCTTATAAAAAAATATATTTGTTATCGTCTTATTTACTTTACAACCATGCTTCTTTAACTCAACAAGAAATAGCTGACTTACTTAATAAGAGTAAAGCTTCAGTTAATAGGTTTATAAAAGAAATAAATAGCTATAGTACAAATATTAAAGAAGAGAAAAACATCATTAAAACTCTAAACTCGTTAGAGGAAAAAGTAATATCATATAAAAAAATAATTTACAGTAATGGCTAAAAGAGGTAGACCTAGAAAAGTAGAAGTAGACACGTCAGTAGAAGAAAGCTTAAAAGCTGAAAAGGCTGTACAAGATTTTGTTTCAGAAGGATTAGTTGAAAATAAAGATATTCCAGAGGAGAAATTTGAACAACCGTCTACTAGAGAATTTGAAAGTAAATCAGCTTTACAGGAATTAAGAGACGAAGGTAGGAAATATAGCCCACTTGGAGAAGCTGTTACTGAAAAAGAATACAGAACCCCTAGAGTTGAGAACAACCCTGGAGTAGGAGAGATAGATGAACCTTATTTTGAAAGACCTACTTTAGATGACTTAGTAAAATCTAACTCTGACGACACTAGTGAAAGTGAAAATCCTTTTTCTCAACCCGAGATAAATGAAATGTCTTCCGCAGCTCAAGAAGAGTCAGCTAAAGGTTTAGTTGAGATGAGTTTAAATCTTTACACTTTAGGTTGCAAAGGAATGGGTAGTTTAGCAAAAATACCCGAGAAAAGACTTAACAAACTAATAGAAGAAGGAACAATAGATGTAGGCCTTCAAGTTCCAATAGACAGGTATAACACTGCTTCTATTCCAGAAATAGTAGACAATTTTAACAGTGAAGTAGGTGATGCTTTCGTTGTTAGTGATGAGTTTAAAGAAGAAGTTAAACCTATAATGACAAGAGTTTTTGTCAAGAATGGTTGGGGAATGACAGACGAACAACAGCTTATGATGCTGTTCGGTATGGACTTAGTTCAAAAAGGTAGTGTTGTTTTACAAATGAGAAAAGCTGCTCAATTCCAATTAGATACTTTCATGGAGATGACAGAAATAAATAATCAAAGAAACGCGAGTTTTGAACCTAACGAACCAGAATTTGACCCTGATGTTGAAGAAACAGATGAAGTAGAAGAAGGTGAAACCAAAGAACAAGTAATGCCTTTAGAGGATAACGAAGAAATATTAGAATCTAAAGTTGAAAACGAACTAGGTAAAATAATTACCGAAAAAGTAAATTCAGATCTTCAAGTTAATCAAGCTGACTTAGAACAAATAGATGTAGATAACGTTTAAAAAAAACAAATGAGTAAAAAAGAAGAAACACATTTAAACGCACTTCAAAAAAACAAACAAAACGAATTAAACGTTTTGAATGGTTATGTACAAGTTTTAAAAGAATATCATAAAAACCTTTTAGAAAAATCAAAAAATACAGATGAAGATTATCTAAAGTCAAAACTGAATTTAGAAGTTTATGAGTTAGCTATAAAGATAGATTCAAATGTTAATTTATTAAACTCAAAGGTTAAAGAGTATAATAACATTTACACTAAAGATAAAGAATAATGCAAAAAGCTCCTAAAATATTGGTAGCTGCCCCACAATCTGATATAAAGAATTACTGTTTTTTAGATTGGTTTTTAAACGTGAAAAAGTTTAATTACCCTAAAGATAGAATCGACGTGTTTTTAGCTGACAACTCAGACTCTGAAGAAAATTCTAAATTGATGGAAAGTTTCGGCATTAAAGTTAAGCACATACCAAAGAAAGGTAGAGGGATAATAGAAGTTATAGCAGAATGTCATCAAGCTTGTTTAGATTACGCTAAAGAAAACGGTTACGATTACATGCTACATTTAGAAACAGATATATTTCCTAACCCTAATATAATTGTTGAATTAATGTCACACAAAAAACAATCTGTTTGTGGCCTTTACAACATACTTAATGGTGCTTATAGAGAACCTATGGTTAGACTAATAGAAGCAAAGAACGACGGTTATATGAAGGCTTACGGCATTTCAAAGTGCCAAGGCTTATATATAGATGGTAAGCTACTTAAAGTTTACAGTGGAGCCTTAGGTTGTAATCTAATTAGTTCGTCTATATTTGATCAGATAAAATTTAGAAGCGATGAAACTCAGCATCAATTTCCAGATACTTGGTTTGCTCAAGACTTATACGCTAAGAATATACCAATTTACGTAGACACTAAATCCATATGTCAGCATAGAAGTACTAGCTGGGGAACATACAACATTAACTTTAAATAAAAAAAATGAAACTTTACAAACCAAAAGAAGATTTTAAAAAGTCATTAAACGTACAAAATAGTTATGTTGAAGTTTTAAAAAAATATCACACAGAACTACTTGAGAAATCTAGGAAATCAAAAGGTTATCAAAAAGCAAAATTCAACGTAGAATTATTTGAGTTAGCTCAAAAGTTAGATTCACAAATAGAGCTTTTAAAAGAAAAGGTTTGGCATTATAACGATGTATTTATCGGTCCTTACGAAATAGAGTTAAAAGAATGTAGTGAAAATTTCGAAGATATTTGGAAAAAATCATTAAATTACATAACTAAAAATATTAAAAAGGAAACTGAGATATGTAATAAAATGAAATTTTTAACTGAAGATTACTTGTCTTTAGATGAAGATAATAAAGATCATATAGAAATAAAGAATGTTATATATAAAGATCTTAAGACTTTGTTAAGTATGGATAAATAAAATATTAGAAATGAGAGAACCGAAATTAGGAGTAGCTGTAGGTAAAAAAGGTATAGGTAAGTCTTTTACTACAGAGCAGCTTTTAGCTGAATACGTTAAAGGTGGAGGCGGCGTTAAACCAAGGAGAGTATTAATACTTGATGTTAACGATGAATATGAATATGTTAAAGCTATGTCTATAAACGATATTGCGTTATTTAGTTTACACCCAAAAGTAGAAGTTAGAAGAATAAGGCCTTATAATTTAGACGGCAGTAAAATGGGCTTACGTGAAATAGCTGATGTTTTATTTACTTGTTTAGAACATTTTAGAGGTGGATTACTTCTAATAGAAGATATTAATAAATATGTTTCTGATTATTTACCAAATGATTTAGTAGGCGCTATATGTACAAATAGACACGCTGATTTAGATATTATTATGCATTTCCAATCTATAGGTAGGGTAACGCCTAAGATTTGGCAAAATTTAAATTGGATAAGATTTCATAAAAATTCAGACTCAGTAGATAGGCATCAAAAGAAATTCCAAGATAAGTATAATTACCTTAAGTTAGCTGAAATAATGGTTAATGAAGAGTATTTTAAAGGTAATAAATACTTTTACGTTTATGTAGATTTAGATGACGAAGTTATTAGAGGAGATTATAAACCTCAAATGATGAAAGAATCTATTGACGAATTTGTATCTTTAAACTACAACAAATTAGTTAAGCCTAAATTAAATCGTAGAGATGACATGGGTAACATAATAGGTGAACCTAAGAAAGTAATTAGAGAAGTAAAGGACAGGCTGTTTGTACAACACTACGGTAATAATAAAAACTAATAATATGGAAGAAGATTTATTTTACGGTAATATAAGTTATAAAATGAAAGAAAAATCTAAATCAATGGATGAAGATTTAGAAAGATTTTACGATAAATATACAAATGATATATATTTATATCCTGACCTATATAAAACAGCTTTAGAAATAGATCTCCTAATAAATAAAATAGAGTTAAATTTAATTGAAAGTGATGTTTACTATCAAATGGATATTGATTTAAAATCTTACTTAAAAAAAGTAAGTTTAGAAAAAGGTATAAATGAAAAGGAATTTAATCACATACTTAAATATCTAGACAAAATAGCTCCATTAATTATAAGATTAAAAGAGTACTGGAATAGAGCAAGACCTTATCAATACGCTAATCTTATTGAAGCGCCTTTGTACCCTATGACTACTTTTTCTGGACATTCTCCTTCGTACCCGTCAGGTCATACGTTACAGGGGTACGTGTGGGCAAGGTTAATAACAACTATTAAGCCAGAATTAAAAGAATGGTCTGAATCAATAGCGACTAAAATTAATTTATCCAGAATAGCTTTAGGGGTTCATTTCCCAAGTGATATTGATTTTTCAAAAAAGATATATAAAGACATTGTATCGTCTAAATTAATATAAAACAATTCCGTAACTACTTTATTCAACGTGTAATTGAAATAAACTATGTTAAATGCTTTTTGTAACAAAATCGTTCTATAATAGTATATAACATATAATTATATTTGTATCGTCTGGTTTGTACTAGACTTTAAATGAATATTAACAATTTTAATTCATATTGATATGAACGCAAAATTAACATCTTTTTTAATGACTGCAGGAGCTGTAGTTGTTGGAATGTACGCTTACAAAGCGATCGTTGGAGAAGGCGAACCACAATGGGCTAAAGACAATCTAGTCTTAAATCCTGCAGTAGAGTTTTCTGGTCGTAGAGGCCGAAGAATGAAAAGATAATCTATTTGTATAGATAAAATTTTATTTTTCACTGATTAATTAACTGAATAATAATCCCAAATTAAATATATAAAACATGAAAATGTCAAAATATTTTAATGATGCAAGAGCCGCAGCGAATGTAGATTTCAATTCCTTTTCTGGAGATGAGTTCTTAAACGCTAATGGTGGTAGTTCTGCAGGTTTAGGGGGAGCGACTGCACAGCCGTATATCCTTAACATTGCTAACTCTACTACTGATGACGTTGGTACTGTAGTTGTTGGTGGTGCTTACACTAACCTTCAAGCTACAAATCAAGGTAACGTTGCTGCTATTACAATCACAATGGGTATCGCTGGTTTAACTTACCTAGAATTCTTATACCAATCAATGAACAAGCCGTTCGTAGTTGGTTTATCTTATTTGTCTTCAGCTAATGCTTCTCAAGTGTTAGAAACTGTAACAATTAAGCAAAAAGATATTAACGGTAACGAATCCCAGAAAACGATAGTTCCTACGATCGATCCTTATCAGCAACAAACTAATAAGATTGCGATCGCATTTAACTACAAGTTTGACGGTTTTACAAGTTTAACAATTTCTTCTATATTGGCAAGTGCTACGCTTAAAGCGTATCTTTACCCAGCAGAAAATGTTGCAACTGGTAGAGCTCTTACAGGCGGAAACGTAGTTAAAGGATTCAGCTCACCTGATATTGTAAAGAAGGACCAAGTGCAAGTTGTGAACGCAGCACCAGCACCGGCAGCTTTACCAATGGCAGGAGCTAGAAGAAGCAGAGGACGCCGTTTCTAAGAGATACTTTTAGTAGATTTTACGCATAAGACTAAGGTGGTAGGCAGGATGTCTGCCACCTTTTTTAATTTAAAAAGAAAAAATATGGAATCTAATATTAGTTTATTTGAATATTTGGCTTATAATGTTCCTGAAGATTGCCAAATGGTTTTACAAAGGAATGATATTCCTACAGCAAATAATATTGAAGAGTTAGTTGAAGGTTTAAAGTTATATGTAAGAGAATATCAACATGAAGCTTTAGATGAACTAGCTGACATTCATCCAGATAGAGAATTAATAGAGTCTTTGTTGGAGTTTTCAACACCATACAAAGGTAAAAAAGAATCAGAGTTTTTAAATGCTGCTGGTACTTTAAGTTTAGATACAAATAATAGTAGACTAAATAACATAGAAAATAGTTTGTTGAATAAAAATACTGAAAAAGAAATAAACCCATCTTTGATTAGCAAAATGGACGTTTTATTCGGCTTAGGTATAGCTATTTTGACTGCTACTTTGTTTAGAAAAAACTCTTAATACTACTATTTAAATGGAGTATTTAAGCGAAGAAGAAA
>TARA_R110001632_G_C11363210_1_pt1 | contig 12620 bp, 10 predicted proteins | sample TARA_R110001632 | Tara Oceans TARA_R110001632 (sample SAMEA4398266) | marine metagenome | biome: Polar Biome; feature: [SRF] surface water layer (ENVO:00010504); material: water (ENVO:00002006), including particulate matter (ENVO:01000060) such as... | depth 5 m
ATTTTCATAAGATTAGCTATATTTTGATGTCTATTGACACCTTTTTTGTCGGGGTGGCAGGCTCACCCACTTATTTTTAAACAACTGTTATTCAGTATTTTATTTCATTATTATAAAATATGCACACCTAATTGCACACTAAAACCAATAAAAGAACTTAAGAGATATAATTTGCTCTCTTTTAATATTATAAAGATATAAAAAATATTGAACATTAACTTTTAAGAACGAGACTGATGTGCAAAAAGAGCAGCTATTATGTGATATATAAATCACAGTATACCTAAATTATCTCTTCTAATGCAAATTTCCATAGTATAAATCCCTTTTGGTTATCTGAATAATCGTGCATAATTCTAGCAAAGTTTTCAGGACTATTTTCTAAAAATGTCTGTCTTCCTTTTTCTCTAATAATACTTAATTGGCTGTCAATTTGTTTTACTTCCTCAATTAATGACGATTTATTTTTAGGGGCATGCCAAATGTAAGTTGCCTCTTCTGTGTCCAAGGTTTCCAAAACAACAAAATAACTTTGCTCTCCTGCAAGCAGGAATACGAATGAAAATGGATTGAGAACAAAACGAATTTTCATTATTGAACTTTCATGTCTTTCTGCTAAATATTGAATGTGTTGAGAATGTTTGTATTGCTTATTTTTCAGAATTTCATTCAACAACTCTTCTGCGTTTGAATAAATTTTACTCTGCTCTTGTAATTCATCAGAAGTCAAAATGTTTTGATTTTTGGTACTGAATTGCTTGAGCAATCCTTTATTTAAAAACTGAAATTTCACGCCCTCAACCACTTCTTTATTGATGCGGTCAATGTCAGATGATAGTGCTAATTGGGAAACCAATTTCCCGTTTTCAAATTCAGCAAACAATTCTACAGCAACACTTTTTGACTTTAGAGTTTTAATGAAATAGGGTTTAAGCACCTCAAATTCTGGTCTAATTTCGTTGTTTTCAACCTGAAATTGAAGTTCGGTATTCATCTCTACAACTGAATATTTGAACGCTACACTTCCGTAATGAAACTCCAATTTCTCAATTGGAACTTTGATTTTCTTTTCTATGGTTATAACATGATTTGAAGTTGTGATTTCGTCCTTTGGTTCATCAAACAAAGTTGCTTGCTTGTCAATTTTTCGATAATACGTATTTCGCTTTAAGAAAAGTCTGTTGAGATACTCAATTTTATAATCTCGATAATCATAAATGATTGGGTTTATTTCAGAGCGTTGTACCCTGCCTATATATTGGATTAGTTTGCCTTCAAAAGAAAACGGATAGACCAAAAACAAACAGCTAATATTTTGTAAATCTGTTCCTTCCCCAAAATATTGTCCTGTTGTAATTAAAACCTGAAAATTACCTTCTTGTAATGTTTTCCATTTGGCTTTTTTGGAAGTTTCTGAGTCTTCTCCGCTGAGTGTAATGGCTTCATACAATTGTTTTAAAAACAAATAAAGCGTATCAATATGCTCTTTTCGTTCGGTGATGATAACCGCTTTTTTACCCTGATTCAGTTCTTTTTTTACATCCTCTAATATCAGTTTATTTCGGGCTGTATCATGAACTATAATTTTTGATAATGCTTCAAAACTATCTGTCTTAGAATTATATGGAACATCTAATTCCGTGTTTCGGATGATGATTTTTGCCTGTTTATAATTTTCAATTTCAGTGGGTTGAATATTGGCAATGATTTTTCCCAAATGGGTGAAAATCATTTTGCCATCACTGTATTTTCGGAAAGGGGTAGCGGTTAATCCATACAGATAATATACTTGTATTTTCTCAATCGTATTTCTATAAGTTTCGGCAGGAACGTGGTGACATTCATCCACTATGATAGTTCCAAATTGATTTTGAACAGACTCTATATGTTTTGGCAAACTTTGAATCGTTGCCACGGTAATTTGTTTACCGATTTTAGACTTCCCTTTACCGATAACTCCAACATCTTTTTTGGGAATACCCAAAAATGCTTCAATCCGTTCTGTCCATTGCTCCAATAACTGTTTTCGGTGAACAATAATGAGTGCAGGTTGTCCTTTATCCACAATTATTTTTAATCCAATCACTGTTTTTCCTGAACCTGGTGGTGCAACTATTACTCCGTAGTCCTTTTTAGAAACCGATTCTATTACTCCAAGTTGATGATTTCGCAAAGCAGCATTAAACACAAAAGGAATAGTTGGTTTTAGCTTTCTTTCATCAACAAACCCAAATTCGATTTGTGATTCCTTGCAAAAGCGCAGCAGTCTTCCGATAAATCCCCGAGGAATGAAAATTTCACTTTCTGATTCCTCAATCAGTTTAAAATAACGGACTGTTTCAAAGGTGTTTCTTCCTGATTTCTTTTTGATGAAAAATTCAGAGTTTGCAAAATTTAATTCTTCTTTCAGAAAATGAGTAAGCGTTGGGGTTAATCCATTTCTGCTGATTCGTATCGTATTGTTTAAAGAAATGCTAAGTTTTCCATTTATTGGCTGCGATTTTATTATCGGAACATTAGGCAATAATGTTTTGCATAGCTCGTCTAAAAAATCTGTGGAAACCTTTTGAATATTTTTTAGGAAATCCCATTGGTCTGTGAATGGTTCAAATGTTTCTGGATCAAAAAAGCAGTTATTTCCTTTTTCAAAAGTTGGTTTAAAAAATGGCAATGCAATCAAGTTTCCAAAGCCTTTGCCTGAAAGAAAATCCTGATTGGGAAACAATCTATCAAAACTGGAGCTTTTATCAAACATTGAAAACGCTCCCGATTGTTCTAAAATTGAAATGAATATTTTGCGACTTCTTATCGCGGGATATGGTTTATCAAAAAATATCCAAACGTGTCCGCCATTTCCTGAACGAGAACGCTCCAAGTAGGCAGGGATTTCTTTTTCTTTACAAGCATTAAGAAAAATAACGGCTTCATCTTGCCAATTCGCTTTATCAAAATCTGCTACTAAAAACCAAGTGGTATTGTCTTGTAATAGAGGATAAATTCCAATATGATGAAAACCCTCCAGATGCTTTTGAATCTGTTCATTTGTAAATTTCAGATAAGACTTTTCGGTGAAATTCTGAAATGTCCCACCATTTTATGAACCCGAAGACGATAAGGGTCATAAAAATAGGCTGGCATATAGCCCGATTTGTTTCCTTTCTCCCAACGAACAGCAAATACGTCTTCACGTCCTTTGAAGAGGGAGCGGAAGGTTGCTATTTGAGATGAGGGGGAAACATTCATTGAAAGGAAGTTTATAGTTCATTAATTTCCTTTTCAATTAATCGGTATTTATCCTTTACATCTTCTCCTGAATAAAAGTCTAGCAAGTCCTTTTTGGTTAATGTTCCTTGGCTTAAAAAGCGTTTCAAATACTCTTGGTTAAATTCCATTAATAGGATTGATTTTTCCAATTGTTTTAAAATGGCTTTGTTGTTGTCAATGTTGTTTTGAACCAAAGATTTGATGGTCAAGACTTCATTGATATCTTTGATAATACGGTTTACCATCATTGCCAAAATATCTTTATCGAGTTCGACTTCCATGGCATTTAAAGCAATATCACGAGCCAACATATAGGCAATGGCCAAATTGCTGTAATCTCCCTTTTGTGAATTGATAATGGCAACAAAACCAACTCCTGCAATGTAACCTACATTTTCAAAGTTCTTTAAAACGGAGTTTTCAACTAAAGAAATATCAAAGACAATCAAACTCACTTTGCTGTCTCTGTTGGCTTGTGTTTCTATTAATTGACTCCAAGCCGTATCGGATTTACGAGTAAAAATGTCTTTGCTTTCAATGTCGCCTAAACGAACGCTTTTATCAAATTTACATTCAATAGCTATTTTTAAATCGGGTGTTCCGTTTACTTCACAGATAATATCGCCCGTTTTATTTCTAGGTAAATTACCTGCTGTATTGACTGTTAAAAATGCACGGTCTTTTAATCGCTTATCTAGAAAATATTGATTTAAGAATTCTGCGACTTCATCCTCTGCTAATGTTCCTTTAATTGTTGATTTATAGAAGAGTTCTTTTTTCATCTCAAAAATCATCTTTAAACTTTCGAGTTCTGTACCTAACTCGTTGGATGTTTTTGAAAGAAAAGAGGAAATACGGTCTTCCATCAACGCCAAGACTCCAATATAAATTGCTCTTAGCAGTTTTTCATCTCTTTCGCTTGCAGGAAGATTGTCGAAGTAATTGAAAACAATTTGATTTTCGATTTCAAATTCTTTGATTTCAATGCGTTTGAGTTGTTGGTTAAGTTTTATTGTTGACATTATTCTCTTAATCTTTTAAATGCTTCTTTAATTTTTACTGGTATCTTATCTATGTCATCTATATACTTCAATAATAATTCCGCAGAATCAATTCCTTTAGAAGGAAGTTTAGTCAAGGAATCATAATCAACATCATCCATACATTTAGATTTAATACGCTTCTGTATAATTGGATAAAATTTTTCATAATCATTACATTTCACCTTCTTAACTACATCATTTTTCCAGCTTTTTATTTCTTCTATCGTGAAAACAAATGTTCCATCATAAAAATTATTTAAAATATCCAACCAAATTTCATTAGAGATTGAATCCTCAATATCTTGCTCACCAACAAAAAACATATTATTTTTTATAGCCCCTTTGCCTATTACAAAACTCATATCATTGTCAAATAAATACACAATCTGGTCATCTGATTTTTTAAATCCTTCCATTACTTTATCCAAAATTGCTTTATTCATTACCCACTTATCTTTTCCTTGAATATTAATCAATTGTACATTATCCTTTATAAGTGTACTGCCAGTATACAATTCGTATAGCTTAGGAATCAGATATTGCTCTGTATCACCCTCAACAATTAAAAACTTATCGTGAAATAAAAAATCGCTATTTTTTACATTTAGTGAGGAGTGGATAGCCTCTACGTCTTCACAACTATTAATTTTAGAATACCCGCCTTCTTCTTGTTTAACACTATTGATCTTATCAAGGTTAGACTTATCTATAAAAATTGTAGAATGAGTACTTATTAAAGTTTGAACATTTCCTTTGGAAATTTTATTAAGCGTATCAAAAAACTCCCTTTGTGCCCTTGGGTAAAGATGTGTTTCTGGCTCATCGAATGCCCAAATGAATTTGTTTAGACTATCTGTTGTAGTATCCGCTTTAGCTTTAATTAATGAAAACCATATTTGTCTCTTTAATCCTTCTCCTTGATTCTCTAAATGTATTGGACCATCGCTAAAAGTTTTAGTTACCATTATGTCAGATATTTTCTCTCTAACATCAAAATATACTTTGGAGTTAATACCCTCAACATCCTTTGCTACTTCTTTAATAATCTTGCTAATTTCACCAAATTTTTCATTGATAGCCTTTTCAGCTCTTTTAGCAGACTCATTAGCTTGAGTTTTCACAGGTTTTAAATGAACTTCAATTTCATCTTTCATTATAGCATTCGCCGTAGATATAATTTCATCTAAACTAGTGTTCCAATCGAAAAGATTAAAGGAAGGAAATATATCTTTATCATTTTTAGCATGCTTGTATTCAGCCCATTTTGCAGAAGAATCTAACTTGGTATAAATCGCTCTAATTTTCTCAAAGTTTGAGAATCTTCCTTTGCCATTTTCGTTCTCTATCTCTTCAGGAGTTACCTCATATTCTTTAATTTTTTTATTGATATTTGCTTGAGACAAATTCCAAAGTTCTAAAGAAACCTCAGAGTCATCCAAAATCAAATAAGACTCCCCTCCTTTATTTGAGAATTTTTTCGCTAACCAAAGGACACCATCCTTATTACATTCTATAGACCAAGTTAAAGGGGTTGATAGGTTTATATCTATATATCCTTCTCCTTCCTTTTGTTCATACCTTAATTTACCAATTATATAAGTAGCATCAATGTCTCCATTAAATAATGGTAAACCTTTTTCTGAAAGTATTTTATTTAAACTTTCAACCTTTTCGGGAGTGTTTGATAAATCACTTTTATAATTTCCTTCTCCTAATAAATTATATTTAGCCTTCTCTCCAAGTAATAAATCAAACGCTTGCAGAAGAGTTGATTTTCCACTATCATTTAACCCAATATAAATATTTGGATTATTTTCAGATAGGCTCAATGTTAAAGACTTACAACTTCTATAATTATGGATGATAATTTCTTCTAAATACATTTTTAATCGTATAAGTTTTTGACATATTTATTGATATATGCATTCAATCCACTACCATTTCTGGCAAGTTTTTTCATGTTTTCAACGTGATTATTACCTGCTCTACCACCATAACTATATCGATAAGTTTTGGTTGTTCCTGAAAATTTTACAATGATATAATCGGAACCTATTTCATAGGCTGAAACACCCGAATCTCCTCCCGAGTTTCTATATCTTTCCATACTTAAATTGGTTTATTCAATTCTTTCGTATGGATAAACATTTTTGAAATTCCTGTTTAGATAAGAACCATGAGAAGGAGCTTCCAATAAATTTTGATATTCGTGTGCTGGAACACCTTTATAGACATAAAGACTGTTATTAAGAAATCTTACATAAACTTCTTGATTTTGTTCATCATAACCGATACTATCAATGTTAGATGAACTTACTGGTGTCATTTGTGGTAAACTCATATTTTATAATTTTTATTACGCCAAGATTTTAATAATTGTTTGTATTCTTTTTGTGCATCATCAATTTTTTCTAACCATTTTTCGGATGCTTTAGGGTCAGAACTTTTAGGAGCGTTTGCGATTTTAAAGAATTTCACTCGTGATGGTATTTTAACTGCTTCTCCCGAAATCAGGGCTTCACCAGTTCTCAAACTTGGTAATAAATCTACCATACTTTGCAACTCATCTTGAACAGCGGAACGTATATGACCTCTATCTTTAGAGTTGTTCATACGCAACGCAATCATAGTGCCACATTGACTTAAGACAGTTTCGTCTAATTCCGACGGTCTTTGAGTTACCAGCAATAGTCCTACCCCATATTTCCGCCCTTCTTTTGCAATCATTTGAACTGTTCGAGAAGATATTGAATGTTCTCCTGCTTTCAAATAACTATGAGCTTCTTCTAAAACAATTAATAAAGGTTGATTTTTGCCGCCAACTTTGGTGTTAACACCCCAAAATAATCCATCATATATAATTTTCAGAAGTGTGCCAGATATAGAAGATGTAATTTCACTTGGAATACCTGATAAATCTAGAATGGTTATTGGCAATTCGTTACCAAGCCATTTCAAAAACATAGCATCTAAATCTTCTTCTGTTTTACCATCTTTATCAGGAGTTAACTTCCCAGGAGAGAATAGAAAGCTGTAACTACTGTCGTTTAGCCTATTTCTCATACTGTCTAAAAAACTTAATAATCCCTTAGCTTTTTGATTTAGAAATGGAGCACTATTTCCTAATCCTGCAATCGGATATTCATTTGATTTAAGTGATTCAATATCTCCTTCAGTGATTTTGGACGTAACTGTTATTCTGTCTTGTTGAAATGTTTTTCTTTCAAAATCATCTAACTCAAACCATAATCGTTTTATACTAAATGGTATAGGTGAATCAGCGGTAATAGACTCCTTAGTTACTTCTATTTTGTTTTCTTCCGCACTTCTAATTTTTGCTTCAACAACTTTTTCTCGAATGTATTCTCTATTTTGGTCTGTAAGATTTCCTGAGAATATTTTCATCAATTCATTAAAGGGTAAAGCCCAAAAAGGGATTTGCAATTTGTTTTCATCATCTGATGAACTTACTTCTATTACTTTTGAATGTTTTGAAAGGGCATCATTATATTCCCCGTGAGGGTCAATTACCAAAATTCTTGAACTTGGAAATTCTCTATTCGCTATGGATTGAAGCAATACCGAAACAGAATTTGATTTACCACTACCTGTGGAACCTACAATAGCACAATGTCGTGAAATAAGTTTATCCAAATCAATCTTGGCATCTAAGCTTTCCGACACACTAATATTTCCAACAGTAATTGAATTGGCTTCTTCGTATCCTCCATAAATAATATCAAGGTCATTGATTGTTACCAAATGGACTTTATCCCCAGTTGTCGGGTATTGCGTAACACCTCTCTCAAACTTTTTCCCAACCTGTTCCCCAGCTAAAACTATGTTTATCCATCTTGTGTTTTTCAAAATATCATAATCTTTAGCTACAGCTTCTCTTAAACTTTCAGGAATGGCAGCTGAACCTATTTGAGTCACAATTCCGTAAAGATTGGCATAGCCCAAAGGGATTCTCACAAACGAACCTATTTGCCCTACACGGTAAACAACTCCATCTATAATAGGCATATTGGATTTAATATTATCAAACAGTTTAACAGAAATACTATTCCCGCTAATGCTATCTATTTCACCAATTTCTGTTATTCTATTTTTTGACATTTTCTCCGAGCTTTTTGATTTCGTTATCGCTAACCATAGAATTTAGAAATGTAACGAGTTTGCCAAAGTCTGGTAATATAAATTCTCCTTTACCTGTCCATTTATCATCTTCTTTTTTGTCGAGAGTGAAATATAAACCTGTTTCATCATCAGCATCTGGAAGGGTTTTAAGTGCCCATTCGCCATAATTACAACCAATAATGGCATTGCGTGAAGCATATATAGAAACTTTAGGATTGTCCAAACCTATCTTTGAAACATTTGATTTGTCATCAATTTTATCATACTTATCAAATATCAGACCTATAACGTGTGATGTCGTATTTGTTTTCAATGCAGAAATAATACGTGAATTGATATGTTCATCTCCCCAAGAATAACCACAAGTAATTAGTATTGCATCATCTTGCTTTAGGAAGTTTGATAATCTATCCATCAAACTTTCATAAGGTTGTTTTTTTGATTCTTTATACTTTAGAGTAGATGGATAAATTAAAATATCATCGTCATCAGGACTAACTCTTAATATCTTTTCTGTGTCCATATCATAATGCCAACCTAAAGAACCGTGAATTTTCCAAAGTTTAGTTTGCTTTGAGAGAAAAGAAAAATCTTCAACTGATTCAGGATTAAAAAAAGCTCTAAGACTACCACAAAATCCATCGTAATAAGGGATTTCTCTATGTTCTAAGCCAAGTTCAAATAGAAAATCATAATTAGTAGTAAATACTTCGATAGGAAATCGTCTTTCAGCTTGACCAATCCAGTTGGCAAAATCTGTTTGAACTAATTCTGATACTATTTCTTTTGTTACTATTTGACGGAATTCTTTTTTTGAAGTAATATCACATAAAGATATATGATGGACGCTTACTTTTTCTCTAACCCCTTTCTTGATTTCTATTATTAAATCTGCAAAACCATTTTTGTCAAGAGAATGAAGTTTTTCTGTTCCTATAAAAGAAAACTTCTGTTCAAGATTTGACAATATGGTTTCAATATTAAAATTCTTTTCTCCAAGGCTTTCTTTTATTGCTTCCAAAGCTGTTTTAAATGTGGGATTAACTTTTCCCACTTCTTCAACAATTTCGGATGTCATTTTTCCTATAGCTGGAACCGTAAGGGAATTTTTATTTTTTGTTGCTAATGAACTCCCTGCACCAAAAAGGAAACCTATCTTCTTTTTATCAGAAATTAATATTTGCTGAATACCTCTAATATATTCTGATGGGTCATGTGTTGTCATACTACATTATTTATTTCTATTTAATCTCCTCGCCGACAACTTCTTACAAATACTATCCACAAGTTTTATTTCTTTTGATACTTAAATTTATCCTTTAGTTCATTCATAAAATAAGCGCCAAGAGAAGGTGCCCCCATTAATTCTTCATACACCTTTTTCGGCACATCAAAATACTGATAAACAGCTCCGTGGTGAAATTCTATTTCCAATACCTTCTTTTTCGCATCATAGCCTATTGAGGCAATATTGGAAGACACTACGGGAATGCGTTCTGTTTTTCCTGTGTTACCTGCCTCTAAAATTGACAGCAATTGCTTACCAAGGGCAGTGCTAAGATATTTTTGATCTTTACTCGTGGGTGTATCAGGAAGCGTTGGTTGAAGCCACCCTGCATCTATTAACGGTTTGAGATGGTTTCTGAAATTTTTGGTGTTATTGTATAACCCGATTTTATCGAAAATGGCCCCTCTTGATTTCGGTTCTATACAAAATTGGAGTAACTGTTTGGCTTTTGGTGTAATGCTATCTCTAATGGCTTCTTTGTCTCTGTCTCCAATTTCAGAGACAGAGAGCCTAAGATAAGGATTAATATCAATTAAGTTTTTGAATTCAAGTAATTTATCATAGTCTCTTCTTAGTTCCTTTTCCTGACCTAAGATGGAATTCGTAAGCGGATGTACAGGCAGAATACACAAAAAGTAAGCATTGTTTTCGTCCGTCTCAAAAACAGGTGGAGGCGAACCATTTTCGGCTAAGCTTTTGTGAATAATAGGCAACCCTGTTCCTCTGCCTTCCGTGAGTTTCAGCTCTTTTAAAAATCCACCTAGCTTACGATTTCTATAATCCCGAGCGACCACTCTTTGTTTATTCAGCATAGCTTGGTTGATAGGCGGCATAGGGCCAGGAAAACTCAATATTTCAATTTTATCTTTATGAATTTGAATCTCAACAGGGTTTTGTCGCTCATAGCTTTTATGATAAACAGCATTGACCACCGCCTCCTCTATGGCTTGAAAAGGATAGTTGAAGAAACGTATGGATTCCGCTTGCTTAGCTGATTTAACCACCAATTCTTCGACAATAGTTGATTTAAAATACTGCAAAACATCCCTAATCTGCTGGATGATAGATCCGATAAATAACTTTTCGGTATAATCTTTTCCAACTTCATTATTATGAATAACTAGATCTATTTTTGCTTCAGAAAAGAATTTTTCAGGGTGCTCATTAAACAAAAGTAATCCGGCATTTGTAGGACGTAGTAGCTCGTCTGAACCTTTGGCTATCATTAGAAGTCTGCATAATTCAGAGAATGGCATTTTTGTACTCTCTTCATATAAGGAGCTCATCACTTCTTTTAAATAGTTTTGAATCAAACGCAAATTCAAATCATCTAAGGTAGCGGTTTGGTTTATTCGGTCATCAAATGGGATGCGTGCCGTGAGTTCAATAAGCCTTCTTTCATCATCGGAACCATCCTTTACTTTTATCGTTTTTGAACCACGTTTAATATACATGGCTCTTTCTGTTCTTTTTTCGCTTAAACTAATTGGAGCTTTGTAGGGTCTGTTATCTCCAGCGGGAGCAAAAACAACCAGTATATACCTCTCGTTCATCAAATAAGGTTGAAAAACAGGTATATAAACCGGACTTAATTTATGAGACAGTTCAATCAGTTTTTTTTGGATAGCATCCAATTCTTGAACCTGTAAACCAATAGGCGGTAACTTGGCTTTCCCATTTTCTTCTTCAACTCCAATGATAACATAACCTCCATCCCAATTGTTGATATCATTGGCGTATGCACATAAAGAGTGAATGACATCCTCTGGATTCCATCCTTTTTTTAACTCAATCCGATCCCATTCAACCGTATTGCCATGTAGTAATTCATCTATGTTTATGGGTAATGCCATTATTAATTAAATCATATTAAAATCTTTTACTATTCCATTTGGCAAATTCGTATCAAACTAATGCCAAATATCAAAACGATATGTTCCCATTTCCCACCAATAAAAATCCGACTCAATTTCATCATCTAAATTAATTGGCATATCAGCAAATGCTGACCACATTTTTTCTAATTCAGGGATATTTATTGCTTCTTATTCGCTTGTATATATTTTGCTCTTTCCTCTGCTACTTTCAGTGCTTCTATTCCTAAATCTTCGTCCTGAATTTCAAATAAAATCTTGTCGCTTAGGAACAAAACCAAAAGTTCGTCTGCGTTGTAGTCGTATATGTCCGCAAGTTTCATAACTACCTCTTTTGTTATTTTTCGCTCTCCACGCTCCATTTTGCTTAAGATTGCTACATCAATGTCGAGCAACGCAGCAACTTTCCGTAATGGAAGTTCTTTTTCTTCTCGAATACATCGTAACTTTTCACCTACTGTTTCTGTTGACATAATCTTTGTTGACATATTTTGTCTAAAGTAGGAAAAGATTTTTGATATGTCATCACTTATTTTCTGTTCTTTTTGACATTACCATTCACAAATGTCTAAAGAGATTTTTCTATTATTTCAAAGTAAATTAAAAAATGAAGAAATCAATTACGGAAATCCATAAAGGATAAGGATTCAGATGGATAGAATTCAAATTATAGCAAACGTTTTAAAAAGGTGAAGATTTAGGCGGTTGGTTTTTGGGGCGATGGCAATCTTCTCCTTTTTAAAATGATAGCCAAAGTGGCGATTGAACGTCTCGCAAGAATGGTATTTCATCATTTTGCGACAAAAAAAAGCCTGTTTTCAGGGTTTCCGAGAGGATTTGTCGCAAATGAAATATTTAATCTCCAGACTACCAAAAAGATTTACTGTAAAAAATCACCTGTTTACGGGGCTTCCGAGAGGTTTTACTGTAAAATTAAGAAAATGAAGTGTCGTAACATCGCTTTAGCGTGTTACCCTCTTGCTATTCCCCCCTTAGTTTAGCGAACACGCT
>TARA_R110001632_G_scaffold10559_10_pt1 | contig 12606 bp, 3 predicted proteins | sample TARA_R110001632 | Tara Oceans TARA_R110001632 (sample SAMEA4398266) | marine metagenome | biome: Polar Biome; feature: [SRF] surface water layer (ENVO:00010504); material: water (ENVO:00002006), including particulate matter (ENVO:01000060) such as... | depth 5 m
AGTATCACTTACTTTATGATAATCAGCGTGAGTACCATTAAAATAGAAAATAATTGGAATGTTGTTTTTTGCAAAATTATAATGGTCTGATCTGTAGTAAAAACGATTTGGATCATTTTCATCGTTATATGTGTAATCTAATACAACATTAGTAAACTCTTTATTTACTTCTTCAGAGATGTTATGTAACTCTGAACTTAATTTATCGCTTCCAATTAAATAAATATAATTTCTATCACCTTCACGTTTTGGATCGATACGACCAACCATATCAATATTTAAGTTTGCAACGGTATTTGCTAGTGGTACTAAAGGATCATAATCTGTGTAATATTTGGAACCTAATAGTCCTTTTTCTTCACCAGTTACATGTAAGAAAATAATAGAGCGTTTAGGTCCATGACCTTTATCTGCAGCAGTTTTAAATGCTTCAGCAATTTCTAATAAAGAAACAGTACCAGAACCATCATCATCTGCGCCATTAAAAACAACTCCATCGGCATTCATACCAACATGATCTAAATGAGAAGAAATGATAATATATTCATCTGGTTTTTCAGAACCTTTAATAATGGCAGCAACATTTTCAGATGGCTTTGAAGACGTGATGCTTTTAAAATCCAGTCCAATTTTTGTAGCTACAGTAGTAACTTCTGTAGATTTGTTAATGTTACTTACCAATGCTTTTCCCATTTTCTCACTGATTAAGAAATGATAAATTTCTGCATCTGCATCTTTTTTAACAGGCAAAGATAAACGGCTGCTACCGCCTCTTTCTTCACGACTTTTATAGAACTTAGAATACCGATCAAATAGTTTAGTATCCATAAAGAATAATGCTTTAGCTCCATTCTTTTTAGCCGCATTTCTTTTCGCTGAAAGAGCTTGACGACCGTTAGACCATTTAGAAGCTTTTTTATCTCCTGTTAGTATATTGTTACCAGTTGCGTCTTTCGGTTCACCACCTCTAACAACAACTATTTTTCCTTTTACATCAAGGTTTATATAGTCAGAGTATTTATCATCATCAATTCCATATCCTAGGTAAACAACTTCAGTAGCAGAAATTGTTCCAGAAGCAGCAGCCGTCATAGAAATAAAATCATCAAAATAATTAAATGACTTTCCATTGACTGACATAGAAACAGTTGGAGTTTTAACAATGCTTAAAGGTACATTTTGAAAATAGTTTCCTTCAATAACAGAATTAATTCCTAAGGTTTCATACTCTTTTTTAAGATACTCAACAGCTTTCTTTTGCCCAGGATCTCCTGTGTTACGTCCTTCGAATTCATCTGAAGCATAAATGTATAAATGTTCTTTTAATTCATCTTGCGTAATGGTGCTTGCATACGTTACAATATCTTCTTTAGTCGCTTCTTTTTTGCAAGAAAATGCGATAAATAAGATACTTACGAGTAGTAGTGTTTTTTTCATTTTATGATGTCGTTAGTTTTAAGATTTACGATATTACAAAAAAGAAAGAACAGGGTGTTTAAAAGCTTTTACTTTAACATTAATTAACAAAATTAAGTATCAATAAGTAGCTTTCTATGATCATTAATTTTTTAATAATTTCACTTATTAATTGAAAGAATATTGATAGAGTCTAAGAATTAGTGACTTCATAATGCGTTAAAAATTGAACAATAAAAAAACGCTACACGAATGAGTAGCGTTTTTTTATTTGTGTGAATTTATACTAAAATAGTGTGTATCCGAAGTTTAATGATAATCCACTATAGCTAGAATCAAAACTAACGTAATTTGTTAGTATGCCTCTTCCTGAATTATACCGAACTTCTAATCCATACTTTTCTTTAAACATATATCCAAAGCCTAAAAAGATATTTATATCAGTTTTTATTTCTAAACTCGCTACCGTCGAATCCATTGGTAAATCAAGTGCAAAACCTCCATTTAAAAACACATTTGAATTATTTTTGATTGGGAAATAATACCTAATTCCAATAGGGAGTTCAATAGATTTATAATCTACATTGTAATCAGGACTTGCGATAAAACCTGAACCAAATGGTTTTCCAAAAGCGGTTCCATTAAAACTGATATAGGTTGGCTCAATAAAAACCGACCATCTGTTATTATTTAAAGGTAATAGATATTCTAACTCTAAACCAACTCTTGGGTTAATTTTAGAGTCTGATTCTGAGCTAATTATCCCAAAAGGACTACTTAAAGCGGTAATACTTACTTTACTATAATTAATTCCTCCTTTTAATTTTAGTTTAAATTTTCCTTTAGTCTCTTTTGTTGTATAATCAATTGAATTATTGTCATTTCCATTACAATTATTGAAGGAAATAAAATATTTTGTCAGATTATTTTTAGCATACGAAGGGCTTTTTTTAATTGATGAACAGGGTAAAAAATCTTTTAGTTGTTTTTTATACAATTCATTTTTTCCCGTTCTACCACTTTCTGTTTTGTAAGATTTATAGATAAGTTGTACAATTTTTTTATTGGATATATTATAAAAATATCTTCGAAGATTACTATCTGTATATGAGTAAAGGCTAGCAGAGCCACCTTCTACTAAAACTCTTAAGAATAAAGTTTCTTTTTTAAATTCTGGTGTACGTTTATAACTTAGCTCAGATAAACGATTACTAGAACGATCTATTTCTACTTCGGATTTTATAAATTTTGCTCCACCAACATAAAACTCTTTTACATTAGTCACATTTTTAGTAAAAACTTGAGCATTAGCAACATTTTGAAATTTAAAGTTAATTGGATTATTAGACCAATCATTATTTTTTATTAGACCTTCAATTTTGGTACCATCGTTGTTAATATAATACCCCTTTTCAAATTTGTTTTGCGCATAAGCACTGAACCCTATCATAAGTGATAGGCATAGCATGACAATCTTTTTCATAAATTAATAAGTTTTGAATTACAATTTTTTTTTCTGGGAGTAAATATAAGGATTAAAGAGCTTCCTTCAATATTTTAATCTGGTCACGTAATTGAGCAGCAACAATAAAATCTAGGGCTTTGGCTGCCTCTTCCATTTGCTTTCTTGTATCTCTAATACGCTTTTCTATTTCAGATTTTGGTAAGTACTGTAAATCTTGTTCTGCCGCTTCTTTTATGGCAGAATTGTATTGGTAAGAAGCAACTGCTTTTCTGGTTAAAGCATCATCTATTTTTTTGTTAATCTGAGTTGGAGTGATGCCGTTTTTTGTATTATAAGCAACTTGCTTTTCTCTTCTTCGATCTGTTTCATCCATCGTTAATTGCATACTTTTTGTCACTTTATCTGCATACAATATTGCAAGTCCATTTACATTTCTTGCCGCTCTACCAATAGTTTGAGTTAAAGAACGACGTGAACGTAAAAAACCTTCTTTATCAGCATCTAAAATAGCCACCAAAGAAACTTCAGGTAAATCCAAACCTTCACGTAAAAGATTCACTCCAATTAATACATCAAAGACTCCTTTTCGTAAATCTTGCATAATTTCAACACGTTCTAAGGTATCTACATCAGAATGTATATAGCGACAGCGGATGTCAATTCGACTTAAATACTTCGTTAATTCCTCAGCCATTCTTTTGGTTAGTGTGGTAACCAAAGTTCGTTCGTCTTTTTCTACTCTAATATGAATTTCTTCTATTAAATCATCAATCTGATTTAAACTGGGTCGTACTTCAATTACTGGATCTAATAAACCTGTTGGGCGAATAATTTGCTCTACAAAAACTCCTTCTGTATTTTGTAATTCGTAATCTGCAGGTGTTGCACTTACATAGATTGTTTGATTTTGTATCGCTTCAAACTCTTCAAACTTTAACGGTCTGTTATCCATTGCTGCAGGTAAACGAAAACCGTATTCTACTAAATTTTCTTTTCTACTTCTATCACCACCATACATGGCATGTGTTTGCGGAATGGTGACGTGACTTTCATCAATAATCATCAAGTAATCATCTGGAAAATAATCTAACAAACAGAAAGGTCTAGTGCCAGGTTCTCGTCCGTCTAAATAACGAGAATAATTTTCAATTCCTGAGCAGTAGCCTAATTCACGAATCATTTCTAAATCAAACTCCGTTCTCTCTTTTAATCGTTTTGCTTCTAGATGTTTTCCTATTTCTTTAAAATAATCTACTTGTTTTACCATGTCTTCTTGAATTTGATGAATGGCATTTTGTAAAACATCAGGTGAGGTAACAAATAAATTTGCTGGATAAATAGTTAAGCTTTCATATTTTTCAATAACGGCATTACTCACTAAATCGATCGCTTCAATTTCTTCAATTTCATCACCAAAAAAGTGAACTCTAAAACCATTTTCTCCATAGGAAGGAAAAATAGTCACAACATCACCTTTTACTTTAAAGGTTCCGCTTTTAATTTCTACATCGGTTCTAGAATATAAACTGGTAACTAATTGGTGTAAAAATTTTGTTCTAGAAATAACCTGTCCGACTTCAACAGGAATTACATTTTTCTTAAACTCTACGGGGTTTCCAATTCCGTACAAACAAGAAACGGACGCAACAACTAATACATCTCTTCGTCCTGAAAGGAGTGAAGAAGTAGTGCTTAAACGAAGACGTTCTATATCTTCATTAATAGATAAATCTTTTTCTATATAGGTTCCGGTAACTGGAATATAAGCTTCAGGTTGATAATAATCATAATAGGAAACGAAATATTCTATGGCGTTTTCTGGAAAGAATTGCTTAAATTCTGAATACAACTGAGCGGCTAATGTTTTGTTGTGAGCCAGTACCAACGTAGGTTTGTTAGTTCTTTCAACAACATTAGCAACTGTAAACGTCTTACCAGACCCAGTAACTCCTAAGAGAGTTTGATACTTCTCTTTAGCGTTAATTCCTTCAGTAAGTTGTTTGATTGCTTCTGGTTGATCTCCTGTTGGTTTAAAATCAGATTGTAGCTTAAAATCCATACCATAAAAATACAAAGGTTTTTAATTTTATTGAATGATTAATTAAAAATAAAAAATGTAAATTTTTTAACTGAACAGTTGATACATGAACCTATTTCCTTAATAAAGAAAAGTTTCCTTTTCTATTGATAATAACTCCATTAGGATCTATTAGATTTATATCAAACCAATAATCGTCAGAAGGTAATAGTTTGCTGTTATAGGTTCCATCCCATCCATCTCCATCAATATCAATTTTAGCAACTGCTTTTCCAAATCGATTAAAAATATAGATATGAGAATTTGGAAAGAAAGTAGAGTTGGCTCCTTTGATCGACCAAGTATCATTAATATTATCTCCGTTAGGAGTCAAGAACTTTGGAAATTCTATCACAGAGACTAATAAAGATGCAGTTCCACATTCATTTTTATCACGAACTAAAATATTATAAAAACCACCTTCTAAATTTTCAAAGAAGGGGTCTTCTTGATAATTACGTATAAAATTACCAGCTTCATCTACCAGCGCATATTCATAATCTCCTATTCCTAAATTGGTAAGGTCTATGGTGATTGAGTTGTTCTCGGAATCATCAACAATGGTTAAATTTTCTTGTGTTAAAGTAGCGATGATGGATTCATCAACTTGTATTTCTCGTGTTCTTGAACATGAGGTTCCGTCTGTTGTTATTGCGGTAACCGTATACAATCCACCAGAAGTAATAGTAATGTCTTGACCTATAATTGTATTTCCATTTGGATCTGTCCATACGTAATCATAAACAGCAGCAGGGCCTTCAGGGCCGATTGTTAATAATGGGCCATTTAAACAAACAATTTGAGGCGTGGTTACTTTAAAATCAGGTAAAGGATCCACAATGACATCAAAAGTGAAATCGTCATTGAGACATCCACTAGTATTATTTAGAACACGAACATAAATAGTTTGTTGATTGGCAGTTGTATTTGAATATAAACTGGCAAGTGCACCTGTACCTGAAGTTGCGTCCATTTGATTTTCATGGAATGAAACTGTATATTCATTGATGTTTTGTGTGGGGCCTAATATTTCCGAAATCTGACTATCCAAATCGATGTTTTGAACAAATCCATTGGTGTCATCACCATCCAAGTCATCGTCACAAAACGATAAGTTAGACACATTTTCTGTGGTTGGTTCTGGATTTACAATAACATTAAAGTTCGAAATTCCATTAGCACATTGAGTATCTGCATTGAATACTCTTACATAAATGATTTGTGAGAATGGTACTGAGTTGGAAAACAAACTTCCCAGTGGAAGGATTCCTGTCTGTGCATCAGATAAACTTGCATAGTAGGTTACCGAAAATTGTGTAGGATCTTGAGATCCAAGAATGGTTGCAGTTTGTGATTCGAGATCAAAACCTTGCGAGAATCCGTTTTGAGCAGAGCCATCAGAATCGTCATCACAGATTTCTAAATCTTCTACAAAATTGGCAATAGGTAATGGATTTACAATTAAATCAAAAGTTGTGTGGTCTGTAAAGCATCCATTTGCATTTTCAGTTACACGAATATAAATGGTTTGCAAATTGGCAGTAATGTTGGTGTAAGCAGAAGTTGTAGCTATAGAGTTTGCACCAATTCTTGCATCATTTGCAGATGTATGATAGGTTACTGTATAATTTGCAGGGTCTTGTGTTCCTAGAATTAGAGGAGTTTGTGAATCAAGGTCAAATGATTGTACAAAACCATTAAATCCATCTCCGTCTGTATCGTCATCACATAACTCAAGATTACTTACAGGGCTTGCTGTTGGAACTGGATCAGTTGTTAATGTAATAAATGGACCTAAACCTAGACAATCATTGTCTAATTGACTATCAACTCTGATATAGATTTGTTGTGAGTTTGGAAATCCAATGTTTCTGTAATTTGTAGGATCAGTAATCGCATTTTGTTCCGCCAAAGCATCTGCTTCGTTTCTATAATATGCGATGATTAATTGTTGTGTTACAGGAAACAACGCACGAACATCAGCAGTTACATCGCTAAAATTAAAAGAAGTGATTCCATCAGTATCATTATTATTTGTAGTATCATTTCCATCGATATCTAGGAAGTCATCACACTCATTAAAATTTCTTTGAAATGAAGAAGGGATTCCTGTTGTAGATACAATTAGTTGTACTTCTGAAATACGATAACAATCTTGAGCAACAATTGTTCTTGCCCAGACGGTATCGGTAGTTACAGTTCTGTTGGTGAAAGTTGTAGGATTTGTAATAAGATTGGTGTCGTTTTGAGCATCATTCAAAGAAGGATAAAACGCAAATGTTTCATTGATAAAATTAGTAGAAATCTCTGAGGCAGCTTCGTTTAAATTGAAGTCAGAAAACCCATCAGTATCAGTATCACACTGACGAAGTTCAACAATAGGAGTTACTGTAGGCAATAAGCGGACTACTAAATCAAATCGTTTAGAAGTGTCATTACAAACTGCACTAACAATATCATCTACACGTACAAAAATGGTTTGAGAAAATGCTGTGGTATTTGTATATGGATTGATTTTGTCTATGGGATTACTATCGCTAATGGCATCATTTTCTGAAAGGTGGTAACTAACCTCATATTCTGAAGGATTTACAAGGCTAAGAATTTCAGCATCTTTAGTTGATAAAACAAAATTCTGTACAAAACCATTGGTGTCATTTCCATCAAGAGCATCATCACAAACTTCATAATCGCTTATAATTGCTGGAAGATCAATGGTATTAGAAATAGATATCATAAAGGAACCAGTGGAAAAACATGCTGTATTACCATTATTAAGAATTCGGAAATAAATAGTTTCTATAGGTGTTGTATTGATATAATTTACAGGATCACTAATGGTTGTAGCAAATAGCAGATCTGTTGAATAGATTACTTGATAGTTGACTGTGCTTTGAGAACCTAGTATAATAGGATCTTGAACAGTTAAGTCAAAGGTTTCAGAACCATTATTGTCAATATCACAGGCACTAATATCACTTGGTTGTTGATCAATTATGGGCACTTGGTAAATGGTAACTGGAGTGGAAAAAGTACGAGCTTGTGTTCCGATCATAATATCTACTGAAACGTCGTAAGTTCCAGGAGCAGAAAAAACATGAGAAGGAGTAAAGCCCGTTGATGTATTGTTAGCTCCAGAGGCAGGGTCTCCAAAATTCCAAGTTGCACTATCTACTGTTTCACTAAGTGAAAAATTTGTGGTATCTCCAAAACAGAGATTCTCAAATAGTATATCTTGTAATAGTAAAAAAGATTGGATAAACGGAGGCAAACCAACCCTGCTAAGTCTTCCTTCTAAAAAGACAGCGTCGGTTTGATAATCACTATCTCTACGTAACCCATTTGGATTTCCAATAACATCAAGATGCTCACTAAGAAATTTAGCTACGTAAATTTTTTGATCTGTAGCCAATTGTAACGCTCCATAAACCTCAACTTCTGAGTTGATGATGAATTGAGAATTTATAATATCAGTGGGGGATCCTGCATCCAGATTGAATTGGAAGATATTCCCTGGAGTTTGAGCAGTATACAGTAACTTACTATTTGGAGAAAATTCAATACCATAAGGAGTTATAGAGCCCATCGAAGGATCAAAGACCAATTCTATCAGTGTAAGTGGGTTTGAAACTTCTCCAGTAGCTGCATTAAAATCAAACAACTGGACTTCTAATAACTCAAAATTCCTTGCAACAGCTATTTTTGATCCATCTGGAGAGATTTTTATCTGCCCTATTGTTGCTCCTAAAGATAATGGAAAACCGACAAAAGTTCCAACTGCACTTATGATAGGTATGGTACTTACACCAGCACTTGATACATTATATGCAATAAATTCATCACTATTCCATTTATGGCTAAGTACCCAAAACTCATTAGCAATGGAGCTATTTACAGCGGTTACTTTTTCTGTAGTAGGCGTAATTAGTAAAATATTTTTATTAGAAGTGATGCCACCCAAGCCATTATCTAAGGTCATGTCGACTTCTGAGTATTGTAGACCATTTATGCCTCCCCAAGCATCAACGGTAAAAATATAGTAGATATTTGTGTCTCCAGGTTTCGGAATGATAATTGCCGAATGTGAACTAGATTCATCACCATTTAACCCCGTACCATTCAACATCTCAGTATGGTTTCTATTGTAAACGGTTATTCCATCGGTATAGAATAATAAGCTACCATTAGCATCTGAAATAGTAGCACATCCTTCAATGGTATTTAATTCCCCGTCAAGCAACGCTACAGGTGTTCCGCTATTAAAATCTAGCCCTGCATTTTCTCCAAAATACCAAATATTAGCTTGTTTTTGAGCTGTTATGTTGATAGAGAATAATAGAATTATAAAGAATATTGCCTTTTTCATTTGTAATTGATCACCGAAAGGTATATCTCAAATATAGTAGAAAAACACTAGTTCTCTTTAGTGTAAAGAGTGAAAACTAGACTTAAAGTAATTTGTTCTTCTATTTTATTACCTTCTAATCAACGATAAATTTCCTTTTCTTTCTCTTACAATTCCGTTTCTGTCGATTAAATTTATAGAGTACCAATAATCATCAGAAGGTAATATTTTACCATTATAGTAGCCATTCCAACCTGGATTGTCAATCTTAATTTGTGCGACTACTTTACCAAACCTATTAAAAATAGAGATTTGAGAAGTAGGAAAGAAAGTCGAGTTGGCTCCTTTTATTGCCCATGTATCGTTTATTCCATCATTGTTTGGTGTAAAGAATTTTGGAAATTCTACAACAGAGACTACTAATGTAACGGTACCACAACCATTTTTATCTCTCACTAAAATGGTGTAAAAACCACCACCTAAGTTTTCAAATACTGGAGAATCTTGATAGTTAAACGCAAAGTCTCTGTTTTCATCTAACAATGCATATTCATACTCCCCAATTCCAAGATTTGTTGGATCGATGGTGATAGAATTATTATCAGAATCATCTACAATAGTTACATCAGCATCTGAAATGGTCGCAATAATAGATTCATTTACTTGAATTTCTAGAGTTCTAGAACAGGAAGTTCCGTCTGTAGTTGTTCCTGTTACGGTGTATAATCCACCAGAGGTGATCGTAATTTGTGAACCAATAATATCATTTCCAGCAGGATCTGTCCACACATAATCGTATACAGATGCAGGGTTTTCTACACTAATTGTAAGTGGAGGTCCATTCAAACACACAATTTGTGGAGACGTTACTGTAAAATCTGGTAATGGATTTATAATGGCATTAAACGTATCATCATCATTTACGCAACCGGTATCATTATTAAGCACTCTTATAAAAATAGTTTGTCGATCTCTTGTTGTGTTTGAATATGGGCTAGATAAAGCATCTGTACCTGCAGAAGCATCTGCTTGAGTTTCATGGAAAGTCACGGTAAAGTCATCTTCATCTTGAAGCGGTCCTAGTATTCCAGGTACCTGACTATCTAAATCTATATTTTGGATAAAACCATTGGTGTCATCGCCATCAGTATTATCATCACAAAATAAAATGTCACCTATGTTTTCAGTAGTTGGTTCTGGATTTACAATAGCATTAAAATTTGAAATGCTATTTACACATTGAGTAACTGAATTTAATATACGGACATAAATAATTTGAGAGAAGGCTACTGTATTGGTAAACGGACTTGTTAATGGCGCTGTTCCGGCTTGTGCATCAGCAAGACTAGCATGATATGTTACAGAGAAAATTGCAGGATCTTGTGTTCCTAAAATTCCTGGAGTTTGTAATTCAAGATCTATGCTTTGTGAGAATCCATCTTGAGCAGAACCATCAGAATCGTCATCACAGGTTTCTAAATCTTCTACAAAATTAGCAACAGGTAACGGATTTACAATCAAATCAAAAGTTAATCGATCTACATAACATCCCGCTGAAGTATGAGTAACTCTTACATAAATAGTTTGCTGATTGGCAGTGATGTTCTCATACATTGCTGTATTTGAAATTGCATTAGATCCTAAACTTGCATCATTTGCAGAGGTATGATAGGTCACAGCATAATTCGTTGGATCTTGTGTTCCTAATATAATTGGTGTTTGAGCATCTAAATTAAACGTCTGTACAATTCCGTTCTCAAAATTACCATCATCAAAATTATCACACAACTCTAAATCAGCAACAGGGTTTGATACTGGAACAGGATCTACGGTTAATGTTATAAACGGACCAAATCCTAAACAATCATTGTCTAAATTACTATCTACTCTAATATAAATCTGTTGAGAATTTGGATACCCAATGTTTCTATAGTTGCTTGTATCTGTAATTGAATTTACTTCAGCTAATGCATCAGCTTGATTTCTGTAATACGTAATTATTAATTGTTGACTCGTTGGAAACAAGGCAAGAACTTCTGCCGTAACTGAACTAAAATCAAACGATGAAACACCATCTGTATCGTCATTGTTCCCATTATCATTTCCGTCAATGTCTAAGAAATCATCACAATTATTAAATGTTCTTTGAAAACTAGCAGGTAAACCCGTTGTAGAAACGGTTAATGTTAGTTCCGAAATACGATAGCAATTTTCTATTGAAATTGCTCTAGCCCAAACTATATCTGTTGTTACTGTTCTGTTGGTGAAAACCGTTGGATTTGTAATTGTATTGGTATCGTTTTCAGCATCATTTAATGTTGGGTAAAAAGTAAACGTTTCATTGATGAAGTTCGAAGAAATAGCTGAATTTGCTTCGGTTAAATTGAAATCAGAAAAACCATCGGTATCATCATCACATTGCTTTAACTCTACCGCAGCTGTAGTTATTGGTAATGGGTGTATGATAACGTCAAAATTAGCTCTATCTACAAAACAACCTGTTGTATTATTTGTAACTCTAATATGGATTGTTTGTTGATTTGCAATTGTATTTGTGTACGGAGAACTTAAAGCACTCGTTCCTGTATTTGCATCGCTAGCAGATTCATGATAAGTTACTGTATATTGTGTTGGATCTTGGGTTCCTAAAATAGTTGTGTTTTGACTTTCTAAGTTGATAGACTGAACAAATCCGTTGGTATCATCTGCATCAGTATCGTCGTCACAAACTTCTATATTGTCAACAGCATTGGCAAAAGGTATAGGATCTACATTTAATGTAATATGAGTTCCTACATACAAACAGGTATTATCTGCAGGGTTTTCTACTCTGGTGAAAATTTGCTGTGTATTTGGAAAGCCAATGTTTCTATAATTACTAATATCAGCAATTGGATTCATAACTGCATTCGCATCTGCCAATGTAGTGTAATGTGTAATATTAAAGGTCTGACCCGTCGTTAAAAATTCAGCAATAATTTCACTATCAACACTACTAAAGTTAAAGGAAGTTATTCCATCTCGATCATCATTGTTTATAGTGTCATTTCCATTAATATCAAGAAAGTCATCACATTCTTCATAGGTACGTTGAAAAGTGACTGGAATAACAGTATTTGTTACTTGTAAATTTATTTGAGAAACTCTAAAGCATCCATTCACTGTAATGGTTCTAACCCAAACAGCATCATTTGTATCGATAACGTTGCTGTAATTAGTAGGGTTGGTTATTTCATTGGTGTTATTGTCTGCATCAGTTTCTGAAGGATAGTATCTAAAAGTTTCATTGGCAGAATCGGTAGA
>TARA_R110001632_G_scaffold41591_2_pt1 | contig 12600 bp, 12 predicted proteins | sample TARA_R110001632 | Tara Oceans TARA_R110001632 (sample SAMEA4398266) | marine metagenome | biome: Polar Biome; feature: [SRF] surface water layer (ENVO:00010504); material: water (ENVO:00002006), including particulate matter (ENVO:01000060) such as... | depth 5 m
TGATGTTAGAGGTATACCTTGTCAATGCCCACCACCAGTACAACTTAATTGTTGTTATGGACCAAATGGTGGTATTTTAACTTCTATTGATACACTGCAAATTGTAGAAGCTGGAAATGGTTTTCAGACTCAAATAGGTGTAAATTTTAATAGTCTTAATGATTTAGTAGTTTGGGCAAATGCAAATGGTTGTCCCAATGTAACTACAAGTATGACATATCTTCAACTTATTACAGAACTATCTATATGTTTATGTAATGGTCAAGATAGTTGTGCTGGTCTAACTGATAGTGGACAAACGGATCTTGGTAGTCACAGTAGCTGGTATATAGCAAATCAACCATCAACCCCTGTAAGGAGTTGGAAATTTGCATATGTTGGAATTCCTCCTGTTACAGACGCTTGTTTAGATGATAATGGAGATCCTTGGTATTCTATTAATGTACTCCGGGTGATTGTAGATGGAGTAGCAATATCTCCAAACTTTAGTCCTAATGGATCTTGGAATGATTTGATTAATTGGATGATTGCAGAGGGTTGTACATCTGTAACTTTAGGTATGGACTATGCACAAGTTATGGCTGAATATGATTTATGTTATCCTGGAACCACTAATTTTATAGCAGCAAATGGCTCTCCTTGTACCTGTGACAATACTGGATATTCGCCTGCTACAAATACTTGTGATGGTAAGATTAATATAAATTCAGGAGCACCACTGGGAGATTTTCATGATATAATGGAGTACATTTCAGTAGCAGCTAATGGATGGACTACTACTGATCTTAATACAGTAATGGTTGAAACTAGTGTCTTTGCCTGTGGAAGTACGTTTGCTGGTTGTACTAAATGTTGTGGTGATTCTGGTACTGGATCATTGATGACTTTAGGAGATATTTTACCAAATATATGTGGACCAAATCAAAGTTGCTGTGGACCTGGGCCCTTAACTCCTATTCCTGGTCTTGCTTCTTCTTATTCTACTTGGGCAGGTTTGCTTACAGATATGATGAATTTAGGTGTAACTGGAGTAACTATGACATCAACTTGGAGTGAAGTATTTCACCTAAGTGGAGTAAGTCCAACTAGTCAAATGGGTTTATTTCAAATTTGGTATGAGGGTCCGTGTGATAATTCATCAGCTTGTGGTGGAGCAGGTCTCCCTTGTTGCTGTACCACTGCAGCACTTCAACCTGATTTATGTTGTTGCACAGCCCCTAGTGGTAACCCTTGTGATATTACTGTTATAGGTAGTGGTGACCCTTGTATATGTGAGGGATGTGACTCAGGTCCAGGTGCTACTTGGGAATGTTATGAAGGTGCTGCTGGAAGTTATTGTGCAGATCCATTAGATGGTAGTGGTACATTTAATATTGAACAAGATTGTCTTGATGCTTTAGCTGCAGGAAGTATAGATGATTGTGATATTAATGGTAATGCTAGTGGAGCAGGATCTCCAGGCATACCTAGAACAAATGCTGTACCTGGTACTATCTTTGATGGCGTTATAGATGTAGTGGAATATTATACTGATCCCGCTAATGGAATAAGTGGTTTAAATGCGGCAGTATTATATTTTGAAGTTCAGCAAACTGCTGGTTGTAAGAGTGGATTAACTGCAAATACTGATTGTTGTGAAGGTCCAAACTCAACAACTGCAATTCCTACTGTAAAAATATGGTTACCTCGCCTTGGACTTGTAAATCAATATGAAGTTGCTGCTGGAACACCAGCACCTTGTTCATACCCATCAAATCAGCCAGGCAATTGTGCTACTAAGATTAATACTGGGCAGATTGGAGGGCCTTTTACTACATATGATTGGATGGCTACTAATGGTCATCATGCTGTTAATATTGGAAATTATGTTACTGAATCAACAACTGCTAGTTGTTTAAACCCCTTATGTTGGAATTGTGTTGGTCCTAATGCAGGATGTTTTGGTTATATTGCCCTCATTAGGGTTAAGAATAGTGCTAATACTACTACATTTACTGGTACTATTATAAATGATTTAGTAATTTACTTAGCTAGTGTTGGAATTACAATTCTTCCTACTGATTCACATAACACTATAGCATCAGCTATTGGTCTCTCTACCGGTTCATTGAGTGGTGGACATCTGAGTTTATCAGGAGCAATGTGTGAGTGTAATAATTCGGTTACATCAACAGGAAGCTGTTGTCCATCTACACACCAATCACTTGCACAAAATAATCCTATATTTATAACATGGATGAATAATTCTGGTCTAGGATGGGGAAGCATGTATGGGATGGGTCCTGGTACTCCTAGCTTACCAGAATATTTTACTTATAATCAAATTCTTAATGATTGTATGATTCAAGGTGTAACAGGAGTTACTATGTCTACACCTATGGTAATTGGAGGGTCAACTAATGCACTTGGTACTTTATCAAATTTAATAAATAGTTACTTACAGGCAGGAGGTGATCAAAACCATCCTTGTCAAAATAATGTTATGCTAAACTGTGGTGATGACCCACATAATCCAAATGGACTTGCATCTTGTAGTGTACAGCCATGTATTAGTTATGAACATTGCTTCTGTGAAGAAGCTTGTAGTAATATAACATATGAATGTGATCCAATTACAGGATGTTATGATCCTTACCCATTACTTGGAACATATACAGGAGCAAACGCTTTAGCTAATTGTCAAGCAGTGTGTAAGTTTGGATCCGTTGAGTCATACATATGTGTTGATGGATATTGTTCAGATCCTGGAGATGGAACAGGACCACATCCAACTATGGCTGATTGCATATTGCTTGGAGGTTCAAATAATTGTAAAAATAAAATTGATATAGGTTTAGGTTTTGCAGGTACTTCAGCTGATTTTTATGACGCTCTTATTCTTTTAGGTTTACCTAATGCTCTTTTTATTGATTATTGGTACGAAGGTCTTGGAATGATTAGTGATCCCTGTTTATCAGTTAATGGATTTCAATATAAGCTTCTTTATAATATAAATTTTAAGCTATCTGGAGTTACACTTTGGTCAGCAACATCTGAAAATGATTTTATAACACAATTAAATGCTCAATGTGGTTGTACAGCATTTAATATTGGTATGGATTGGGACACAATTGAAGATACTATTGATTCAGAATTTCCAGCAACACCCTATACCCTTGGTACTAGTGGGAAAGTTTGTAGTTGTACTGATTGTGGAGGACCAGATTTATATGATTGTATTCCTGGTGTAGGATGTGGAGTAGTATCTGGAGGGCAATATACTACTATGGTAGATTGTCAATCTAGTACTAGTTTTAATAATACTTGTGATAAATTAATACCAGTTACAACTATATACACACAGTCAGGGTATTATACGGCAAATGATATGGATTCCTTACAAGAATGGATTACTACACAAGCTAATAATTTTACTAATGTAGACGTAACTACTTTATTTGCTTATATGGATGCAAGTTGGGAACAAAATAAATGTTTACCAGTTTCAACTGATCCTTGTGATGGTATAGTTTTTGAAGGTAATCCACAAGTTTCAATAACACCTTGGGTATTATATGATGGTAATACAGGAGCAACTTTACCTGGTCTTCAAGCATCTTATGTTACATGGGATACGTTCATTGGTGATGCAATGGCTAGTCTAATACCTAATATAGCTGCAAACACAACCTTTATAGATGCTAAAACAGCGTTAATAGTTTGGGGTAATGGTTTAGGTAAAAAAGCAATTATAACACAAGATTATGATTGTTGTGAGTGTACTGAAGGTTGTCTTCCACCACCAGTATCATCAAGGGAATGTTTAGTATTATGGTTAGATGCAGCAGATTCTTATGAATTAGAACTCCCATCTGGTCCACAACCAGTCCCAACACCAGACCTTAAAGTTGAAAAGTGGTATAATAAAGCCTTACCTTTTAATTTTAAAGCTTATTATACTTGGGATGTTATAGATAACAATAATACAACTAGGCCTACTTATGATACACATACTTGGGCATTTCCAGCAATAAGGTTTACTAATAAATCATTTCCTCAGTATCTTATAGCAAATCCAGATGGTCCTGCACCACCAAGATTAGAACCAGATACAAGTACAAGTCCATATTCTCATGGTTGGACAATTTTTTTCCATCGTAATTGCTCTGCAGAGGCATGGATAGATGAGAATACATGGTTTATGGGTGATGACTGGAATCAGGATACAGAAGATATAGAAAAAGCATCAGGAATTAAACCTGAGGGTCAACCGTATTGTGAAAGTAATTATTATTTACATAATCATGCTTTAGATTTTTCTAGTAATACTCATGAAAGTTCTGCATTAAACGAAATGACAAACACAGGTTTTAGAACATTACAAACTGGAATGTGGTATCTCCATTGGATTGTAGCAGAAGAAACAAAACCTTATGGTAATGATGAGTTCGCTGTAACATGGGGAATTGGAGCTACAGTACAGTTTAAAGATAAAATTAAGGGAGTTGATCTTGATATGGTTCTTGCTAATATTAATACTAGAAATAGAGCTAAAGATGGTTCTACACCAGGAGAAGGATGGTTTAGTGAAGTAAGAGCATATAATTGTGCATTTGATATGTCACAAATAAATGAAGAACTTACAGAATTTGAAACTAAATACGGTACTTTAAATATTCCTGTTGGATTACCTGCTCCATGTGGAAAACCATTTGTATCAACTTTACTAGATGGTGTTGATGGAACACATATTAAAGTAATAGATAATGGTAACATTACAGCAAGTCAATCAGGTTTTACTGCAGCATTTTGGGTAAAATTTAATACTTGCCCTAATGAAGATGCTTGTTTATTTGAAAAAGGAATTAATCTCCCTATAGATAATGAAAATGTTTCATTTAGATTATACCTTACAAATGATGCAGCTTATAATGGAAAGCTTTATTGGGATACGTTTGGTGATTCACCACAAGATTATATAAATAATTATTCAAGAACATTTTCTAGTGTAACTTGGCTTGGTGAAGATAGTTGTGAAACTATGGTTGATAAATGGCATCATATTTCTGTAACAATGAATGGTATAAATGGTAGAGATAAAAAAATATACATTAATGGTATAGATAGAACAGGAACTATAGGTGGAGCTGGACTCAAAGGTAATGTGATAAGAAATGGTTATCCTTTGAATTTAGGAGATAGTTCTAGAGTTGACTATACTTTAAGTGGAAATTATGGTCCATTTATGACCTGGAATACTGAGTTAAGTGCTGACGCAATCCGTTTATTAGGATCACAATCAAATTATTTTAATCCTTTAATTAATGCAGATGCATATCAAAGTAAAGATTTTCTTTCTTTTTATTCAAAAATGGATGGTACAAATTTAGATCTTAGTCCAATGAATTCTGAAATTGTTAATATAGGAGGTGTGACTATAGATAATGTAGATATAGATCCGGTAAATGCCGGACTACCTACTGACATAAAAGGATTAGAAATATGGTTAAGAGCGGGTACAAGGATGTTAGCTGATCTAGATATTTCTAATAATGTTATAAGTAGAGCAGATTACATGCTTGGTAATAGTTTACAGATAGGAGATAAACTTGCTATATGGGAATGTCATGCTAATACTGGTAAATATTGTGCTCAGACTTTACAAACATATAAACCTAAATATGAAAATGATGGTACTCAAATTGTGCCGTCTAATATTTCACTTGCTAAAGCAGTATATACTGATGGTACTGATAGACTACAAATATTCAACACACGTGCTGATGGAGGAATAAACCTTGATGCTACTAATAGTATTGACAAAGGAGCATTTACTATAATGTGGAGAATTATTTTACAGGAATCTACTATAGCTTCAGAAAGTTTTATGGGTGATACATCTGATAATTCTATTAGGATGAATAATTCTACTCAGATAAGAGTGAAGTTAGGAGGAGGTACTAACAAAAACTTTAATTTACCATCTGGTGTATTTACAAATCATGTTGAATATATATTTACATTAGACAGAGATATAGATGGTATATTACATTGTTATGTAAATGGTGGAGCATTTAATGATCTTAAGTTGGATGGTAGTGGAGTACTTGTAGAGACATCAAAAGCAACAATAGACCATATAATTGGTATACCAGGAATAGGAATGAAAGGATGGTTCTTTGATCTTATGTGTTGGAAGAATGTAGTGCTTAGTAAACCTATTAGATCTGCAATGTATAGGGTGATGCTTGAACAAATTAGATAAATATAACTATGAAAATAATACTTACTATTTTATTTACAATATTAACAATCACTGTTAATGCACAGATATTTGAAGATTTTTTTAAATATTCTACATTTTATACTTCAGTTAACGGAGGAACATCAGTATCCGATAAAAATGAGTTTTCTGTTAATACAGGCTTATTACAAAAAAATATTGTACAGACTCCACATGACTATACGATAACATTTGGCATAAGAAAGATACAGAGATTTCAGTATGAGTCTAAGACAAGTTTTAAAGATGGCACAGAGTCTTCTTTCAACGATGCAGCTACTATAGGCAGACTAAAAAACAAGTTTGAGTATTTGATTGAGGCAGACGTAAGACGACAAGAAGGACAGTCTTATTTTGATCAACATCATATGCTAAGGTATGTAGCAGACAAGATGATAGTGAAGGGTGAATATTTTGAGGATGGTTTTGCTGATATTAAGTATTTTGAGGCATCAGAGAGATATAAGTATAATGTGACAAAGACTCTCTCTTTTAACATAGGGGCAGCACAAAGACTTTCTGAGCCATATGGATACGATCCTTTAGAGGCGTGGATACTAAGTAATGGAAACTTACATTATACGTATTTAGCTATAGAACAGGGTTATAATGTAAATGTATATGCAAATGAATATAGTGATCCATCTGGAAATGTGGTTGCTACAAGTACTGAAGTGTGGGAAGCTGTAATAATCCCACAGGTATTAGCAAACTATGTTGAGTCAGAAAGAAATAAGTTACCCATTCAATGGGCCCACTCATTAGTAATTGGATTTGATTATTATAAATATCAGAAAGAAGTGTGGATGCACGCATGGGGAAACATACTACCTTATCACCATGATGACGGTAATGCTTTCTCCTATCATAAGTATGAGGGTAAGCAGTGGAATGATTATTCTGCAGGAATGATATTTGGATATAAAATAAACAAAAGCCTTGGAGCATTTGTAGAAGGTAAGTATAACAAGTACTGGGACCGTGAGTGGTATGACTTTAAGTTTGGTGTTAACTATATAATATTTTAACATGAAGAAAGAATAATGGCAACTAAAAAGAAACCTGCAAAAGGTAAACGTTTTGTAAAGGTAGTAAAGAATGCTAAGACAGGACGTACTAGAAAAGTAAGTTATGGTCAAGCTGGTAAAGCTAAGAAAGGTGGAGACCGTATAAGACCGGGTACTAAAAAAGGTGATGCATACTGTGCTAGGTCTGCTGGAATAAAGAAATGTAAAAATCCACCTTGTGCTAATGCACTTAGTAGAAAAAAGTGGAAATGTAAAGGAAAAAAATCAAGTAAATAATATTCTCAAGTTAGGATATATTATATACTTTTTGTATATTATACTATAAGATAAGTAAATAAACAAATTAAAATTAGAAATTATGGCAAAGGCAAAGGAACCAATTCCAAAAAGTAGAGCGAGAGCTAGTGTTAAAACAGCAGCGAATAAAGGATTAGGAGGAGGTCTGTTATTAGGCTTTTCTACTTGTGCACCAGGAACAGTAGTAGCAGGAAAGGCAGTTGCACCAGACCCAGGTACTACATATGTTGCACCATTACATAGATTAAGAGGAGTTTATCAGCCAAGCACTCCTGAAGAAGCATTTTTTCACTTTGAACCAATTGGTGGAAACGTATTCACAGGATCAGATATTATATCACTTGTTATACCGGCACAATATACAGAAGTATTTTGGATTAATGTAGCAAATATTATGGGTGGTAGAGCCGCAGGTGATACATTTGTATGGGTTTACAATGCATGTGCTACTGATGATTTGGGTCTTCCACAAGTTATACCTAATGTTGATTCTATAAAAATAACTTTAGCACCAGCAGTTTAAAAATAAAATTATGCCAGCAAAGAAAACACAAGATACTTTAGGAATGACAAACTCTACTACAACATATAGTTGGGGTGGATCTACACCTGCTAAACCTTCTAAAAGAAAAATGTATAAACACGGTGGTTCTGTTGGAGGCACTCCTACAAGTCTTCCTGGAGGATGTGGAGGTATGAAGAAAAAATAATGAGCGTATTAGGTAAAATATTTTCAGCAGGAGCAGGTGAACTTGTTAAGAGTGTGGGTGGAGTTATAGATAACTTACACACATCTAAAGAAGAGAAGTTAGAAGCTGAGTTGAAGATAAAAGAACTTATAGCTACCTATGAAACTAATATGGAGAAAGAAATTTCTTCAAGATGGTCAGCAGATATGAAGTCTGATTCATGGTTAAGTAAAAACGTTAGACCATTAGTATTAATATTTTTAGTAGTAGCAACGGTGTTGCTTATATTTATTGATGCTGGTGTAATAAACTTTGTAGTAGAAGCTAAATGGACTGACTTACTACAATTAGTATTAATAACAGTGATAGGTGCCTACTTTGGTGGCCGTTCACTAGAAAAAGCAAAGAAATAATGGCAAAATGTGCATGTGGTAAAACAAAAGCTGAGGATGGTTCATGTGATGGTTCTCATAAATTAACAAAAGCGTAATGGAAAAGTGTGTAATAAATAGCTGGTCAGGTACAGATAAGAAAAAAAAATCTATCTATGACATATCTATAAGATTAGGTAAGGTTACAGTGTTTGAGTTATATTGTAATCCTGGTGTTGAACATAGAGCTGTATTATTTAATTTAGGAATTTGCATTTGTGGCAAAAGCTAAAAGAAATTATAAAAAAGAGTATGCTAAATTTGGTAAGTCTTCTAAAGCTAAAAAGAAGAGAGCTGAGTTAAATAAGTATAACAGAAAGAAAGGAACATATGGTAATGGTGATGGTAAAGATGCATCACACAAGGGCGGCAAAATTGTAGGGTTTGAAAAATCCTCAGTAAACAAAGGTAGAGCAGAAAAAAGTAGGTTAAAAGGTAGCAAAAGAAAAAAACAAGAAGGAGGACAATTAAATGTTGTAACTAAATTAAAAGTAAGTAAGAAGGATGTTACACTAAAAAAAATAATAACAAAGAAAAAAAAATAAGACATGGGATCAACATCAACTATACTAGCAACAATTGCCTTGACAGGTAGTGGTATGACTAGTCAAACTTTAGCTGTAGGTAAAGCTTCTCTCCTTTCTATTACGTCACCTTCAATTGAATCAGGTGCTCAGACTGTTCCAGTTACTTCAGCATTTACTACATTAGTAGACGGTACTGTTATTGGAGCACTTGCTGGTTTTTTATATATTAAGAATACTGAAGCAACAACAGAAGCAACAATAGAAATATATCATGCTTCAGTTTCAGCAGGGAAATTAGCTCCCGGTGAATGGGGATTTTTTCCAACTAAAGCAGGAGAAATAATTAAAGTTCAAGGTTCTTTAGCAACTACTTGTGAGTATGGATTTTGGAGTAAAGCATCATAACTAACAATAATAAATAAATTAATATGGCAACAATAACAACAAGATTACTAATTACAGGCGATGCAGTAACTTCTGATCCAATTGCAGTAGATTATTCACAACCAACAACAGTTACTGCACCTGCTATTGAATCAGCAAGTGTAGATGTAACTAATGCCGGTGTTGAAATAGTTACAGGAACTGCCGCACCTTCTACAAGAACTTTTGTATATGTAAAGTGTACAAATTCTGCTAGTCAAATTTCTCCATTAATAATAGGTTTAACTGGAGCAGCAGATGCAATGATATTATATAGAGACGAATTTTTATATATACCAATTAAGCCCGGTCAAATAGTTACATTAGATGTAGCATCAGATTATACAGCTCAGGCTGAATACGGCTTCTTTTCAGCATAATAAATATTACTAAGATATTCATTAGCCCATTCATACGCTTTGTATGGACTAATGAATATTCTTTTTTTATTTATGTTCCACTCACCTTTTTCTTTCTTATAGATTAGTGTTTGCCATTTATTATTTTTAACTGGTTGCACAACAGGCCAATAGTGCAATTTCAAAAACATTTTTATATCTTCTTTTTCCATCTTATGTGTGTTTATGCATATTACATATTACTATAATAACTATTGCAAGAAGTACTAATAATTGAATTGTTTCTCTAAGCATTAATATTCTATAGTTTTTTTTCTTTATCTATTTTATCTTGAAGTGCAGCCAATGCTCTCCAAGCTACTTTTGATAAATGAGTTATTCCATCTTCATCACAGTCATCTGCATCTAAAAGATGTCTCATTAATGCATCTAAATGATCCGCACTTTTAGATTTATCCCAATGTAATGGTTCTCCTGCATGGTGTTGTTCATTACCTACACGTGATACTTTTGACACTTCCATTAATGCATCCGGAAAATACTTAACTACACCTGTATAAACAGGGTAGTCTTTTCTACATTTAATTTCTCTGTCTTGTAAATTATAAGGAGTACCAAATTCTAATCCTTCTGGTACAGACATCGTTACATATGATTTTGGATCAAATTCTTTGTTCCTCTCTGTGTCAAAATAATGTTTATTGTGTTTATTATCTGACATAATTATAAGAAAAACTCTCCACCTGTTATTATATCAGAATTGTCTATTTCAACATCAGCAACATCTACATCAGAAGCATTTGGTGTGTCTTGATGCTTGATAGCCTGTTTGTTTAATAATTCTGTAGTCATAAATTTATGAAACTTAGCTTGGTTAGCCATCCAGTTTCTTGGGTGTGTATGTTTAAAAGCATGTGTTACATGGTTATAAAACATCCATGCAGTGTCAGGATCAACTCCATAGTTAAATGATGCTTCTTCCATCTCAGCCTTTATAGTTGACATTTGCTGACTATCAATTATCTTTTCTTCTATAAACAATCTACCTGTTAGTTCAGCTTGCTGAGTATTAGAAAGATTTATAGCTTTAAACGCATCCTTATCTTTAACTAACTCTTTGAATGTACTAGCAGCTCTACTAATGTGTGTTGCTACTGCACCAGAAACATCAGAGTTTGCAGTTCCTGTATGCTTTCTTGAAAAATTCTCTATATCACCATGGATTATTCCATTGTTACATACAAAGACATGTGCTCCAATACCACATTGAAAACGTGTACTCTTATCATAAGAGTTTGTCCAGGCAAACATCATGCCTAATTCTTCATCCTTTGTGTGTACATCAGATGTAATGTAATATATACCTTGTGCTACTTTAGCGTTAAGGTTTGATCTAAATATTTGTTTTTCAATAGAGAACCCGTGAGTTTTTAACAGGTTTTCAGTATGATCTATTACCTCCTTATGTGATACAACAGTATAAGTTTTTCCATGTGTTGGAAGAGGAGCAGTTTTTAGATACTGCTTGGTTGTAAATTTTGGTTTTATGTGTCCCATTTTTATTGTTTTTACAAATTTATTAAAATAATTCTAATTGATTGGATGATACACCAAGAATATTATTTATTTCTTTTTCTATGGTTTGCATATAATATTTTGTATTAATATTATAATCTTCCCATTTAGGTTGTATCTCCATCTTGTTGTATACAGTTTGTAACCATTGACCTGCTTCCAGTTGAATAACTCTACCGTCATTCTTGTTAACCTTAAGCATCTTAACTCCATGATTACTAATGTAATATCTATTTATTTTCTGTAGGTTTACTACATTTTTTTCTCCTTCTACTATACTATTAGATGTGACTTGCCATCCGCCATTTGTTTTACCACCTATACAATAGTCTAATATGTTTTTATTAGTTAGTATATAGTCTTCAGGAAGTGTACCATTAACAAAGTATTCATATATAGCTTTAGGAATAACTAACTTAGATTTGTTTTTGTGAAGTGCTAAGTTATTAAATTCAAAGCGTCCTTTACATTTAGCTTTGTTTTCCATATTAATTGCTATATAATTATTAACATCTGCTAGCACAATCTTTTTGTATTGATCATGTTCTAAGTTAAAGCTTGTTATCTTCTCCCACTCTTCACAGATCTCTATATATTTATCTTTAGCTGATTTAGGAATAATAGTCTCAATACCATCTGTATTCTGTAACAGGGGTATAGCTTCAGGTATTGCTTCCATAATCATTTCATACAACATCATCAGTGTTAGTTGACCATTGATTGTAATACGCATAGTGAACTCAGGATCATATAGGAAAGAATTTTTATCATTAGATAAACCATATGTACTATTAAGTATAATTTTATATACATAATTCATAGGATTACTCTTAGGGATTTTCTTTCTCTCCTCAAAAAACCAGTTATATAGTTTACAGAATTCTTTTGAAGGTAAATGTGCGGGAGACCATTCATTTATAATAGCTAAATTAGGATAGAAGCTTGTAACATCTGAAGACATTATAATAGTATCTTCAGTAGCTTCATATATACCAGGCCTAGTTGCACC
>TARA_R110001632_G_scaffold35188_3_pt1 | contig 12574 bp, 12 predicted proteins | sample TARA_R110001632 | Tara Oceans TARA_R110001632 (sample SAMEA4398266) | marine metagenome | biome: Polar Biome; feature: [SRF] surface water layer (ENVO:00010504); material: water (ENVO:00002006), including particulate matter (ENVO:01000060) such as... | depth 5 m
ACTCGACGCCAAGACCGGCGAGGAATTGTGGGTCTATGATCCGGATGTTGACCGCGCCGTCGGTGTGAAGGCCTGTTGCGATGTCGTGAACCGCGGCGTGGCCGTCTATGATGGCAAGGTGTTTGTCGGCGTGATTGATGGCCGACTGGAAGCGCTTGACGCCGAGACGGGCGAAGTCGTCTGGAGCAAGATCACCGTCGACCAGTCGAAGCCCTACACGATCACCGGCGCGCCGCGCGTGGTGAATGGCAAGGTGCTGATCGGCAATGGCGGCGCAGAGCTGGGCGTGCGCGGCTATCTCACCGCCTATGATACCACCACCGGCGACAAGGTCTGGCGCTTCTACACTGTGCCGAACCCGGAGAAACAGCCGGACGGCGAGATATCCGACGCCGCCTTTGAAGACATCGGCAATGTGACCTGGGGCGATGAAGGCGCCTGGGTCACGGATGGCGGCGGTGGCACGGTCTGGGATTCCATCGTCTATGATGACGTCAACGACCAGATCATCTTCGGCGTCGGCAATGGCTCGCCCTGGAACCGCGAGTTCCGCGATCCCTCTGGCGGCGACAATCTCTTCCTGTCCTCCATCGTAGCGGTTGATGCCGCCACGGGCACGTACAAATGGCATTTCCAGACCACGCCGGGAGACAATTGGGACTATACCGCCACGCAGACCATCATCCTGGCAGACCTGCCGGTCGGGGAAGATGGCGAAAGCCGCCGCGTGGCCATGCAGGCCCCGAAGAACGGTTTCTTCTATGTGCTGGATGCCGAAACCGGCGCGTTCCTGTCCGGCGATGCGTTCGTGCCAATGAACTGGGCAGAGGGCCTCGATGAAAATGGTCGTCCGATCGAAATCGCCGATGCGCGTTATGGTGCTGTCCCTTATGAGCAGCTGCCAGGCCCCCTCGGCGCCCACAACTGGCACCCGATGGCGTTCAACCCGGATCTGAACCTCGCCTACATTCCGGCGCAGGAGATCCCTCAGTCCTATGCCCGCGACTCGCGGTTCGAGACCCAGCCGGTCGGCTGGAATACCGGCGCAGACTTCGCCGCTGGCGTGCCACCGATCGCGCCGCCGGAAGTTGCCAAATTCCTGCGCTCGACCCTGAAGGGCCGCCTGATTGCCTGGGACCCGATTGCCCGCGAAGCCCGTTGGACGGTCGAGCATGACAATGCCTGGAATGGCGGCGTCCTCTCCACGGCGGGCGGTCTCGTCTTCCAGGGCAAGCTGAATGGTGACTTCGCAGCCTATGATGCGGCGACCGGTGACAAGCTCTGGAGCCATGACCTGAAATCCGGCGGTGCGTCCGGTCCGGGCACGTTCATGATTGATGGCGAGCAATACGTCACCATCACGACCGGATGGGGCAGTGCCTTTGGCCTCTCGGCTGGCTTTGCCTATGACGAGACGGTTCCGTCCACGGTTGGCAAAGTGGTCACCTTCAAGCTGGGCGGCACGGGCGAAATCGCCGATCCGGACTTCCCGATGATCGACAAGACGCCGAAGGGGGAAGCGTTCGGGGATGAGGCCCTGATTGCCGAAGGCGCCGTCCACTATGCGCGTAACTGCACCGTCTGCCACGGTCCGCTGGCGGTCAGCTCCGGCGTGCTTCCGGACCTGCGCTGGTCAGCCATCTCGGGGCATGCCGAATCCTTCAAGGGCGTCGTGATCGACGGCAACCTTGCTGCCAATGGCATGGTGTCGTTCGCCGACCATCTGACCCCGGAAGAGGTGGAGTCGATCCGCGCCTATGTTCTGGCGCAGGCCCATGCCGCCGTGCCGGCAGACGCTGGCGGCAACTGATCGTATTGTGAGTAGCGCGGCCTGTCGGGCCGCGCTACATACACAGTCATGCACATCCTGCTTCTCATTCTGGGTATCCTGACGACGATCGGCATCTGGTCGTGGCGGATCCAGATGGCGCGCCGTGGCGCGAAGGTCGCGATGGACACGGCCCGCACGATTGCCAATGCGCCGCGCCGCTTCACCTTCAGGTACAAGGCCGGACGGGGCGGCATTGGTCTGATCGAGGATCCGCGCGAAGCCGCGGCCATCATGATGATGGAAGTCGCCCGGGGACGGGAAGGGCCCCTGACCGAGCGACAGGCCCGTATCATCGATGAAGAGATCATGCGCAATTTCAACTTCACCCAGGCCGAGGCCGATGAATTGTCCGCCCATGCTGCATGGGTCACCAATTCCGCGCCGGACCCGCAGGCCGCCATGCGCAAGCTGAGCCAGTTGGTGGTCAGCGCGCCGCAACTTGGCCCGAAAGAGATCGTCGATCTCGACGCCATGCTGGTCGCGGTGTCTGAGGCCGAGGGCGTGCCGACTCGCGAACAGCTCGCCCTCCTGCAGGTGTTCAGGGACAAGGCAGGCCTGAAGACCTGAGCCTGCAACCGCTGAACAGCGCTTGCGCGCCCCGCCCCGGCGCAATAGGGGTCTTGGTCATGTCAGAGTCACTTCCCAGCGAATACCGGGCCAAGGTCCTCAATGAATCCTGGACGAATTTTTCCGTCCTGCGTCATCGCCGATTTGATGGCATGCTCGTCACCTCCAAGAATTCCGGCACGCATTGGCTGAAATACATGCTGGCCGTGGCGCTTGCGGAGACCCACGGTCTTCCCCACCCGATCTATTTTTCCGAGAATGCGGTGCGTCCCTATATTGGTTGGCCCAAGGACGACGTGACCTTTCCGGACCTGCCGCGTCTCGCATTCAGCCACACCATTCCGCACCACCTGGCCGAATGGGGGTGGTCGCGAAGCCTGGCCGGCCTGCCACCCTATGTGCTCGCCGTGCGCCATCCCATGGCCATCCTCGCCAGCCATCACGCCAAATGGGAATATGACATTCAAGTTGATTGGCTGACTTATCTGAAAGGCGATCCCGGCGGGTCGAAATATCGCTGTGACCTCTACTGGCTCGCCCGCTTCTGGAACCGTTGGGGCGACATTCGCGCCCGTCATGATGACACGATCCATGTCGTCCAGTATGAGCAAACGCAAAAAGACCCCCGCGCCGTGCTGCAAGCTGTGTCAGACCATTGGTCCCTCGGCCTGACGCCCGTGGCCATTGAGGTAGCGCTTGCTGCTGGCACCAAGGACGCCATGGCGCAAAAGATTGATCCGGATGCGGAGCCGAACGTTCTGCAGAATCGCAAAACGCCACTATCGGAACTGTTCACCGGCGAGGCGATGGATATCTATACGGATCATGTCCGGACCTTGTTCCGGCATGATCTCGACTATGATCTGCTCAGCCTTCCGGCTTGAGATAGCCGCTTGAGCGCCCGTCAGCCGTATATTTGATCCACCACGGCTCGGCCTCAGCCTGTTTCTCCAATTCGAGAAAGAGCGGGTCTTCCAGAATGGCGGCAGAATACTCTGCGGCCGCACCGCTCAGCGGCAGGCCATAGGTGCGAAAGCGCGTGACCACCGGCGTATGGAATGCGTCCGCCGCGCTCCATTTGCCGAACAGGAACGGGCCGTCCTCGCCATGCTCGGCGCGCATCTGGTTCCACATTGTCTGGATACGGGCAATGTCAGTCTCAAGCGCTTCGGTCATCTCCGGCGCGGGTTCGCGGCCGCGAATGTCCATCGGGCAAGCCTTTCGTAGCGCGGGGAAACCCGCATGCATCTCGCTCGTCACGGCGCGCGCAATGGCGCGCTTGCCTGCGTCTTCCGGCCAGACGTCTCCGGCCGGGGCCCAATCCGCAATCCATTCGGTAATCGCCAGGCTTTCCCAGATCGTGACATCGTCCCAGATCAACAGCGGCACCTTCGCCGTCGGGCTGATCTCCTTCAGCTTGGCTGACGTGTCCGGAAAGTCGAGCGGCACGATCACTTCCTCGACGGGCAAATTCACCCGCCGCGCCACGAGCAATGGCCGGATCGACCAGCTGGAATAGTTCAGATTTCCGAGGACGAACTGTCTCATGCCCGCTTGCCTTCTCCGATCAGCCATTTCGTCTCGCGGACGTCGACGCGCGCGAATACGCCGGCCTTGGCATAGGGGTCCTCCGAGGCGAGCGCCTGCGCCGAAGCGAGGTCTTCTGCTTCAACCAGGAACAGGGAGCCGATCATGGCGCCGTCTTCCGACAGGAGCGGTCCGGCCATGCGCAGCCGGTCTCCCAGTCCTGCCGCCCATTCGAGATGGGCGGGCCGCGTGGCGGCGCGCAATTCGGCCCCATCGGTTTCATTGTCGAGATTGTGAAAGCAGAAAAGAGGCATGTGCGGCGGCTCCGGGTCAGGTCTGTGTCTTCCGTTCCTATGCCACACTGCCACCTACGTGCCCATACTCCCAAAAAGAGGAACCCACGGGCTGAATGAATCGTTGATCCTTCAGTAACAGGGAGTAAGGTGGCGTCATGAATGATATAATAGACACCCGCCAGCAGATTCTGGAAGCCGCAATGGAACGCATCGTTCACTACGGCTACTCCAAGACCACGATGTCGGAGATCGCCAAGGACTGCAACATGTCCGCCGGCAATATCTACCGCTTCTTTGCCTCCAAGCTCGACATTGCAGAGGCCATTGGCCGGAAGTTCAACTCGGAACTCTACGAGACCTATGCGGGCATATGCCGGAAACCGAATACGGCTGCAGACCGTCTGCGCCAATTCTTCGAATTCAGCATGGAACGCACCTATGAGGCGCTGGAAGAGAAGGACAAGCTTGTCGAGCTGGCCGAGACGCTGGCCGATGAGCGGCCCTTGTTCATGAATGAACAGCTGGCGCAGGAGCGCGTCTACCTCGTCCAGATCCTCGAAAACGGCATTGAAGCGGGGGAATTCCGTCCACTCGACCGCAAGGAAGAGGTGGCCGAGATGATCCAGGCCTCGATGATGAAGTTCCGCTTCCCCCAGATGTTCTCGCACCTGACCTTGCCGAAACTGAAGCGCGAACTGGCGGGTGTGATGGATCTGGTTCTGGCCGGATTGTCCGTAGGGGCGACCGTGCCGGAGCGGCATATAGATTAATTACTGAACGATTTTAAAATTATTCATTGATTAGTGTTCACGTGCTTGCTATATGGCAATCACAGGCAGCGATGGTTGCTGCCTGACACGCTGAAAGACCAGATCAATGACCCTGTCCAAGACCGAAGCTCGCCAGTCCCTGGCCGCCTTGCTTGCGGCGCTCCCGATGGCAATCGCCATCCTGGCGGCGACCTATTCGCTTGCTGAATTCGCAGTATAGAAATGCGGCCTGATCAGGCCTTGGCGCCCCGGCGGCCCGTTGTGTAGACGGGCGCTGAGTTCGCCGCCGCTTCATCAAGCGGCCAGCGGGGTCTCGCCCCGGTGCCAAGGTCCCCGGCCTCTCCTTCGACGAGGCCCGCCGCCAGTCTTTCCGCTCCGGCCAGAGCGATCATGGCGGCATTATCCGTACAATGTCTCAGCGGCGGCGCAATCAGGCGCGCACCTGCGCCTTTGGCCACCTCGTCCAGCGCGGCGCGGATGGCCTTGTTGGCCGCGACGCCGCCCGCCACGACAAACCGCTTCGTGCCATCCCCCCCCGGATCAAATGCCTCCAGCGCCAGCGCGGCCTTAGTCGCAAGGATGTCGGTGACCGCGCTCTGGAAACTCGCGCAGAGATCCTTCATCCGGTCCTCATTCATCGTGTCCTCGGCCGCTGCGCGCGCAACAGCCGTCTTCAGCCCGGCAAAACTCATGTCGAGGCCCGGCCGGTTCAGCAGCGGGCGGGGCAGGGCAAAGGCGTCCGGATTGCCACCCTCTGCGAGGCGCTCGACCGCAGGTCCGCCCGGAAAGCCGAGCCCCAGCGTCTTGGCCGTCTTGTCGAAGGCTTCGCCCACTGCATCATCAATCGTCGAGCCCAGCCGGCGATAGTCTCCAAGGCCGCGCACTTCCAGGAATTGGCAATGCCCGCCCGAAACCAGCAGCAGCAAATAGGGGAAGGGGCAATCATTGCCGAGCCGTGGGCTCAGCGCGTGCCCTTCCAGATGGTTCACCGCTACGAAGGGCTTGCCCGCCGCCTGCGCGATCGCCTTGCCGGTCATCATGCCAACCAGCACGCCGCCAATCAGGCCGGGGCCGGCTGTGGCCGCGACCCCGTCGAGCTCTGAATAGGAAATCCCCGCTTCATGCATCGCGGCCTTCACGGTCAGGTCGGCCAGTTCCGCATGCGCGCGCGCGGCAATTTCCGGCACCACGCCCAGATACGGCGCATGCTCGTCCAGCTGCGTGCGGATCACGTCGGAGACCAGCTCGGCGCGCCCATCCTGCAGGCGCAGCACGGCGGCGGCGGTCTCGTCGCAGCTCGTCTCGATGCCCAGAAGTGTCAGCGTTTGGCTCATAGGGGGCATGTAAGCCCCCACGCAAGATTTGGAAAGCTTGCCCCGCAGGCCCTATACTCAATCAAAACAATGGGAGAAACGATCTTGGCGACACCTTTCCGGTGGAATGTCGCCCGGCGGGAACAGCTGGGCGGCCTCATCAGCGGTCTCGCGCCCGGCGCGCCGCTCAACGACATGTTCCTCGAATCCCTGCGCTCGACGGCGGCGCGGGTGCTGGCCCATGCCAATACTTCAGACCTCGCCTTCATCGGCCGGACGCCGGAAAGCCTCTATGATTACCTGTCCGGATGCCTCGAAGGCCTGCGCGATGTGCCCAGTCTTCACCTGGTCCAGTATTCCCTGCGCAATGCCGGGTCGATCAATCAGATCCCCGAGCCTGCTCTTGCGGGATTGTTCGACTATCTCAATTCCGAAGGTCTTGGCCCCAAGGCCATCGCCTCGGGTCCGCGCCCGATTGCCCTTGTCGATTTCGTGGCGACGGGCGGGACGATGGAGAGCGTGATCCGCCTGATGAAACTGCAGGCCGAGCGGGAAGGGCAGGACTGGACCGCTGTCCAGCGCCGCCTGCGGATCATCGCCCTGCGTGTGCGGACCAAGAACGCGCCCAATACATGGCGCTGGCAACAGCACCAGGATTGGCTGCATTTCATTCCGGACACGATCATCCGAAATGTCTCGGCCCCGGCGGCGTTTCTCTACTATCTCGGCAATGACCAGCCCAAGGTGACGGCGTCCTTCCATCCGGGCCGCTGGGCCGAAGAGACCGGCGCCGCGCGCCGCCCTAGCCGCGACCAGCAGGCCGCGCTCGATTTCGCCGTCCAGCTCTATGACCTCGGCCGCACGCGGGAGGAACGTCAAACCCTTGCCCGGCGCATTGCCCGCCACCACAAGATGCGCCAGCGCGCCACGCGGGGGCTGGTCCTCAAACTGCGTGGCGGATGAGCTTGCCACGCCGGGCGGTCGCCCGGTAGGATTGCTTATGACTGAGACCGCCCTCATCATTGCCTCGCTCGAACGCTTCGGCGAGCTCTGTGGCGATCCCGTGTCGCGCATTTACACACGTTTGTTCGCCCAGCATCCCGAATATGAAGACCTGTTTGTCATGGACACAGATGGCGGCGTGCGTGGCTCCATGCTGGCAACCTGTTTTGACTGCATCATTGGCATCGCCGAAGGCAGCGACCTGCCGAGGTACGAACTTCAGGCTGCCCGCATGACGCATGAGGGCTATGGCGTTTCGGAAACCCAGCTTGATGCAGTATTCATTGCTATCCGCGATACGTGCCGCGAGGCCCTTGCTGAAGCGTGGACCCCCGCGATCGAGGAAAGCTGGATCGAATTGCTGGCGCGGCTGGCGACCATTGGCCTGCAGGAGGTCTGACTGCCCTGAGCCATCCAGTGCGGGGTCGGGATGTAAATTCGCTTCCCCACCCCATATAGATGCTACGAACACATCCGTGGAAGCGAACCCCATCATGTCTTCCAGCCCTGTCGCATAGGCAGGGGTGGCAGAGCTGTTGAGGAGGCGTCATGCGCCTGCCACATGACACAGCATTGCGAGCCCCTTCCGGGCAGCTTCGCCACGGGCATCTTTCTTGTGCTCCGCACCGGGAACATTTTGATGACAAAGATGAGTAGAATATCCGTCGGCCAGATGCTTGGCGGACTGGCTGTATGGGGCGTGTTGGGGCTTGCTCCGATTGCGCAGGCTCAAACGACCATCCCCGATAATGCCAGTGAAAGATCTTATGCGGATGGCTGGGCCTGCAATGCCGGGTTCAGGGCAGAGGGCGATGAATGCAAAAAGATCCCCGTGCCGGACCATGCCTATGCCACCGACTCCGCTTACGGGCGCGGCTGGGAATGTCATTACGGTTTCGCCCGGAAAGATGCAGTTTGCACCCCCATCACGGTGCCGACGAACGCGTATCTCGATTCCTTCGGGACAAGCTGGTCCTGCGCCCGGGGCTATGATTCAGACGGGTCGATTTGCGCCAAGATAACCGTGCCGCCGAACGCTCACCTGACGGACACCGAATATGGGTCAGGTTGGGAATGCGAACACGGATACGCAGAGAGCAGGGACGCATGTGAGAAGATCAAGGTGCCCGAACATGGCTACCTCTCCAGCAGCGCCTATGGCGAGCGGTGGAAATGTGAACGCGGATATCAGAAGTCCGGAGCCAATTGCGTACCTGTAGTGATGCCGACGAATGCGCATCTCAACTATGCGGGGGATGGCTGGGCCTGCAATCGCCCCTACGAGCAACTGGGCACGATCTGCGAGATACCGGCAAGATAGACTGGAAAACAGGTTGGTTTCTGAACGCTGTAGCCCGCGCACCTTGTAATTGATGCATAAAAATCCGTAAGGAAACTATATTATTTCTGGCCTGATGTATGTTCGCTTGAGTCCCCCATATTAGGGAGACGGAACATCATTTCCGTGAAAACCGAAAGACAATATCATGTCCGACCATAAGAACGAAAAGAACCAGGACAAATCCGTCAAGAGCGCCGAGGCTCCGAAAGCACCTCAGCAGCAAGCTCCCGCGGCTGGCAAATCCCAGCCGAGTGCTCCGAATGCCAATCCAGCCAAGAAATAGGACTGGACCGCTTGATGGCGTCCACCGGGCGGCCTGAGAGCGGTAGTGATTCAGCTCCGGGGCCGGAAATGGCCCCGGAGATGGTTATTCTTCCCTGACTGAAAACTCAGAAGATTGATGAAAGCGTGATCCGAATCCTCGGGCACGTTTCCATGCGCTTCAAATAGGGAGACAACTTAATGGTCAATCGCATTACCAAGAACATGGTCACCTTTCGCAATCCCTTCTGCCTGGGCGAGTTGGATGGCGAATACCCTGCTGGCGACTACACGGTCGAGACCGAAGAGGAACCGATCGACGGCGTGGCATTCCGGGCGTTTCGCCGCATTTGTACGACCCTCATCATCCGGCCGCCATCCGGCAAGACGGGAACTACGCGATTTATTCCGATCGACCCGGCAGATCTGGAATCCGCAATAGCGAATGATTACCGCGACATCGCGCGTGCCGAGAATGAAGGCATGCAAAAAGGCGGCCTCTAACCCGCTTCACTGCGAAGGTCTGTCATGATTGAGCTGTCGTTTTCCAGCACGCTGCCGTGAAGACAATCTCGTCCCCTTCGACAAAGTCCATCAGCGCGCCCCGGACCGCTTCGGTCACCTTGTCGCGGGTCTCCTCGTCCACGCCCTGTGCCATCGCATAGCCGACCGGACCCATCAGCGAGACATAAACGTCCAGGGTCGAGAGGGGAAAGCGGCAGGGCACGTCGATCTTTTCGCTCGCAACATCGCTCCAGCCGGCCTCTGACAGGATGCGCTCCACCCGCGCCGCATCCGCAAAGCCGAACTGGCCTCGCGCGTCCGGCTCCCGCGCCGGCAGGCCGGGCAGCAGGGGACGGGCGGCGGTCTCGGCGGCGGTCATGAACGGGTTCTCCTCCGGTCCGCGCCAGCTGAACATGGTCAGGGTCGTGCCCGGCTGCGCGGCGCGGTTCAGATTGCGGAACGCGGCGACCGGGTCTTCAAAGAACATCACCCCGAACCGGGACGTGATCATGTCGAAGCTTCCGGCTTTGAAAGGATGGGTCTGCGCGTCGGCGACGATGAACTCCGCCGTCGATCCGGTTTCGGCGGCGCGTTTCCTCGCATGGGTGATCATGGTTTCGGAGATATCGAGGCCGAGACAGTCCGCGTCCGGCCCCAGCGCCTCCGCCATGCCCAGCGTCGTCGCGCCTGTACCGCAGCCGATGTCCAGCACAGATGTCGCGCCTGCCGCCGTCACGGCCTTGACGAGAATGTCCGCGAAGGGCTGGAACGCCGTATCCAGCAGGGTCTGGGCCCGCACCCAGGCCTTGCCACCGGGGCCGTTCCACATCTCTTCCTGATCCTTGTTTGCCATACTCATCGTGTCGCGCTCCTTGTCTTTGCGATCTTGTGGAGGCATCCTGCCACTTCAAGTCGACTTTAGGTCAAGAGTGTATCATGGAAATTTCCGATGTTGCCAAACAATCCGGGATACCGGCGTCCACCCTGCGCTATTATGAAGAGCGCGGCCTGATCCGCTCGACAGGGCGGCGCGGCCTCAGGCGGCTGTTTGATGCGGATGTGCTGGAGCGTTTGGGCCTCATCTCGCTCGGTCGCGCGGCGGGCTTCACGCTGGACGAGATTGCCGCGATGATGTCCCCGGAAGGTCCGCGCATCGAACGCGCCGCTCTCATCGCCAAGGCCGACGAACTGGACGAGAAGATCCGTCAAATGACGATCATGCGCGACGGCCTGCAACACGCCGCCAATTGCCGTGCCCCCAGCCATATGGAATGCCCCACCTTCCGCCGCATCCTCCGCGCCGCAATGACGGGGAAGATTTCGGCGAAGGGGAGTCCGGTCGGGCTGACAAGCCGGAAGGGCTAGTCCCCGTCCATCCGCAAGGCTGCCACGAAAGCTTCCTGCGGAATCTCGACCTTGCCGAACTGGCGCATGCGTTTCTTGCCGGCGGCCTGCTTGTCGAGCAGTTTCCGCTTCCGGCTGGCATCGCCGCCATAGCATTTCGCCGTCACGTCTTTCCTCATGGCACTGAGGGTTTCGCGCGCGATCACCTTGCCGCCAATTGCCGCCTGGATCGGGATCTTGAACATCTGGCGGGGGATGAGGTCTTTGAGACGTTCGCACATCTGACGACCCCGACCTTCGGCGCGGTCGCGGTGGACCAGCATGGCGAGTGCATCGACCGGCTCGTCATTGACAAGGATCTGCAGCTTGACGAGGTTCTCGGCGCGGTGGCCGACAATCTCATAGTCAAAGCTCGCATAGCCCCGGCTGATCGATTTCAGGCGATCATAGAAGTCGAACACGACTTCGTTGAGCGGCAGTTCGTATTTCACCATCGCCCGTCCGCCAACGTATGACAGTTCGGTCTGGATGCCGCGCCGGTCCTGGCAGAGCTTCAGGATGCCGCCAAGATATTCGTCCGGCGTGTAGATCGTCGCATTGATCCACGGCTCGCGGATTTCCGCAACGCGCACAACATCGGGCATGTCGGCCGGGTTATGCAATTCGATTTCCGATCCGTCCGTCATCGTCATTTCATAGACAACGCTCGGGGCCGTCGCGATCAGGTCGAGGTCAAACTCGCGGCTGAGCCGTTCCTGGATGATTTCGAGATGCAACAGGCCGAGGAAGCCGCAGCGGAAGCCCATGCCCAGCGCGGCAGACGTTTCCATCTCCCATGTAAAGCTCGCATCATTCAGGCGCAGCTTGCCCATCGCGGCGCGCAGCTCGTCGAAATCATTGGCGTCCATCGGGAACAGGCCACAGAACACGACCGGCTGGACTTCCTTATAGCCGGGCAGGGCCTTCGCGGTCGGGCGCTTCTCTTCCGTGATCGTGTCACCGACCGCCGTATCGCCGACTTCCTTGATCGAGGCGACGAGAAAGCCGACTTCGCCGGGCCCCAGCGCATCGGTTTCGGTGATCTTCGGATTGAACGTGCCGACCTTGTCCACTTCATAGACGGCGCCGGTGCGCATCATCTTGATCTTCTGCTTCTTCTTCAGCGTGCCGTCATGCACGCGCACAATGACGACCACGCCGAGATAGGGGTCGTAATAGGCATCTACCAGCGCGGCCTTGAGCGGGGCGTCGGCTTCGCCCGTCTGCGGTGCGGGCAGGCGCTTCACGATGGCTTCCAGTACGTCCGGAATGCCGAGGCCCGTCTTGGCCGAGATTTCCAGCGCGTCGGAAGCGTCGAGTCCGATCACATCCTCGATCTGGGCCTTCACGCGATCCACATCGGCGGCCGGCAGGTCGACCTTGTTCAGCACCGGCACGATCTCATGGTTCTGGTCGATGGCCTGGTAGACGTTCGCCAGCGTCTGCGCCTCAACGCCCTGGGAGGCGTCCACGACCAACAGCGAGCCTTCGCACGCGGCAAGGCACCGGCTGACTTCATAGGCGAAGTCGACATGGCCCGGCGTGTCCATCAAATTCAGGACATAGGTCTCGCCATCCTGCGCCTCATAGGTCAGGCGCACGGTCTGGGCCTTGATGGTGATGCCGCGCTCTTTTTCGATGTCCATCGAGTCGAGCACCTGCTCCTTCATCTCGCGGTCGGTCAGGCCGCCACAATGCTGGATCAGGCGATCGGCCAGTGTCGACTTGCCATGGTCGATATGGGCGATGATGGAAAAATTGCGGATTTTGTCACGTGC
>TARA_R110001632_G_scaffold146586_1_pt1 | contig 12566 bp, 7 predicted proteins | sample TARA_R110001632 | Tara Oceans TARA_R110001632 (sample SAMEA4398266) | marine metagenome | biome: Polar Biome; feature: [SRF] surface water layer (ENVO:00010504); material: water (ENVO:00002006), including particulate matter (ENVO:01000060) such as... | depth 5 m
TTTAATATATTCCAAGGATCTGATCTGATATAAACATCAAGATCAAAAAAGACTGTTTTACCTTTTAGGGGAAAGTCTCTATTAAACATATATAGTTTGTTCCACCAAACTTTCAAGGCTGGTTTTGCAGGAATTGGAATAATGTTTATATTAGGATCTATACCAGAAGGATCATCTGTATAGCAATAGTAATCAAAGTCTTCTCTTACTAATGATTTATATAATGTATTAACATCTTCACTGGAATACTTAGTACCCCATTTAACAAAAATTATATTCATATATTACACTTGGTATATTCTTAAGTAATGAGTGTTTGTACTAATCTCTGTACCAGACGGAAACTCTTGAGTACGATAATCATCAGTAGTAACCAGTCGCTGATTGTAGGTTGAGTTAACCAGTATAGTATTAGACATACCAGTGCCTCTAGCATTACCAGCACCATTAAATCTATATCTAATTCTTGAACCTACCACTTCAGAAGCGACATGTCTTACACAATTCTTTAAAATTGCATCAAAGTTAGCTGTAGTATATTGCTGCAAGTTTTTATCAGCATTTCTAATAAAGACAGGGTTGCTATAGCTTACAGCGTTTCCAGAGTTTGTTCTAAAAAGATAATAATTAGTTACAGTAGTAGGCTGATCTAATGCTTCAGGAATAGCATCACCTGTGTAGCTATCTGGATTAGCTCTTGTATCTGCAAATATAACACTAGTGCTGATTAGAGTATGTCCGCTTAAAGTGTTTGCTGAGTGTACTCGATATGTACCAGGCTGATCTGAACCGTCAGTTAAAGTATCTATAGCTGGATATATGAATGTATCATACATATCAGCTAGCGTCATAGATTGTATGTTACCGCTATTATTATATACTGGAAAGACTACATTGTTAGTATCAGCAGTTTCTGTTGTATTCTCTGTTGCTTCAGATACATTAGCATATTCAACTGTAACAGTTGTAACATCAGGAGTCTCTAATTCTGTGTCATAATCAGTAACATCTGTAGTAGAAGTTCCAGCTTGCTTACGTGTATCAGATATAGAACCTAATGTACCACTAGAAGCCACACGAGATAGATCAACAGAAGGATCAGTACCATAAAGATATCTAACCTGACTCTTAATATTGTTTATATCAGTTGTACTCATCTCAATGAGGTTATTAGACCCATCAAGTTTAAGTGGAGTTCTAACAGTCATTTACTTAATTTCCTGCACCATACAATGTTTTTACTGCTGTACCACCACTGTTGTATATTATTAACTGCACAGCGTGCGTTAACTCTGAACTACCTACTGCAGAATCTGCCATCTTAGCTTGTGTCACTTTATTATCACCAATTGTTGTTACACCATCCCCAGCAGATGTAACATCACCTGAATGGTTGGGATGTGTATATATAGCCGGTAAAGTGACAGTTTCTGTATCTACTGCAGTTATGTGACCTCTAGTGTTTGAGGTAATACTTGAAACAAAATCAAATGTACCTCCATATGTAGGGCTTGTAGTAGATTGTGTATCTGTTCTTGTTATATCATCATGAGCAATTGAACCGCCACTACTAATAGTAATCTCATTACCACCAGTGAAGCGCGCTCTTATATCAGCATCGCTAGCTCCTATATAGTTTAAGACTCCTGTACTACTGTCGTATGATAGCGACCCATCACCACCACTATCCACTACACTTATCTTACTTCTAATGGTAGCATTAGATATACTAAACGATCCAGCAGAGTCAGAGTAGGTAGTATTAGTACCAGCACTGAAATGCGCTCTGGTTTCTGCTGCAGATGGTCCTGTGTATGTGAACACACCAGAAGCTTGATCATAACCAAATGAACCGTCTCCTCCAGCATCTGTAGCACTAACTTTATTTCTAAAGTCTGCATCAGAGTCTATTCTATTGTCTAATTCATTAATAGCATTAACAAGGCTATCTTTAGCTGTAGTGTGTAATAAAGAAAGATCACCTAACTGTAACGCTCCAGTAGCAGAGTCAAGTTGACTAATCTGTCCTTGTATAACATCTATTTCATTTTCTAATTCATTAATAGCACCTACAAGATCTGAATCAGTATTAGTTGTAAGATTACCTCTCCAACCTACATCCCTAGAGATAATATTAACTTTCTCTTGGAACGTTTTTACTGTGTCACTAATGTTTACAATTTGCTTTGGCATATCTTACTTCTCTACTAGTTTTGTCAGTAAATCTTTTATAACACTCATATCATTCTTAAGTTGATCCACGTCAGATTTAAGTTCTTTTTGTTCTTGTTGTTCCAGTTGCTGTCTATGCTTTCTTTCTCTAGCAAGGTTAGCCTCTGTACTATTTATACTAATAACAGCACCTGTATTTTTATCACGAACTAAGTCTATACGACCTTCTACTTTCACCTGATCCATATTACACCGTTAATGCTATGACTCGTAAATCACCAAAGCGTGAAATTTTAGCGCTATTAGTTGATTTCATAACGATTTTAATCTGGAATTGATCAAAATCGTTTAGTGTACCATTTACACCACCTGGTAAGTATCTGTAATCTCTAAAGATACCGGGGTTATCATCAGATGGTACTCCTGTTTCTGGAGCAATCAGTGTAAAGTCTTGATCAAGTAATCTACCACCGGTGCTATTAGTTCTAAAGTAAACATCAAAGCTTGCTTTAGATGGCTTACTAGCACTTAGCATTATCTTTAAACCTTTAGCTTTTTCTGATAATGTTATTGGAGTAGTAAGGTGTTTAGCTAATGATGATCCACCTCTAGCATTTGTTTCATTTACTACAGATAGAGCATTGTTATTATCTACTATATTATGAATAGTAGATATAGATGTTCTCTGTAAGTCAATAACAGGAGAAACTAATGATGAATTAGTAGTAAAGTCAACTTTAACAGATGCTGACCTAGTACCAGCACTTAGCTTAATATCAGCGTTACGTTTTGTAGCAAGTACTTTAGGAGTATCAAAGTAAATATTGCGGTTAACTGGATAAGATGTATATGCTGTTTCTTTCTGATATGCTGTTTCATTACCACCCAGAGACTTACCTGATGTTAGTTTAGCATTAGCAGATACTGTAGTGAGAGGAGGAAGAATGTTTTCTACCTTTAACATCATCACATCAAACATGTTCTGACGGTCTACTGTAAAGTCTCCACCACCAGTTGTAGATGAAGTTGCTGAACCACCTGCTACAAATCTAATGTTATTACCATCAACGGCAGTTACAGTTCTTTCACCTGTTCCATTAACTGTATCATAGTTAATGTTATTAGCAGCAATACCACCTACATCAGAAGCATTTAGAATTATAAGCTTATCACCTACTATAAATCCATGATCTTGTAATTTTAAAGTTATAGTAGTTGAGGAATTAGTAGTTGTTATAGCATCGCTAGCATTTACCATAGGAGGTGAACTGTTCTCCACAACAGCTGATCCACTTGTAACAAAGTCTGCTCTAGTTAATTCAAAGGTTAGATCTTTTGTCTGATCTGGTTCCCATGTTCTAGCATTCTGAGATTTAAATAATGATCCTAAAGTAGCTTGCTTAGTTAGCTTCTTCTCTGTTGATCCGAGAATAAACTCTCCTGCTTCAGCAATGTATACATTATATTCATTTGAATCAGTAAGAAGTACTATTGCATATTCTTCTTGACCTGTTAAATATACTGGCTCTTCAAATTGGAATGTAGTATCAGTAACTCCGTCATCTCCAACCTCACTAGGAGCTTTGAATACTGTTGATCCTGGTACAGATGTATTAGCAGAAGGTATACCATTAACCATAGGTCTTATTTGAGCTATAACTGGTGTTGCACCTGTTGCTGGTTTAGTATTAAACCTTACTTTAATTGATGTAATGAATACACCTTCTAAATCTTCAATAAGAAAGGATTGAGCAAGAGGATCAAATGGTATTTCTCGACGACCAATCTGTCTTGAAGATATAGTACTAGTAGCTAAATCTACTAACCTGGTTGACAATACTGTTTGCTGTCTGTGAGATCTTACTCCTTGAGCATAATACTTTGTAGATGCTACACTTGTTGCATCTTCTTCATTATTTTTTGTAATATCAAGTAGAGAGAAAGTTCTATCACCTGCTTTAAATTTAAAGCTATCTGTGTGAGGTAAAAAGAACGATCCTTCTAGTCTACCATTAACATCAGTTAGTAGAGATGGGGTAGGTGTATCAGGGTGTTGAGTTATATTATTATATCCTGTAGAATAATCAGAATCAAGAGTAGAAACTCTTCTAAACGTTTCATCTTTAACCCAGCTTGAAACATCTTTGTTTGCAAAGAATGGAAAATGCCGCGTATTAGGTTTTAATCCTTGAGCTTTAAAGAAGATTTTCCTTGTACGCATAAATGGTAGAAAAGTTCTACTTACTTCTACTCCTTCTTCATCTAAGAATTCAGTAGCAGTCCTAAGTCCTGTAACTCTTGTACCTACTGTATCTCTCATTATAGGAGTAACAAACCTGGGTCGTTGTCCACTATTTTGTTCTGTAGTTGTTCTTGATGTGTCTGCAAATTCTCTTGTAGTAGTACTACCGATAAAATCGCCTTCACTTATAGATACTGCACCTGACCAGTTAAAACTCCAATCATTCCATATAGCCCCTCTAATATTACCTTGTACAAATCCACCATCGATTACTATAGGATCTGTAAATGATGTTTCAAACCATTCATCTGAAGTTGGTGAAAGTTCTATAAAGCCTCTATTAGTAACTACAGCAAACGGATTAACATTTTCAGTTCCTGTTATATAATCGTTTTTAATATAACTAACTTCTGAGTAGTTTAGATATAGATTGTCACCTTTAATAACAACATTACTATTATCAGCGTGATCACTGTCATAAAATAAATTAGTATTTCTGTTTGTAAAAGAAGGTCTTAATTCTCTTAGAGTAGGATCCACAGCTGCTTTATAATCTGGTGATTGTACAAAAGATCTTGTTTGTCCTGTAAAACTATCAACAAAGAAGCCTGATTTATTTCTGTTTAACCCGTTAGCATCATACACTTCAAACTGAGAAGTTTCAAGCTCGAGCATAGTTAATGCAGTTGTTTCTTCTAAGTTTGATAAACGCTGTTCTAACTTACCTATATCAGCCATTGTAAAGCGTTTGTATATAAGCTGCTGACTGTTAATATCATTATCATCTATAACATATGGGTTCATAGTTACATTAAATAAATCTAATGAATTTTCTGGTGATTTAGGAAGAGTAGGATTAACAGATTCTTTACCTTCAACAATACTTATCTTACTATCAGTATCAATAACTACTTTTACTGATTTACCTTGATAGTAATTTGCATCAAAACTAATTAGATCTGTAGGTCTTGGAAGTTCATTAATCTTAGAACCTGATCCAAAGTTACCTGAACTGTTTACTACAGGTCTGAAATCAATAACATTTCTTAGATTAACTACTGTACCATCAGCCTTAGTAAAGTTAGGAATATCTTCATAATCTACTTGACCAGTATATGAATTAACTGCAAAGAAATCTCCACCAGCGCCGTGAGTAAAGTACTTGTATTTAACATATAATGAAGAAGGTGCTGTATTTCCTGACACTAACTTTAGTTTACCTAAACTGTAAAAATCATCTCGTTGACCATTATCCTGTTCAAATATAGCACTAACAACGTCTCCATCAGAGTCAGCTATTCTTATTTCATCAAAAGAGAAGATGTCTGCTTTGTCTAGGGTATACCCTGTTACATTTCCTGAACCATCACTGTCTGCTTGAGTTGCTGTAGTAAAGGTTTGTATATTAGATGCAAGAGTTTTAGACCTAACAATACCTTCTGATTTGTTAATATAAGCTAAGACTTCATATGGATTTGCTCCAGATGTAGCACCGCTAATACTTGCTGTAGATAAATCTCCACTTAATGTAATAGTAGTAGATGTATCAATAGCACTATCAGCAGGACCCATAATCCATAGAGATTTATCAGAAAAGTCTTCAGATGAGGATGTTAAAGATATATCAGTTACACCAGCAGAATCTACAGAAGTACTAAAACGTCTTTGCACATTAAGAATAATATCTGATATAGATTGTGGTCTTATTTGTGGTAACTCAAATAATAAATTACTTGCAGCAGCATCTTTTAAAACTGCTTTACTAATCTCTAATACTAAGTTAAAGAAGTCTGTAGAGCTTTTACCAATCGACTTAACATCAGCAAAGTTCTGACCAGAGTTCATAGCAATGTCAAATAGATATAATCTATAATTTGCGCCGTCTTTTTCTACATGACGTACTCTAGCTGTACCAATTGTTGAGCCGCCATATGTAACAGCAGAACGTAAGTCCATAACCTGTAGTTCGTTTACATCAGGTAACCCTTTGTTACCTGAGACTACAATATAACTACCATAACCTGCAGAAACTACTTGGTTATTTTCTGTTGATATAGATCTTGGTTTATTTAATGTTAAAACTAAATCACTTGGATTATTTGCTCTATAACCGTCTATATAAGCTGTACCTGAGCTAACTATAAAATCTAGCTTCGAAGCATCTGAATCGTTAGTGTCAAAGCTAAGATCAAACGGTTTAACAATATAATCACCAGACTCTTCTTTTGTACGAAGAGCTAATACATTGTTAATTTCATTATAATTTTTTATTGCGCTTACTTGAGAAGTAACTATACCATCTTTAATTTTTGCTACTTCAATATAGTTCTCATCTGAATCTATTTCTGATTGCTCTGCTACTGTAAGTACTATTCTGTATCTATCAGCACCTGGAGATGATAGATTAGGAGTAGCTCCTTGATTATCGAATAAAGCATTATTGTCTGCAGCTTCTACAATATCTTGAGTTATTTTATAACCTACACTGGTTGTTGGAGTATTAGAATATTTTGAAATAATCTTTGACTGTTCTTTAGCAAACACAAAGTGATCTTCAGCAAAGAAATCACCTGCATGCATAGAAACTTTACAACCCTGTCCTACAGCTGGATTACTAACAGTGTTTGTAGCCTGCACTTTTAGAGCAGGAAGTCCTCCTCCTGTTAATCCATCACCTGCAGCAACTCTTACTGGTGTTGCTCCGCTTACTCCAGACACTGTATTAGTATATGCAATGTAAAGAGTAGCAGGATCTGATCCTGTTGCAGCAACAAACTCTAGCACTTTAAAAGATATCGTGTTGCTAGATGTTAGTTCTACACCTATTAAATCTGTAGGAACGGCTGGTAAAGGATTGCTTGCTGTATCTAGCTTTACAAATTCATACTTAGTGTTAACAGTAAGACCGCCTGGGTTAATAGCAGCACCTGGTTTAAATATATGGTTACCGAGTCTACTAAGCTCTTTTTGCATAATTGTTTGCAGTTGAGTAAGCTCTCTAGCTTGTAGTGCACGACCGCTATTGAACAACACTCTATGGAAGTTGTCGCTGTCTTTAAAGTCATCTTTATAAGTAGATGAGAATATTTCTGAAGTAAACGCTTTTGTCATACTAGTCTTCCATTAAAGTTGGATAATAATTTTTATATCTTCTGTTTGATCTGCAGTTCTTTGTATTGCTGCTCTATTATCTATATACATCAGTTCACCTGATAATGGATCAATATCTCCATTTACATAAGCATACGCATCAGCATCATCTCCAGTAGCTTCTAGAATTCCTAATCCGCTACCATTAGTTTCATCTATGGTTTCACCTTCCGTAAAAGCTTTAAACCCAGTGTCTGAATCTTGTATATACCAAACTGTGTCTGCATCAGCTTTTACAACATATGCTCGAGCTTGTGATAGAAGACCTTCCATAATTTTATCTGGAGTGAAGCTTACACTTATGTTAGCAAATTCCATACGTCTTAGAGCATTACCAGTAACACCTGTATATAAGGCATCTGAATCAGGTAGTTCTATATTCTTAATAAGAGCAACCTGTCTAAAGTCATTACCTACTACCCAGTTAGACCCTTCTGCACCTGCAGGTTTAGCTGTAAACATCATTGCTGTTGCTTTAAGATCATCTCTTGGATCAGCGCCGAAACCAGCTGCAGGACTAATAATAGGTCTACCTTTAGCACCAGAACCTGCTCCACCTTCGAACTCAATATGAGCAAAGGTATATGCAGAACCGTGAGCTTTTTGTCCGTCAGAATCTTTTACTACAACTTTAGTCACCGCACCACCATTTATTGTTGCAGATGCAGATGCTCTTGTGCCGTTACCGACTATAGTTACAACAGGAGCTGTTGTATAACCTGAACCGCCATTGATAACTTCATATCCTGTTATTTGTCCTGGTACAGCTGCATTTTGTATACCCACCTGTTCAACATGATCAGCTGGATCGCCTGCACCAGCAGCTCCAAACTTAGTTACTGGCATAAAGTTAGCTGATAAGAATTGAGAAGATCTCAAAGCACCAACAGAATATAAAAATTTCCATACATAACCATCTAATGTTTCAAAAGACGTTGTTGAAGTACCTGTCGGTTTTACTGTAGATGTGACTGTCTGACCTGTAGCAGCTTTACCACCCTCTAAACAAACATAAACGTTATTCTCATCTGTAATAACATAGAAGCTATTTGTAGGATGTCCTACAGAACTATCGTTATATCCTTGATATATGGCTCCTAATGACCAGCTATATCTCGGTATAACAAATGAATGTGCTTCAACATTCTTAATAGCAGTCATATTATATTGAGCATCTCGAATAGTTCTAATAGAGTTAGTTGGAGTAGGAGCAACATCAGCACTGTCCCAATCAACAGGTCTACCTACACTAACATAATAATTGTTAGCTGCGCTATCAATATCTTCTTGGAGGTTTAAAAGAATCTCTTTTTTGAATCTATCTGTAATAATTGCTGGCATTTTATATCTCTTATGTTATGCTACGTATACTAACGCTGCTGCGTCACTAGATGCGTATGTTTTCTCTGACATCAATAACCAACCGAATGTGTTATCAACCCACATAATATTCACCAAAGCGTTTGCTCTGAGATGTAATGTAGTTCCGTTTTTAAATGTAGCTGGAGTAATTGTAACTAATCCTGTACCAATATTAGCTAATGTTTTTGTCTCACCAATATAATTGGCATCTGCTAGTGTACAGTTAATTGCTCCACCAGCTTCAAATATAGTGAGAACTGTTGTAGGGCTTATAACTGCATCATCATCTATTGTTTCAGGTACATATCTAATTCCTGATTGTATATGTATAAGTCCATTACCTTTACCAGTAAGACCTAATCCTATATTAGTATCACCACCATGCCCAGCAAGCTGCGGAATACCAGAAGTTGCGGCGTTTGAAATCTTAATGTGATTAACAGCGCTTGTTATAGGGTCTATTTCTAAAATCTCTGCACTATTAGTATCATTAATATGACCAGTGATAGTGGGATTAGTCATACTAGGGGTAGTGAATGTTTTATTAGTTAAAGTTTGAGTGTGATTATTAAATGTAAACTCATCGTTTGTTACTAGTAGAGGTAGTGTAATTGTTCTGTCTGCTGTTAGTTCATTTACAGCAAAATTATATTGATGATCACTTGATGTGTCGTTAATCTGAGGTAATGTTAATAATGGATCTATCAGTGTTTTGTTAGCTAGAGTTTGAGTACCACCTACTAGTGCTACTGTACCGCTCTCTCCTGGAAGGTTAATTGCAACTGTTCCAGATCCTTCTATAAAACCTAGTGTAGTATTATATGTAGTACCATTATAGATTAGTCCGTTATCTGATAAAGACATCTTACTGGTAAGCTGATCACTATCACCGCCAAGTATATTATATAACTCGCCAAAGTTATCATTTATCTTACCGGCAGCGATCCTGAGCGTATCGCCTGTACCATCATTGGCTAAAGTGCCTTTATTAATGTTTTGTCTTGCCATTGCTAAATCCGTATCTGTGGTTAGTTTTATTTATAATGGTTATTATGCTTATTCTGAATCATAGTAAGTATATTTAACTTCATCCATAGTATCGAATACTGAACGATCTTGACTGAATCTTTGAACTCTACCATCTGTACCAGCTGAATCTTCATCAAGTGTTGGGCTAGTCGCGCTAATAAGCTCTCTAATTGTATCGTAGTTGCGATCGATTTCTGCAAGTGAGATATCTTGAATAGCTTCGATTGCTTCTGGTAGACTTATTCTCAGTTTACCATAAGTACCTCTACCGTCTGAATCTACTTCACCTGTAATATCTGTAGACTGTAAAGCAGTTCCAAGAGAAGCTTCACCTTGCACAACAGGGTTAAAGGATATACCTTCAAAGTCTGGCATTATTCCAAATTCTAAGCTACCTGCGGCTTCAAGAAGAACTTCTCCTCCAAAGTACATACCAGCTGGATGAACAAATAGTTTATAAGCTTCTTTCCATTGGGATATAGGAATATCAGCTTTAATAAGTATAGCAAACACTTGATAGAGTTTATCATCAGTTAAAAACTTTTGTGACTCAGGTCCAATACGTGAAGTATCTTGGCCTATCATAAACCTATCTTCTTTTGTATATCTCACATCAGGAGTAACACCAAAGAATGTTCTAAAGAATTGCTGTATAGAGTACAGAGTACCTTTAGATCTATATAGGTTGTTTGAATACTTTGCAGCTGCTCTTTTATTATTGAATCCTTCAAAGTAAGACTGACCAAGAAGCAATTCATCTTCTATGAAAGATAGAAGAGATAAATCATTAGCTGTAATATCTCTTGCTGTAATAATGTCATGTACTAATCTAGCAGGTGATTCATCAGAATCTTCAAATTGATTATACGCTTCAAGCAGCTTGATTAGTTTAGGATAATCTGTTTTAAAATAATCTGGTAGTACTTGAGCTACTGAATGGTGATCAGTAAACCTGTAATCTCTTCGAAAGTTATCCTTTAATGTATAATCTCTAGGCATACTATACTGACTCTACTACTACTGCTGATGCAAATGATGGACCTTCATCATACTCTAATATATCTTCTCTTAGAGGAGCAATAGCACTTTGATTAGCTGGTATAGCTTTTACTTTTATATAATTCACTCCACCTATAATACTAGATGGTTTAAACCCTACTAGCGATACAACACCGCTAGCTGGATCAAAGCTTCCTACATTGTCTATAATAACTGTATCACCATCTAAAGTAACAACTTGAAGTTTATTACTATTAAGCTTATTTCTTAGCTTAGCTGATCTATTGCTAATATTAAAAGCAGAACTATCTACAATAAAGTTTTTATCATCTGCAGCTTGAATAGAAGTAGGAAATCTTAATGTAAAATCATTCTGAGCATCTAATCTAGGAGTAATTCTTTGCTGCATTTTTACTTCCATACGAGAAGAGAGTACAGCTGGTGAAACTTCATCAACAAGAGTAAGAACATTAGAGCGTCTAAACGCTTCACTAAACTTACCTGTACTGTTATCAAAGTAATCTCTCACTATTGTATTAACAGAATCTGTAATACTATTTAATGATAAAGTAGTTAGTTTAGGATTAAACTGGAAGAACGTACTAGATTCAATAAACGTAGTAACAGGATCTAGATATCTTAGCCTAAATGATACTACAGATAACTGATCTACTAGATCTTGTATACTATTTTTTGTTATGTTTTGAGTAGCTAATGTAACATCATCTTCGAACACAATAGACATATACACAGCACCAAACTCAGGTTTAAGAGCATTCTCTCCTCCAAAGGATTTTATATCTTTAATAAGAGTAGAGAAGTTTCTAAGAACTAGTGATGAATAGTCATCTGCAGTAACCATTCTATTCTGAGTAGCATATTGGAACGGAGCGTTTGTTCTAATAGATTGAGTAGATTCTTTTACATCTCCTCCAATAGAGTTAGTAACTGTCTGAGTTGCTAAACTAAACCCTGTATTACCTACACTTACTTCAGTTATAGCATTAAATACACTACCATCATTAGCTATAGGACCTGATACTGACAGATAATCAATCTCTATTTTATACCCTGCTTTTGGAGTTACTCCAAAAGTGATTCCGTCACCAAATGACAACTCAAAGAACTCATTAGGAGATTCTTTGAGTATATAAAGAGCTGTTTGAGAGTTAATAAGAGTTGCTGTCTTAATATTCTGATATGTTGTAAATGCTACTGAGGTTGGACTTTCATACACTCTAACAATAGCAGTATCCATATCAACATTTTTATCTGGAATAATATATAATGCGTCTTGAGATATAGCATCAGCAATGAACGCCTTTGTTTTCTGTACACCTTCAAAGATGTCTATATTAGAAGATCCGGTAGTAGTTTTAAATTGATAAATGCCAGAACCATCATCAGTTGCAGTTACAGTTCCCCTTGTTTGAAAAGAGTATGTAACATCATCTATAGAGCTTTCAAATTGAACTCCTGGTGCTAAGGATATAGAAGAAGGTCTTTCCGCAAGAGAAGTAAGATTAACTGATAAATTAACAGTAGCTCGTGCAGCTGTTCTAGACTTTGGAATATAACCAATACCTTCGGCTAACGACACGAGAGAGCTTCT
>TARA_R110001632_G_scaffold43743_7_pt1 | contig 12565 bp, 15 predicted proteins | sample TARA_R110001632 | Tara Oceans TARA_R110001632 (sample SAMEA4398266) | marine metagenome | biome: Polar Biome; feature: [SRF] surface water layer (ENVO:00010504); material: water (ENVO:00002006), including particulate matter (ENVO:01000060) such as... | depth 5 m
GACCAGTCAAAACAGACAGACAAACCGAGAGCGCATTTATTGTGTTCTCGTGCATCATCATCTCAGGAATATTGCTAATTGTAACCATAATAATGGAGAACCTATGAGCGCACAGAAAATTACAATTCTATCAATGCGGGAGGCTGGAGACAGTTCAGATGATGTCTCCGTCTTCTCAGGACACCTCACGAAACAAGACCTAGCACCTGAAATCCACGATTTCGTACAAGACTACGTAGCTTGGAGCGAGGAGCCTGACCCTGAAGAGGGACAAGATTACTTTGTCCACGTTGAACAATCACAACTAATACACAAATAAAATGAGCTTTAATGTATGGAATGAATCACCTCGCTCTATTACTGAGATAATAGAACGCCTCAAGTTTGAAAATAAACAGCTAAGAGCCATCATTCGTGAGAAGGACAGGCAACTTGAGTTCAACACCTTGGAAGACTGGCAAAAGTGCTTCCGTAACCGCGCATCATCACCTTACAATACACATGAGAGTTAAAAACAGACGAAACCTATTCCGAGCCGTGCCAGTAAAGGTTAAAAGCCCTATTGGTATCCTAAATAACGCTGAACAGCAGCACATTGACAAGAATTGGAAAGCTTTTTGGAAGCGACGAGGATACAACAAGCCACCTGTCGTAAGTGCCTATGTTCTAGGTAGTTTTGACTTACCGATGCCTAAAAAGGGGCAAGCATAATACACCTATTGACATTATATTTCAAATCTGAAACAGTTTCAAATACGAAACTATTAAGTTTAGGGAGATAACTAATAGATGCCAAAGACTAAAATAAAAGTATCAAGAATAATAACAATACCATATTTATTTACATTAGTTATCTACAGTGATAGCGAGGGGAGAATAAAAAATGTCTGTTTTAAAACTCATTGGTTTAATCGAAAAGGTTGATGAATATATAGGACACCACTCATTCAGGGACTTAAAGGTGCTTGCTTATCTTTACCAGTCCGAACATAGTGTTGTTTACTTTCAATCCATAATCAGAGACCTAGAATTATCAGCAGTCGGAGTCACTCGTAGTTTAAAAGTATTGATAGACCGCGAGATGATTGTACTAACTATGGACACCGAGGACACACGAAAGAAAAGCGTATCACTTACCGACAAGGGGAAAGCACTTAAACTACACATAATAGAAATATTGGGGGACACACATGGCAGTAAGAGCAAATCACAATAAGTTCCTAGCCGACTTCATGTTGGACGGAAGACGTATCAAAAGACAGTTTGACACCGAGTTAGATGCACAAGCGTTTGAGATAGAGACACGGAGGCAACACCAGTATGGGAAACCTCTTGAGGCAGTCGAAAAGGCAAAGGCATACACGCTAGGTCACATGATGGATAAAACCTTTGTTAAATACTGGCAGAATAAGCCTACCGAAGAACTAAGTCTTGTAAACATGAAGATTATTGAGAAGTTCTTCCTTCCTATGACACCTTTGGACTCCATCACGACTGAGAAGATTGATGATTTCATAATGCACCTTCAAAACAAGGGCAACAAGCCATCGACCATCAACAGTAAGCTATCAACACTTAGTAAGTGCATACGATTTGCTAACGACCGAGGTTACATCAAGGTAAAACCTAAGATTGACCGCCCAAAGGTTGGAAACAATGCACGATTGAGGTTCTTTAATATAGAGGAAGAGAATCTTATAATAGATTTACTTGCGGAGCATGGACGTGAGTTATTTATGTATTACTTCATCTTCTCAATAGACACAGGGATAAGACCGAGCGAAGCACGTGGCATACATAGCAGGGATATACGAAAAGATGACAAGCTAGGATGGGTTGTTGATGTGAAAATGGTTAAAGATGTATCAGGCACGACGTTACCGCGCACCCTGCCTTTAACTGAACAAGCATATACTGCCTACCAAAAGTTAGACAATGGTTCCGTTTATCCCTTTGCTAAGTTTACCAAGCAAGAGATAAGAAAGAACTGGGATTGGGTTAGAGCAGCTTCGGGACACACTCACGCTGCTGATAAAGACTTTGTGTTCTACCTTACACGTCACACGTGTGCATCACGAATGGTTCAGCGAGGTATAAGCCTAGCGGTTGTTCAGAAGTGGATGGGTCATCGGACAATTCAAACCACTTTGATATACGCTAAGTTAATACCGACTAATTTACTTGACGCTCGAGACGCACTTAATTCAATAAAAGAAAACACTTTATGAGAACATCCACAATACTACTGAAGCAAGCGACCAAACGCAAGACACCTAAAACCAAACCTAAAACTAAAAATGCCAGCAAAAAAAAGTAAGTCACTATACGCACCTGATACCGAAAGTATTTTAACACGAGGACTTAATTCTATGACCAAGGCTTGTGATGCCTTGACAAAACAAAACGAGACTCTTAATAACGACATCGAGGGTTTAAAGTCTAAGATTAAACGACTCAGTGAACGAGTATTAATTGATAAAGGTAACGACAGTGACGTTAACTAATATAAAAATACAAAAGTTAGGGACAAACCACGGACAAATCACAGACAATCATGACCTATTTTTGTCCCTGCTTTTACTTTCTGGTCATGGGCTTTTAAGGTATAAGTCCTTGAATTAAATAGATAATACCAAATGCGCTCGTAGCTCAGCTGGATAGAGCACTAGACTACGAATTTAGATAAATTAATAACACATCTGAAACTATATAAAACTCACCCTATACACTAGTCCAAATATCTATTTCATTTATGAAAGTAATTTGATTTTGGTGTCCGTATAGGGACAATCACACTTATGCTAAATCAACAAAAACTTAACGCTGATATGTCAGAAATTGGCAAGGGTCGCTATCGAAATAAAATCGAAAGTGCCAAGGCGCGTGAAGTTGAGGGAGAGACAAAGTATGGGCAGAGATTGATGCGAGGAGCGTTACCACTACTAGCGAAAGCCATTGAAGATTCTTTCATCACATGGAAGAAACCAAAGACTAAAGCTAGGTGGCAGATTGATATTGTAAAAGCTAAAGCACCTGTGATTGCGTTCATAACAATCAAGGCAGTCATCGATAGCATTACCTTGCGTAAACCAATGAGCAGTGTAGCTGCCTTTGTAGGCGCAAGAGTTGAAGATGAAATAAGATGTTCGTTCTTAGTTAAGAACAACGAAAAGGGTGAAGGCATCATCTTGGGTGCAAAGCGTAAGCGAGGCGGTCTTGGTAATACAAGGCGGCACATCAGACGTTCAATGCTCCATGAAACCGAGAAGGGTTTGATGCCAGAATGGGAGGGGTGGAGACAACGAGATAGATTAAGTTGTGGTCTAAACTTAGTAGAGATACTCAGGGTAAGCACTGGGTTAATAGAATATATCTATATTCAAGACGGGAAGCGCAAGAAGAAGTCCGCAACTAGATATGTCACGGCAACGAAAGAAACACTACAATGGATTGAGGATTATAACACCGACCGTGAACTCCTCGAACCGTTCTGGCTACCAAGCGTGGAACTCCCAACACCTTGGCAGTCTGTTTGGGAAGGTGGGTACAGCTCCTCCGACACCTATCTTCCCAAACTTCCTTTTATCAAGTCCACCAACATGGACTACATCAGGTCTATCAAAGGTAAGCTAGAAGAACCGATGGAGGCGTGTAACCTCATTCAGAATACACCTTGGACAGTGAATGATAATGTCTACAAGGTGATGGACTGGGCTTGGAAAAACAATGTGCAAGTGGGTGAACTACCTAGCCGAGAGGATGAAGAACTACCAGATATTCCTAGTGACTTTCATGACAACCCTGATAGTAATACTACATGGAGACGGACTGCCGCAGGTATCTATGGTCGCAACCTATCGACACGTAGCAAACGACTACTCACGTCCAAGACTTTATATGTAGCAGAGAAACTAAAAGGTAATCGTTTCTTCTATCCTAGTAACTGTGACTTCAGAGGTAGGGTTTACAACGTCCCTGCTTTCCTTGGTATTCAAGGCACTGATATGTCACGAGGACTCTTGCAGTTCTATCGGTCTTGTAAGATTAAGAATCAGAAGGATGCACGTTGGTTAGCCATACACGGAGCCAACACTTTTGGTAATGATAAGGTATCACTTGATGACCGAGTTAAGTGGGCTTACGACTTTGGAAAAATAGCAATAGACATTGCCCAGAATCCTACCGACCACCTACTGTGGACAGAGGCAGCCAGCCCTTGGCAGTTCTTAGCGTGGTGCTTTGAGTGGCGTAACTACATGGTAAACAAGAAGATAGACAGCTTCTTACCAGTGAACATGGATGCCACCAACAATGGATTGCAGATACTTTCAATGCTCACTCGTGATGAGTATGGGATGCAAGCAACCAATGTTCTCCCAACCAGCACACCCGCTGACATCTACCGAGTGGTGTCCGACAAGGTTGTTGAGCAACTTAAGATAGACTTACAACAAGGCGTTGCGTTCAGTCAGCAGTGGTTAGACTTTGGGTTAGACCGCAAGACAACCAAGCGTCCTGTGATGTGTTACAGCTATGGTCTTACACCATACTCTAATCGTGCCTATATCAATGACTGGTATGACGAGACTATTCATAAAGATAAAACCAAGCCACGCTTTGATGAGGGCATAAAGTATAAAGCCGTCCACTACTTATCTACACTTGTATGGGATGGTATTGAGTCAGTCCTTGATAGACCTAAGCAGTGTATGCAGTGGTTTCAAGAATGTTCTAGACTCATCTCAGAAAAACAACGTCCAATGAGTTGGGTAAGTCCAAGTGGTTTCCCAGTGCATCAAGAGTATCACAAGTTACACGAGAAAAAGATAAGCACTTGGATTGGTGGCACTGCTACACACGTAACCTTCTATGATACCAAGGATGAAATCTCATCAAGGAAACAATCCAATGGTGTCAGTCCTAACTTTGTTCATGCACTAGATGGTGCTGCGTTACACAAGTCAGTCATTCAGTGCAACCAACAAGAAGACATATACGATTTCAGTATGGTGCATGACAGCTATGGAACGCACTCAACGAACTGCGACAAGATGAGTAAGGTTATACGCAATGTCTTCTATGAGATGTTTAGTGTTGACCTCCTCCAAGATTGGAAACATCAATTAGAAGTTAACAACATCGACATAACATTCCCAGACCCGCCTGCCTACGGGAACGCTGACCTCACACAACTCAAGGACAGTGAATACTTTTTTAGCTAATGCAATTAATTCTAATAATCAGAAAGGAACGCAAATAAATTATGGCAAATACAATAACAACACCACAGGGTAAAGCAGTTTACCCACGTATCGATACACCTGACACTAAGTTCAACGAAGACGGCTTGTACTCTTGCAAGCTTCACATCAGTGAGGACGACTTCAAAGCTTTTGAGTTGGGCATCGATAAATTATATGACGCAGCGTTCGACGCTGAGTGCAAAGCTCATGGTAAGAAGCTGAAGAAGTCAGCAAACAAACCAGTAAGGATTACTCCTGATGGGGACTATGAGATTTTTGCCAAGCAGGTAGCTCAACGGCAGACTAAAACAAGAGGACTCATTGAGTTCACTGTTGTCTGCTTTGATAGCCAAGGAAGTAAAATCGCCACACCAAAAGTAGGCAGTGGTTCTGAACTTAAACTTGCTGTTGAGCCAAACTTCTGGTTCATCCCAAGCCAAGGGTTCGGATACACACTACGTCTCAAGGCAGTCCAGATTATGGAGTTGGTTGAGTATGGTGGTGGGTCTTCTGACAGCTACGGTTTCGGTAAAAGTGATGGGGGATATACAGGGGAATCCTTCAACGAAACATTTACGGAAACGAATGAGACATCATCGGAAACAGCACCGTTCTAAATCTCCCTATCGTTCAGGTTTCGAGGAGAGAGTAGCTGGCGCACTTAAAGATGCGAAGGTTGCTTTCTCCTACGAAACTCTGCGATTGGAATACTATAGGACAAGTCACTACAAACCTGATTTTATTTTACCTAATGGAGTAATACTTGAAGTTAAAGGTTATTTTCTACCCAGCGACAGGACGAAACACAAGCTCGTTAAAGAGTGTCATCCAGAGTTGGACATCAGATTTGTATTTCAGAACGCACACAACACTCTTAGTCGAAAGAGTAAAACAACATACGCACAATGGTGTGACACTCATGGATTCATGTGGTGTCACAAAGAAATACCAAACACATGGATGATTTAACACCACTAAAAACACACCAACCTTGCCCAGATTGTGGCAGCAGTGACGCACTTACATTAAACACCAACGGAACAACTAAATGTTATTCGTGTGGTGACTTTACTTCCACCAATGACCCTGTTGTTGGGGAGGTAGAAGACAATTTCGTTAAGGGTAAAATCATGCCACTTCCCAAGAGAGGTATTCATGAAGAGACCTGTAAGAAATACAACTATAGAATAGGAGAAGTTAATGGACAGACCGTCCACATCGCCAACTATTGTGACTTAAATAAAAAAGTCGTTGCCCAAAAATACCGTTATGCTGATAAGACATTCAAGTGTAACGGTTCTCCTACTCACTTCTTCGGACAGCACCTATTCCCCAATGGTGGTAAACGATTAGTAATTACCGAGGGTGAGATAGATTGTCTTACAGTTAGTCAGGTTCAGAATAACACTTGGGAAGTGGTTTCTCTTAGCTCAGGAGTGCAGAGCGCTAAGTCATTATTCAAACGTCAACTTGAATGGTTGAATAAGTTTGAAGAGATTGTGCTTATGTTTGACTCGGATGAGGCGGGCAAGCAAGGCATGGAAGATGTCGCTCACATTATACCAGCAGGTAAATGTAAGATTGCTAACCTACCCATGAAGGATGCTAACGAACTGTTGTTAGCCGAGCAGCCCAAAGAAATACTCAAGGCTATATGGAACGCCAAGGTGTGGGGACTCGATGCAATCGTAGGTGGAGATGAGTTATATGAAAGGCTTACCTCACCTAAGAACTTTGAGTCTATCCCTTATCCTTTTGAGGGCTTGAACAAAATGACAAGAGGTATCCGCACAGGTGAGATAATTACCTTCTGTGCTGGCAGTGGTATTGGTAAGTCACAGATATGTAAAGAGGTAGCTTACAACATACTGACCACCACCGATAAGAAGATAGGATACATCGCACTAGAAGAAAGTGTTGAGAGAACTGGCAATGGTATCATTGGTTTATATCTCAATAAATTATTACACCTAGATAACTTCGATGATAACGAAGAATACAGAGCAGCCTACGAAGCCACTGTTGGTAACGGTAGGTTCTTTTTGTATGACCACTGGGGTTCCATCGAAGGGGACAAACTGGTGGGTCACATCCGCTACATGGCTAAGTCATTAGATGTTGAGTACATCGTTCTCGACCACATCTCAATCGTTATCTCAGGTAGCTCTGAAGGTGATGAGCGTAGAATGATAGACAACCTAATGACCAAGCTTCGTGCCTTGGTTGAGGAGTGTAAGATAGGTGTCATACTTGTCAGTCACTTGAAGCGACCTGAAGGTAGAGGACACGAAGACGGTGCAACCACATCGGTAGCGCAACTACGTGGGTCGGCTGGTATCGCACAACTCTCCGATATGGTTATTGGTTTAGAGCGGAACCAACAAGACGTAGAGAGTAAACATCTCACATCAGTAAGAGTCCTGAAGAATAGATTCAGTGGTGATACTGGTGTTGCTTGTAACTTAAGGTGGCAAGTGGAGACAGGAAGACTAACAGAGGAAAAGTTTATAGAGGGAGAGACAGGTGAAAATTACTTTTAAATTATGGAATATTGTTCAAACTTCAGATACGACCTCAAGGTGGGACAAGTTGCTGAGAAGCAAGTTGCTGACCTTTTACAAGACAAAAAGATTGAGGTCAAAAGAGACCTTAAAGCAAAGACTACTGGCAACCTATATATTGAATATGAATCAAGGGGCAAGCCCTCTGGTATCTCTCGCTCCGAGGCAGACTACTGGTGCTTTGCTTTCGAGAATCTTTTCATCTTCATTGAGACAACCAAACTCAAAGAGATAATCGAACCCATGAAGGGAAGCAGTATGGATAAACGAGGTGGAGATAAGAACTCCAGCAAGGGCATCCTCTTACCACTAGAACGATTGACGGAATTAAAATGAACACACTAGTATTTGATATAGAGACAAACGGAATTACTGACTGGTCAACCTTGAGTGACCTTACCACCCTTCATTGTTTATCTATTTATGACATAGATAATTTAGAGATGAGCAGCTACAGCACAGTGGCAGGTAACATCGAAGAAGGGTTAGAGAAGTTAAAGAACGCTGATAGAATAGTAGGACACAACATCATAGGCTTTGATGTCCCTGCCCTTCGTAAGTTGTATGGGTTCACTCACGACAACATGGTAGACACCTTGGTGTTAGCTCGGTGCATCTTCCCAGATGTCCGCAACGATGACTTCAAGCGTGTAGACTTTGACACTAAACTAATAGGCTCACACTCACTCAAGTCTTGGGGAACTCGACTAGGCATCCTCAAGGATAGCTATGGTGAGACAGCCGATTGGTCACAGTGGTCACAAGAGATGCAGGATTACTGCGAGCAAGATGTTAATGTAACCAAGTGTTTGTATATATGGTTACAGGCTAAGAACCCATCAGCACAAATGGTAGAGCTTGAGCATACATTCGCTATCGAAATGCGTCAGCAAGAATACAATGGCTTCCCCTTTGATATAGCAAAAGCTACTGACCTCATGGAGAAGCTTATGCTTGAGCGCTGTGAGATAGAGACAGAGCTACAAAAAGCTTTCCCTCCTGTCATTGAAAAAACTAAAAGTTTCCAATGGGAGAACCAGAATGGTGACCCCTTTCCTACTAAGAAATCTATGCTAGAGGTAGGATACAAAGCTAACGAGTGCGTTAAGGGAGACCTTAAAACTAAAGCTATTCCATTCAACCCCAACAGTCGTGACCAAATCTCCACTAGGTTAATGGAGCAAGGATGGAAGCCTGATGCGTTTGATGGTAAGCGTCCTGCTATAAATGAAAGCGTTCTTAAAGAGATTAACACTGAGGAGTCTCTCAAACTATTACAGTTCTTGACCATCTCCAAAAGACTTGGACAACTCATGGAAGGTAACCAAGCTTGGATTAAGTTAGCTAGGGATGCTAAGATACATGGCGGTATAAATACTAATGGCGCTATCAGCGGTCGATGCACGCATCAATCACCAAACGTAGCTCAAGTCCCATCCGTTCGTAGTCCCTATGGTGGTGAGTGTAGAGAACTATTCACTGCACCAAAGGGTAAAGTATTAGTAGGATGTGATGCTAGTGGTTTAGAACTACGATGCCTTGCCCACTATCTATACCCGTGGGACAACGGTAAGTACGCTAAGACTATCCTTGAAGGTGACATCCACACAGCTAATCAAAAAGCAGCAGGACTAGAAACAAGAGACCAAGCGAAGACTTTCATCTATGCCACACTATATGGTGCAGGTGATGCCAAGATTGGTTCTATTGTTGGTGGTAGTTCTAAAGAAGGCAAGCGCCTCAAGGGTAACTTCAAGAAGAACCTACCAGCATACAGCAAGTTAGTAACAGCAGTCGAAGCTAAGGTCACATCAGTCGGTTCACTTATCGGTCTTGATGGACGTAGGTTACCTTGTCGTTCAGCGCACTCAGCACTCAACTTACTATTGCAGTCAGCAGGTGCAGTCATAATGAAACAAGCCCTAGTTAACTTTGTAGCAGAAGCAACCAAGCCTTATGAGATGCACGCCAATGTTCACGATGAGGTGCAGTTTAGTTGCGACGAGAAGGATGCTCCAGTTCTTGGAGAGTTATTCGTCAAAGCAATTACCAAAGCAGGTGATGACTTGAACTTCAAGTGTCCTCTCGATGGTGAATACAAATCAGGAAACAACTGGAAGGATACACACTAATGGCTGAACACTTAGTAAAAGAATCTATTGTGCTGGGTTTAGAAGTTAAGATTGATGAGCTTAAGCAAACCCTCAGTAGTCTAGAGCTACAGCGTATTCACTTAGTCAAACTTATAACCAAACTAGAAACATTCAAAAAAGAAATATGAGCGGTAAAACAATAATGATAGATGGCGATATGATTATATATCGTGCAGCGTTTTCATCAGAGGTTGAAACTAAATGGGATGACAATATATGGACACTTCATTCTTCAGAGGCAGCGGCTACCGCAAAGGTAGACGAACTCGTTGAGGGTATCATGAAGAAGTTAAAAGCTACTGATTACATTACGTGCATTAGTAGTAAGACTAACTTCCGTCATGACCTCTATCCAGCCTACAAGTCTAACCGTTCCGACAAGCGTAAGCCGTTGGGCATCAAGGGATTAACTGAGTATATGTATGACTATCACAACGGGTTGATTGTCGATGACTTAGAAGCTGATGACCTCATTGGTGTTCTCTGCACTAGGAACCCCAAGGATACCATAGCGGTTAGCGGTGACAAGGACTTCGGTACACTGCCCATCACTTGGTATAACCACTTAAAGGATGAGGTTACTACTACAAAGTTAAAGCAAGCTAAACGCTTTCACCTTATTCAGACACTCACGGGTGATGCTATTGATGGATACAAAGGTCTCAAGGGTGTTGGCATTAAGACCGCAGAAAAGATATTAGATAAGAATGGTGCTACGTGGAAGACCGTTGTTGATGAGTATAAGAAGCATGACCTCACAGAAGATGATGCCCTACTCACAGCACGACTAGCCTACATCCTACAGAAACAACATTACAACTTAGAAACTAAAAAGATAAAACTATGGACACCAAGAAAGTAACATTACCTGACAGTGGTAAACGCTCAGAGTTTGACACAGGCGCAGTGAGAGATGCGATGGAGGGAAAAGGGATGCCCTCGTTGCTACCCATAGCTGCACTTCGCGCTGCCTCTAAACGCTTTGAGGATGGAGCTAATAAGTATGGTCGTGACAACTGGACTAAGGGTATTCCACTAAGTAGATACATAGATAGTTTGTATAGACACCTATGGCAATTCATCGAAGGGGATGAGAGCGAAGACCACGCTGGTGCTATCGTTTGGAACGCCATGTGTCTTGTTCAAACTGAGGAATGGATTAAGAAGGGTAAGTTACCTAAGTCGTTAGATGACATAAGGAAGAGGGAATATGAAGTATCGAACCAAGAAGAAAGGTAATTATGGCTGACTCATTTCCCCCAATACATCCACAACTACTCAAAGCTTTGGTCGAAAACTTCCCTCAAAAAGATTTTGATACGGGTAAGTCGTTAAGAGATATGGACTTTCATAATGGACAACGCTCGGTCATTAACTTCCTTACCCATCAATTCGAGATTCAAAACGAAAACATCCTAACGAAAGAATAATACCATGTGTATGTCATCCCCTAAAATGCCTAAAATTCCAGACCCAGTTCCACCACCTCCCGCTCCTCCCCCTCCCACCAAGACGGCTAAGACGGTAGAGAACAAAGCTCTTAAGAACCGCAATAATTCATCTAGGAAGCGTGGTACTTCTGCTTTAACTATTCGTCGCTCTACAGTTAACACTGGCTCAAGCGGCACAGGTGCAAATATCTCTTACTAATATAAATGGCAGATAGAACCCTAACGGTAAACGGTCAACCTTTCACATTTAATCGTGATAGGTTTGCAGGTGTTAGAACTATGTCGGTGACAGCGGGCACAGTCCCTCTTACAGACTCCACTACCTCAATCCAAGTAACCGTTGCAGGACACGCTGACAGTAGTGGGATATATACTACTTCGACTCCTGTGACTGGAAACTCTACTTGGAGTCAACAAGGAGGTGCTGGCACGATTACTCCCAGCAATTTTAATGAGACAGATGGATATTCGTATTTAATTGAAGACCAAAGCGATTACGACCCACAGACACTTCTTAATTCTGGAGCTGGTTTCACTGACAGACCTTGGAAGACTGCTATGGCTATCTTACCCCAGTACAACGTAACGTTTACTGGGCTTCCTCTAACAGAGACAGTCACAGTAGACCGCACAGCACAAGTAATAGATTCAGACCGCAAGGGTGAGTCTCGTCCACTACTAAGTAAAGTAGTTGGTGGGGCAGCAGCAGCATATTCTCTACGTGACCTCAACGACAAAGCAGGTAACAACAAGGTTGTCCGTGTTCGTCGTGCTAGTGATAACCACGAGCGTGACTTCTTAGCCAAGGAGGTATCTAATGGTACACTCAAGAACTGGGTGAACACTCAGACAGTCCTACCACTGGACATACAGGCACTCACAGATGACGGACGCACAGGCTCAGTAATACCCGCAAAGGCGGCTTACTCACTGCGTAACCTTAGCAAGAACTACACAGGTAATGTCGTAGATGTAAGACGTTCTAGCGATGACACAGTGCAAGGATTTACAGCGGCTCAGGTTACTGATGGAACCTTGTTGGCTTTTGTTACCACACCTCAAATTGGATGGAATGCACAACCTACCTTTTCCAATGCCGCTGGGACTGGCAGTGTTACTTCCCAATCTTCTACAGCCACAACAGCTACCGTTTCATT